>ERZ832522.3934-NODE-3934-length-15553-cov-10.662085_pt1 | contig 15553 bp, 10 predicted proteins | sample MGYA00519951_ERZ832522 | MGnify/ENA primary metagenome ERZ832522 (study PRJEB31850, sample SAMEA3708728) | human gut metagenome | biome: human gut; feature: human-associated habitat; material: faeces | place: China | collected 2014 ... | reverse complement strand
GCTGCGGTCGTTCCACTGCTGTTTGACGTCGACCATGCGCACGAACCCGTCGCCGTGCGTGGTGAGGGGTTTACATGTTCGCCAAATGTCTGCCCGTTTCCCGAGACTGTTGCAGGGTGGCCGGCCGAATGCGAAATGGCCTCAGTTCGGAGACTGGTAAGTGTTCGTAGTCTCTCCTTGGATGCGCATGCACATAGACTGCCGGTAACCGTCCTGTCCGGAGGTGGTGCCGGATAAACGAATTGTTGTGTGAGGTGGAAACACCTTGTAATGGAGTAATTTATATGTTGCTGTGCTTTAGGTTGAACCACCCCGATTCCTGTTAGTTTTCGTCTTCGGAGCTTCCCAAATACTTCCATGAGGAAATGTTGTTATCCATATTATCAGGGTTTTGCCATATTGGCTTTGCTGTCATTATTGATGAAGCATGTTTCATTTCAGATTATAGTTTGAATTGATGATAAAATAATTTGGAAAATAATATTGATAACGGTAAAATTGATATAATTATATGCTTTTTTTTGAATGCATATTTAAATAATATTATTACATTTGTATAAAAATGTGATAAATGGGAAGGTGTTTTCTGTTGTTTTTTATAATAGCTATTTGTACGTGTTGCAAATCGGATGCTCCGATTGCTGCGTTCGAACAAATTGATCTTGACGTCGTAAATAAACGGGAATGTGCATTTCGCGTTGAAAACGCACGTTTATTCCCGTTGGAAACTACCGAGGAATCGTTAATTGCGAGGGTCGACAAAATCATATCCAAAGCCCCTTACATCTATATACTCGATTCAAGGCAGAAAGTGATTTTTATTTTTGATTACGATGGGCACTATTTGACCAAAATAGACAAAATCGGTAGAGCTGGAGGCGAATATGCGAGTATAGAGGATTTCGATGTGGGTGACAACGGCGATCTGTTTATATTAAGCGCATACAGTAAAAAGATAATCAAGTATGCATATCCGGCCTATATTTCATTTGATGAGATCCGCATAAACTGTTCCATGACGGAAATCTGTGTCGTTGGGGACAAGATATATACCGGAGGTATGCATACTCCTGATGGTCTCGTGGGGCTTGGGGTGTTGGATATTACGAAAGGTACGGTCGATCCCCTGGTAGGAATTCGGCCCGAATTCGACTTGTCATCCGATGATCGGTTTGAAGTCAAACCCCGAAGCTTTTACAAATCTTCCGGCAATGTTCTATTCAACCAGCGGTTTTCCCGTCAAGTACATGAACTTGGCCAGTCCGGGTGGCAGATACCTTACGAATTCAGCAGTGGCTTGCCGGTTTGGGCAGCCGGTGATAAAGATGATTTCAGGGGTTTCCGGTCGATTTTCCATGTAGGGCGTATAATATTGGGGCAGCTTTGGCAAAATCAATTCTACTATCCGCCTCTGTATATCCGGGACATTGAAAGCGGAAAGGAATCTCTGTGCAATCTTTGGGATATGGGACTTCCTTTCCTGACGGATATAAGCACGAAAGACGGACATTTCATCATGGCAATATCTGCGGACAGGCTGAAAAGGATACAGAATAATGAAATCGTACGGAATGTGGTTTCCAAAGTATCGGAAAATGACAATCCGTTGCTGCTGGAATTCGATATCGTCGCTAACCCTTAAAATAAATTACTATTATGAAGAAACCTATTCTTGTTGTATTTGCATTTGCTTTTATTGTATTTATTGGTTCGTTGTTGGTGAAAAGCTACAAATTTGCGGCGACATCGGGTTTGATCGCTGCGAATATAGAGGCTTTGGCGCAAAACGAATCACTGGATGCCGGGGAAGTCGGTAATAATAACTATACGATAAACACGCATACTACCAGAGATATATACAATGAAAACGATTGTTGTTACACGATTATCACTACGACGGAAGTCGATTGCCTTCCCGATGGAAAGGCGGATTGTACTCCGGGAACCCGAGTTGATGTCGTTACCGGGCATCGGTTTTCGCATATTTAGGCTGCGGATGTTGTCTTGAACGCAATTTATGTTGTGTATCTCCTGAGAATGTTGCCGACCCGAAAGCATCATCGGCCCTGAAATTTCTTATTATAAGCGGTTCTTCTCGTCGGCCGAACCTGCTTCGACCGCCTTGCGTTTGAAGGCTTTGCCCGACTTGAAGTTGTAGGTCACCCCGATCGTGAAGCTGCGGTCGTTCCACTGCTGTTTGACGTCGACCATGCGCACGAACCCGTCGCCGCGGGCACCGATGTGCTGCGGGCGCTCGATCAGGTTGCGCACCGAGAACGAGGCGGTGAACTTGTCGCCGAAACGCTTCTTGATCCCTGCGTTCAGGAAATGGAGCGGTTTTACCCAGCAGTTGCCGAAGTCCATGCGGCTCTGGAACCGGTACGACAGGTCGATGTAGAATTTCGCGGGCAGCGAGAAGGTCGTCGAGCTGTTTACGAAATAGAAGTTGTAATGTTTTTCGGCGCTGTGCTCGTCGATGCGCTGCCCCTGCCGGATGTAGGTGAGGTTGAGGTTCAGCGTCCACCATTTGGTGAACTGGAACGGTGCGTTGGCCGTGAGGTAATAGTTTTTCGTCGTGTCGAAGTTGATCCACGCCAGGCACAGGCGCGCCGGGTCGTCCGCGTCGGGGCGTATCGTCTGCTGTATCTCGTCGCGCTGGATCGTCATGCCGCCCGTGAGGGTGTACTTGTGCTTGAGCACCAGCGTCAGGCTGATGTCCTGCTTGTAAGCCGGGTCGAGTTCGGGGTTTCCCGTCTGGTAGGTGTAGTCCGAGATCTGGAACCGCTGCGGGTTGAGGCTCCAGAAGCGCGGGCGCTCGATCGTGCGGGCATACTGGGCGATGAGCGAGTAGGCCCCGTCTTTGGTCAGGGCATAGGAGACGTTCGCGTTGGGGAAGAGGCTGAAGTAGTTCTGCGAGATGTCGCCGCCCTTGCCCCGGGTGTGGGTATATTCGCCCCTCAGCCCTGCCACGAGGCTCCAGCGCCCGAGGTTGGCCGAGGCGATGCCGTAAGCCGCCGCGATGTTCTCCGTATAGTTGATCGTGAAGCTCTGGTTGTCGTTGCACACCCACGCGCCGTCCTTCACGTATTCGTAGAGCGCGTCGTTGTGCATGTCGTTGTAGGTGAACTTGGCGCCTGCGCGCAGCGACCAGCGGGGCGAGAATTTCTTGTCGAGGGCCAGCGTGGCGGTCGTGATGTCGTAGAGGCTCGACGAGTTGTCGCGGTAGGTCGAGTCGACGGCCGTGGTGGGGGAGGTGATGCGGCTGAAATTGTCGTTGCCGGCCTCCGTTTCGCGGCGCGTGTAGTCGGCCAGCAGCTTGAGCGTCGACCCGAGCGTGTCAAGCTTGTAGATGTAGTTGAACGTCGCCGAATAGTTGTTGCGGATGTTGCGCGTGTCGTAACGGCTTTGCGTACGGGTCACGACGCCCGCGTCCGTGAAGTCGGTATAGGAGTCGTTCGGGCCCTTTTCGTTGTTGCGCCAGTATTCGAACTCGGCGCCGATGCTGTGCTTGGGGTTGATTTCGAATACCGAGCCGATGCTGCCGCCGAAGTTGCGGTCGCGTTCGGTGATTTCCGAATGGGACGTGAGGTTCGTGTCGCCCGTGGTGTAGTCGGTGTGTTCGTCCGAGACGGCCGTGTCCTTTCCCAGGTCGGCCCATGCCGAGGCATAGAGGTCGAGGCGCCCCGTGTGGATGTTGATGTTGCCGCTCGGCGTATAGAAGTGGTGGCGCCCGTTCTGTGTGGTGCGCATCGACAGCGATCCGTCCAACCCGTTCTCGCGGCGCTTGCGGAGCGTGATCCTGATGATGCCGCCCGATGAATCGGCGTCGTAGTCGGCGCCCGTCGTCGGTACGACCTCGATCTTCTGGATCTCCTCGGCGCGCAGCGAGCGCAGGTAGGTGAGCAGCTGCTCGGGCTCCATGCGCAGTTCGCGGTCGTTGACATAGACCTTCGAGCCCGACTTGCCGTTTATCGAGATCTTCTCGTCGTCGAGCCAAACGCCCGGAGCGCGTTCCAGCAGCTCGATGCCGTCCTTGCCGATCGCCGCCGGGGCGTTGGCTACGTCGACTACGAAGCGGTCGGCCTCGCGGCGGATAAGCTGCGCCTTGACCACCACGCCTTCGATCCGGGTCGCCGAGCTTTTCATCACGATCTCGCCCAGGTCGTTGTTCTCCTCGACCCGCACCTGCCGCACGACGGGGTCGAACCCGAGGTATTGTACCGACAGGGTATACTCGCCCGAAGGCACTTTCAGCACGAAGCGGCCCGTGTCGTCGGTGGCCATGCCCGCCACCTGGTCGCTGCCTTTCAGCAGCACGACCGTAGCGTACTCCACGGCCTGTCCCTGTTCGTCCACCACGCGGCCCTCGGCCGGATAGATGCGGGCTGCGAATGCGTTTGCGGCGGCCAGCGCCAGTATTACGATGAGGAAGATAAGTTGTTTCATACTATTCTGTCGTTGTTTGTAATCTGCACTGCATTTTAGTTGACGAGGCAAAGATATGTAAAAATATTTGTACTTTGCAATACATAGTACTAAATTTTACGAAAAAAATTATCCTTTCCCGGGGTGGGGAGGCCGTTCATGCATGAAAAAACGCGGACTCCCCTCTGTCGGTAGATGGGTACGACCAAGCACCCGAAGCCAAACAGGTAGAGCCCGCGCGTGACGCGGGAGTACTACTGTTTTCTTGGCTTCGTTAAAATTGGTCGTTTTATCTACCCAAAAACAATAGCTTTCGCTAATATGTATGGCACAAAGTTATAAAAAAGGCAGGAAATTCAAAACGGAATCTCCCGCTTTGCTGCCTGTCACCCGCGGCGGCCGGCCGGCTGCCGCGTCCCGCACCCCCGTCAGCATTCCGCCTTTGTGTCCCCGCTACTATCCCCGCCCCTGTGCCGCCGTCTGCATTCCGTCTCTGTATAGCCCGGCGTACGCTTTCTGCGCCGCGGAAAAGCGGGGGAGGGCTGTCCCCGATAAAAATAGGTGTCGTCGAAATTTTGTTGAAAAATCGTGCGCCGCGGGGCTGGAATCCCGCGAATAATTCCTAAATTTGCAAATTGAATTATTGTGGCTCATTGTCCCCCGATGTGATTCCGAACGCTCCGCCATGCCGTTTCCGACGCGATCCGGCAGCAGGCAGGCACGGGGGGCGGGAATGCCCGGCAAAAAATGCTGAAACTATGATAAGCGCGGTTTATTATATCTTCCTGGTGCTGCTGTGCACCTTCTTCATGATCCTGTCGGCCCTGGCGCTGGTCGTGTGCTATCCCTTCGACAAGGGCCGCCGCGTGGTGCACGAGCTGTCGCGCATCCTGGTGCGCACCTTCTTCGCCATCCCGCCCCGCTGGCGGCAGCGTGTGGAGGGGCTCGAACATGTCGACCGGAAGAAAAGCTACGTCATCGTGCTGAACCATAATACGGTGATCGACATTCCGACGCTCTATTACATCCCGCTCAATTTCCGCTGGGTCTCCAAGCGCGAGGTCTTCAAGACGCCTTTCTTCGGGCAGTACCTCATCCTCCACGGCGACATCTGCATCAACCGCGGCCGCGCCTCCGAGGCGCTGGAGCAGATGGTGCGCGACGGCAAACTGTGGATTTCGCGCGGCGCTTCGGTGGCCGTCTTCCCCGAGGGTACGCGTTCCAAGGACGGCGAGATACACCGCTTCAAGGCGGGCGCCTTCACGCTGGCCCGGGAGGCGGGCGTGGAGATACTCCCCGTGGTGCTGGACGGCACCAAGACGCTTATCCGCAAGAACGCGATGTTCAACTGGGGCAACCGCATCACCATCCGCGTGCTGCCCCCCGTACCGGCCGCGAAGGTCGTCTCGACCGAGACGCACGTGCTGATGGAGGAGGTGCACGACGCCATGAGCGCGGCCCTTGCCCAGATCCGAAACCGAAAATAGACTATGGCAGATTTACTCAATACCAATCCTAACGACAGCTACGGCGACGACGCCATCGTTACGCTTTCGCCGCGGGAGCATATCCGTCTGCGCCCCGGCATGTATATCGGCAAGCTGGGCGACGGCACGCAGGCCGACGACGGCATTTACGTCCTCATCAAGGAGGTCGTCGACAACTCGGTCGATGAATTTATCATGGGGGCCGGCCGCCAGATCGACATTTCGATCGAGGACAAGGTGGTGTCGGTGCGCGACTACGGCCGCGGCATCCCCCTCAAATCGCTCGCGGCGGCCGTCAGCGAGATGAACACCGGCGGTAAGTACGGCGGCTCGGCCTTCAAGAAGACCGTCGGCCTGAACGGCGTGGGCGTCAAGGCCGTCAACATGCTTTCGAGCGAGTTCACCGCCCGTTCGGTGCGCGACGGCGAGGCCCGCACGGTCACCTTCGCGCAGGGCATCGAGCAGAGCGACCGCTGGGAGAGCGGCGTGGAGGAGCGCAACGGCACGCTGATCTCGTTCCGCGTGGACGAGGAGGTGTTCGGCGCCTACGCCTACAACATGGAGTACGTCGAGGAGATGGTGAAGAACTACACTTACCTCAACCTCGGCCTGACCTTCAAGCTCAACGGCCAGTCCTACGTCTCGAAGAACGGTCTGCTGGACCTGCTGAACGAGAAGATGTCCGACGCGCCGCTCTATGCGCCGATCCACCTCTCGGGCGACGACATCGAGGTGGCCATCACGCACGGGTCGGGCTACGGCGAGAGCTACTACTCGTTCGTCAACGGGCAGTACACCTCGCAGGGCGGTACGCACCAGGCGGCCTTCCGCGAGGCGATCGCCAAAACGGTCAAGGAGTTCTACCACAAGGATTACGATGCGTCGGACATCCGCACGTCGATCATCGCCGCCATCTCGGTCAAGGTCACCGACCCCGTGTTCGAGTCGCAGACCAAGATCAAGCTGGGGTCGAAGGAGATCGAGCCGGGCGTCTCGATGCGCAACTTCGTGCTCGATTTCATCGGCAAGCACCTCGACGACTACCTGCACAAGCATGCCGAGACGGCGCAGGTGTTGCAGAAGAAGATCGTCGAGAACGAGAAGGAGCGCAAGGCGATTTCGGGCATTCAGAAGAAGGCGCGCGAGACGGCCAAGAAGGTGTCGCTCAACAATAAGAAGCTGCGCGACTGCAAGATACACCTTACGGACAGGAACGACCTGGCCGAGCAGTCGATGATCTTCATCACGGAGGGCAACTCGGCCTCGGGTTCGATCACCACGAGCCGCGACGTGCGCACGCAGGCGGTTTTTTCGCTGCGCGGCAAGCCGCTCAACTGCTTCGGCCTGACGAAGAAGGTGGTCTACGAGAACGAGGAGTTCAACCTGTTGCAGGCGGCGCTCAACATCGAGGAGGATATGGACAACCTGCGCTACAACAAGGTCATCATCGCCACCGATGCCGATGTCGACGGAATGCACATCCGGCTGCTGCTGATGACCTTCTTCCTGCAATTCTTCCCCGACGTGATCCGCGGCGGCCATCTCTATATCCTCCAGACGCCGCTGTTCCGCGTGCGCAACAAGCGGGAAACCTTCTACTGCTATACCGACGAGGAGCGGCAGCAGGCGATCCGCAAGTGCGGCGCGCAGGCCGAAATCACGCGTTTCAAGGGTTTGGGCGAGATCTCGGCCGACGAGTTCAAGGAGTTCATCGGCGAACGGATGCGGCTGGACAAGGTGCGTCTGACGAAGGACGATCCCATTCACGACATGTTGGAGTTCTACATGGGCAAGAACTCGCCCGAACGGCAGGGATTCATCGTCGACAATCTCCGCATCGAGGAGGATATCGTGGAGGGCGACTTGCAGATCGGCGAGGCGTGACGGCCGGTTTTTTCGGCCGGATATCGGATTGAAAATTAAACGACTATGAGCGAAGAGATATATCCCAACGACGACCCCGCGACCGGGCCCGACGCGGCCGCTGCCGCGGATGCCGCCGCACCTCAGGAGGCCGCGCAGCCTGCGGCGCAGGGCCGCTATGCGCGCCTGACCTCCGAGACGGGGGGCGTGCGCAAGCTGACGGGCATGTACAAGAACTGGTTCCTGGACTACGCCTCCTACGTGATCTTGGAACGCGCCGTGCCCCACGTGGGCGACGGCCTGAAACCCGTGCAGCGGCGCATTCTCCACGCCATGAAGGTGATCGACGACGGCCGCTACAACAAGGTGGCCAACATCGTGGGGCAGACCATGCAGTACCACCCCCACGGCGACGCCTCGATCAAGGACGCGCTGGTGCAGCTGGGGCAGAAGGACCTGCTGATCGACTGTCAGGGCAACTGGGGCAACATCCTCACGGGCGACGAGGCGGCCGCCGGCCGTTACATCGAGGCGCGGCTGTCGAAATTCGCGCTCGACGTGGTCTTCAACAAGAAGACCACCGAGTGGATGCTCTCCTACGACGGCCGCAAGGAGGAGCCGGTGACGCTTCCCGTCAAATTCCCGCTGCTGCTGGCGCAGGGTGCCGACGGCATCGCCGTGGGACTGGCGTCGAAGATTCTGCCACACAACTTCAACGAGTTGATCCATGCGGCCGTCGCGCATCTGCGCGGCGAGACGTTCCAGCTCTATCCCGACTTTCCGACGGGCGGCATGATCGACGTGTCGCGCTACAACGACGGCTTGCGGGGCGGGGTGGTGAAGGTGCGCGCCAAGATCTCGAAGATCGACAAACGGACGCTGGCCATTACCGAAATTCCCTATACGACGACCACCGAGTCGATCAAGGAGTCGATCATCAAGGCCAACGAGAAGGGCAAGATCAAGATCCGCCGCGTGGACGACAACACGGCCGAGCACGTGGAGATCATCGTGCAGGTGGCGCCCGACGAGTCGTCGGACAAGACGATCGACGCGCTCTACGCCTTCACCGACTGCGAGGTGTCGATTTCGCCCAACGCCTGCGTCATCCGGGACGAGAAGCCCCACTTCATGGGCGTGAGCGAGATACTGCGCCGTTCGGCCGATCATACGCGGGCGCTGCTGGGGCAGGAGCTCGAAATCCGGTTGCATGAACTCAACGAGGCGTGGCACGCCGCTTCGCTCGAACGCATCTTCATCGAGAACAAGCTCTACCAGCTCATCGAGGGATGCAAGACCCGCGAGGCGGCCTACGAGGCGGTGGACGAGGGGCTGGCGCCCTTCAAGAAGCTGTTGCGCAGGGAAGTGACGCTCGACGACGTGCAGCGCCTCACGGAGTTGAAGTTCATCCGCATCTCGCGGTTCGATTCGGAGAGGGCCGACAACGAGATCAAGGCGATCGAGGCCGAGATCGAGCGCGTGCGCTACGATCTGGATCATCTGACCGACTACGCCGTGGCCTACTACGAACGCATCCGCGAGAAGTACGGCAAGGGCCGCGAGCGGCGCACCGAATTGCGGTCGTTCGATACGATCGAGGCGGCGAAGGTGGCCGTCACGAACGCCAAGCTGTACGTCGACCGCACCGAGGGATTCTTCGGCATCGGCAAGTCGATGAAGGACGCCGAGTTCGTGTGCGACTGTTCGGACATCGACGACGTGATCGTCTTTACGAAGGACGGCCGCTACATTATCACCAAGGTGAGCGACAAGGCCTTCTTCGACAAGAATATCTATTACATCGGCGTCTTCAAGCGCAACGACGAGCGGACGATCTACAACGTCCTCTACCGCGACGGCAAGAACGGCCCGATCCTGATGAAGCGCTGCGCGATCAAGGGCATCACGCGCGACAAGGAGTACGACATCACGAAGGGAACGCCCCGAAGCGAAATCCTCTACATGACGGTCAACCCCAACGGCGAGGCCGAGGTGCTGAAAGTCTACTTCAAGCCGCGCCCGCGGTTGAAGAAGGTGATCGTCGATCTCGACTTCTCGACGCTGGCCATCAAGGGGCGTCAGAGCCAGGGCAACCTCTTTTCGCGCTACGGCATCCACAAGATCGTGATGAAGGAGCGCGGCACGTCGACGCTCGGCAGCCAGGAAATCTGGTTCGACGACGACGTGCACCGGCTCAACACCGAAGGGCGGGGCTATGCGCTGGGCGCCTTCAAGGGCGAGGACAAGTTGCTGGTATGGACGCCCCGTACCTACTATATCACGGGCTACGACCTGCAACAGCACTTTCCCGACGATACGGTACTGGTCGAACGCTACCGTCCCGAGCGGGTCTATGCGGTCTGCTATTTCGACCGCGAGCAGAACTATTACTATCTGAAACGCTTCCCGATCGAATCGAGCGACAAGACGCAGTTCTTCCTCGACGAGGAGGGAACGGGCGATTTCGTCTGCCGCACGGGACGTGCCGGAGCGCAGCTGGAAGTGACCTATGCCGGAGCACAGGCATCGCGGCCTGCGGAGCGCATAGAAGTCGACGGTTTCGTCGGTGTCAAGAGCCACCGTGCCAAGGGCAAGCGGGTGACGACCTTCGAGGTGGCGTCGCTGCACTTCGTCGAGCCCGAAGAACCCGAAGAGGAACCGGCCGATCCTGCGGCGGGAGATGACCGCTCCGGTGACGCGCCTGCGGGCGGTCCGCCCGTTGCGACGGGAGCGGCTGCGGCGAATGAGGTCGGCGCAGCGTCGGGAATCGAACTGCCCGAGGGGCCTGCGGCGGTGCCGCCGCAGACGGACGACGTGGAGTTCACGATCGAACGCCCGCGCGGGGATCAGGACGACGTGATCGACGTAGAACAGCTCAACCTGTTCTGAAAGGACGAATCCGAAAAAACGGCCGAAATGACGACGAAGGTCTTTCTGGTGGGGTATATGGGGTGCGGCAAGAGCACGCTGGCGCGTAAATTGTCGCGCCGTACAGGGGTGCGCGCCGTCGATACCGATGCCGAGGTCGAACGCATGGAGGGGGCGTCGGTCGGCGACATCTTCCGTTACGAGGGCGAGGAGCGCTTCCGCGAACTGGAACGTTCGGTGGTGGAGCGCGTGGCGGCTTCCGGCGAGGCCTGCATCGTCGCCACGGGCGGCGGCCTGCCCACGTGGAGCGACAACATGGAGATGCTGTCGAAGGCGGGTACGACGGTCTATCTGCGCCGTTCGGCGGAGCGGATCGCCGCGCGGCTGACGCCCTACGGACGGGCGAAACGCCCCAAATTGCAGGGGCTCGGCGATGCCGAGCTGGTGGAGTTCATGCGGCGCAACATCGCCGAGCGCGAACCCTACTACGCGCAGGCGGCGCTCGTGCTCGACTGCGACACGCTGAGCGACGAGGAGGCCGTGGAACGGATCATACATTATCTCGAAGGGAATGAATAACGCTCCGATAGGAATCTACGATTCGGGACTGGGCGGGCTGACCGTCTGGCGCGAGGTGCGGCGTCTGCTGCCGGAGGAGTCGCTGCTCTATCTGGGCGACGGCAAGAACTGCCCCTACGGCTCGCGCCCGCGCGAGGAGGTGCGTGCGCTTGCGGATGCAGCCGTCGCGCGGCTCGTGGAGGAGGGGTGCAAACTGGTCGTCGTGGCCTGCAATACGGCGACGGCCGCCGCGATCGATTTCCTGCGGGCGAACTATGCGGCGCTGCCGATCGTGGGTATGGAGCCTGCCGTGAAACCCGCCTGCCAGAATACGCGCAGCGGCGTGGTGGGGGTATTGGCGACCGAACGGAGTCTCGAAGGCGACCTGTTCCACCGCACGGCGGCGCGTTACGGCCGCGACGTGACCATCATCGCCGAGCCGGGGCGGGGCTTCGTCGAACTGGTGGAGAACGACCTCGAACAGACGCCCGAGGCGGATCGCGCCGTGGCGGCGGCGATGGCCGGAATGCTGGCGCGCGGCGCCGACCAGATCGTGCTGGGGTGTACGCACTATCCCTTCCTGATCGGAGCGATCCGCCGGGCTGCGGCCGGGCGCGGCGTGACGATCATCGATCCTGCGCCCGCCGTGGCGCGCCGCACGGCCCAGCTGCTCGACGCCCGCGGCCTGCGTGCGGAGGCGGGGCATCGTCCCGAATACGGCTTCCTGACCTTCGCCGACGCGGCCTACGGCGAACGGTTGCGCCGCAAGGCTTTCGCCTGCGACGTTGCATAAATGGAAAATGATCGTTACTTTTGTATCGATAAACGAACACTGACATGGCATCGACCCAATCCAAATCGGCAAAGGCCTCCGCAACGCGCTCCGACGGCGAGAGCGCGCGGTGGATTTTCGGCCTGCTGCTGCTCTTTGCCGGAATCTTTCTGGTGGCGTCGGTGGTCTTCTACTACTTCGACTGGCGCGGCGATTACAGCGCGCTGCACGGCATCGGCAGCGAGAATCCCAATTTCGACGATTCGATCGACAACCCCTGCGGCCGTCTGGGCGCATGGACGGCCGAGATGCTTGTCGGCCGTTCGTTCGGTCTGTTCGGGATCGTTGTCCCGATCATCGTGACGATGATGGGCGCGCGCATCCTGCGCCGGCGGCCCGTCCTTTTCCACCACTCGGTGCTCAGCTCGCTGCTGGTGCTGATCCTGGGGTCGCTGACGCTCGGCGTCGCCTTCGACGACGGGTGGGGAATGTTCAACAGCGGCTGGGGCGGCGCCTGCGGCATCGAAATGGGACGCCTGCTGAGCGGAAGCATCGGTATGGTGGGGTGCTTCATCGTGTTGCTGGGCGGCTGGATTCTGACGGGCGTCTTCATCAACCGCAATTTCATCAATACGGTCAACCGCGCCGGCAACGTGCTCGTCGACAAGAGCGGCAAGCTGGTGGGAACGGTGGCGCAGAAGGTGCCGTCGTTGCAGTCGCTCGTCGTCTCCCGTCCCCGGGAAGAGGAGGACGACGAGCAGGCGGCGCCTGCGGAGAGCGACGTGCGCGAAGTGCGGCCGACCCCTCCGCCCGCGCCCGTCGCGGAGGAGGAGCCGCAGCGGGAGCGGGCCGTCAGCCCTGCTGCCGGTGGGGCGCAGGCCGCGGTCGCGGCCGACGGCGAGGAGGACGATCCTTTCGTCGTGCACCCTGTGGGCGTGGCTCCCGTTTCGGGCGGCGTGCAGACCGTCAACGACTACTATGCCCGCAACCGTGTCACGGACGACGATCCGTTCGAGGAGCATACGCTCGGCGCGGAAGAGCCGGAGGGTGCGGACGCAGCGCCGCTGCCGTCGCGGCTGGCGGGCGAGGAGGACGAATTCGTCGAGATCGACCTTTCGGACGGCACGGACGATACGGGCGGTGCGGTGCCGGCCGATACTCCGGCAGGGGCGGAGGATGCCGATGCGGAGGAGAATCCTTTCCTGGACGACGACGAACCTTTCACGGTGAAGGATGCGGGTGCGCCCGCGGCGGCCGGCGATGCGCCCGAAGGGGTGGTGGTGACCGTCGAGGAGCACCACGATGCGCTGGTGGACGAACACCGGATCACGACCGAAGCCTACGACCCGTTGAAGGATCTGGTCAATTACCGCCGTCCGTCGGTCGCGCTGCTCGAAGATTACCTCTCCGACTCGGAGGTGACCGACGAGGAGATTTACGAGAACAAGTCGCGCATCGAGGAGACGCTCAAAAATTTCGGCATCCCCATTCAGCGCATCAAGGCCACGACGGGCCCCACGGTGACGCTCTACGAGATCGTACAGGCCCAGGGGGTCAAGATTTCGCGTATCCAGAATTTGCAGAACGACATCGCGCAAAGCCTCAAAGCGCTGGGTATCCGCATCATCGCACCGATCCCCGGCAAGGGGACCATCGGTATCGAGGTGCCCAACCGCAACAAGCAGATCGTGTCGATGTATTCGGCCGTGCGCTCGATGAAATTCCAGGAGGCGAAGGCCGAACTGCCGGTGGTGATCGGCCGCACGATCCAGAACGAGAACTACGTCTTCGATCTTGCGAAAATGCCCCACCTGCTGGTGGCCGGTGCCACGGGACAGGGCAAGTCGGTGGGACTGAACGCCATTATCACCTCGCTGCTCTACAAGAAGCATCCGGCGCAGTTGAAGTTCGTGATGATCGACCCCAAAATGGTCGAGTTTTCGCTCTATGCCAAGATCGAACGGCATTTCCTGGCCAAAATGGAGTCGGAGGAGGAGGCCATCATCACCGATCCGCGCAAGGCGGTCTATACGCTCAACTCGCTCTGCATCGAAATGGAGAATCGGTTGTCGCTGTGCAAGGACGCCGGTGCGCGCAACATCAAGGAGTACAACGAGAAGTTCACCGCGCGGCGGCTCAATCCCCTCAAAGGACACCGCTACCTGCCCTACATCGTTGTGGTGGTCGACGAGTTCGCCGACCTCATCATGACGGCCAAGGAGGTCGAGGGCCCCGTGATGCGGCTGGCGCAGAAGGCGCGTGCGGTGGGCATCCACCTCATCATCGCCACGCAGCGTCCCGACGTGAAGGTCATCACGGGCGGCATCAAGGCCAACTTTCCGGCGCGCATCGCTTTCCGCGTGATGCAGATGATCGACTCGCGCACGATCATCGACCGTCCGGGCGCCGAGCAGCTGATCGGCCGCGGCGACATGCTCTTCTCGAACAACGGCGAACTGACGCGCATACAGTGCGCACTGGTCGATACGCCCGAAGTGGAGCGCATCGTGGAGTATATCTCCAAGCAGCAGAGCTATACGTCGGCCTACAACCTGCCCGACTATACGCCCGACTCGGGCGGCGGCGAGGCGGCGCTGGGCAGCGAGAGCTCCGCACCGGTGAAATACGACTCGAAATTCGCCGAGATCGCCCGCGACGCCGTGTCGCAGGGGCAGATCTCGACCTCGATGATCCAGCGCAACTACGAAGTGGGCTTCAACCGTGCCGGCCGGATCATGATGCAGCTCGAACGGGCGGGCATCGTGGGGCGGCAGGAGGGCGCCAAACCGCGCGATATTCTCTATCACGACCTGCCGAGCCTCGAAGCGAAGTTGCAGGAATTGGGTGTTTTCTGACGATGACGACACGATCGAATACGATAGTCCGGCCCGGCGGTCTGCTCCGGTGGGCGCTGTGTCTGGCGGCGCTGGTATCCTTGCTGCCGCTGCGTGCGGCGGACGATGCGCCTGCGCGGAAGGTCGCAGGCGAGCTGGCGGCCCGTTTCCGGGCGATGAAGGCCTATACGGTGACCTTTGCGGTCGAAGGCGACGACTTTGCCGCCGAAGGAAGTTATGCCGTCGAGGGCGACCGCTATTACATGCGCGTGGGCGATGCCGAGGCCTACTCCGACGGCGTTTCGAAATGGGAGGTCGATCCCTCGAAGCGCGAGGTGGTGGTCGACGTCGTCGACACGCAGAGCCGCAGCTTGCTGGGCAACCCGACGCGGGCGTTCGATTTCCTGGACGACGCCTTCCGCAGCGAACTGCTGCCCTCCGAAGGCGAGGTGCGCCGTCTGCGGCTCACGCCGGTCGACAAGGGGGCGGCGATGAGTTCGATCACGGTCGACGTCGCCGCCGACGGATCGCCGCGTGCGGTGATCTACGATCTCGACGGCGAGCGGATGCGTATCGAGATCCGGCGGATCGAACCGTCGGCCGAGGTGCGGCGCTTCGATGCGGCGGACTACGCCGGTTACGAGCTGATCGATTTCCGTTGAGGCGAGCGGGAGACGGCAGCGGGGTTTCGGATAGGCGGATAGCCTCGGGAGTCTCTTCCCGTTGCGCTTTGTATTGTTCGTAAG
>ERZ832522.3925-NODE-3925-length-15588-cov-4.653319_pt1 | contig 15588 bp, 9 predicted proteins | sample MGYA00519951_ERZ832522 | MGnify/ENA primary metagenome ERZ832522 (study PRJEB31850, sample SAMEA3708728) | human gut metagenome | biome: human gut; feature: human-associated habitat; material: faeces | place: China | collected 2014 ... | reverse complement strand
CCATTCTTTGGTGTATGAAGGGTAGTTGCGGTGGTCGGGACCTTCCAGGTCGCGGTAAGCAAAAGCATTGATATTCCACGGTGAAGGGATTTTGATACGTGTTTTGCTCCATTCGCTGTCGTTTTCCGGCAGGGGTAGTTCGGGAGCGATACCTTTTCCCTGAACGTATTCTTTCGGCAAGCGGACAGGCTGGAAATCCCAATAACCGTTGATGCAAATCTCTTGTCGATGTTCCTTTTCTGTTTGGTTCACCAGACCTTCGCTGGGGGCAAAGGTGTAGGGATAGACCAGTTTCTGGTCATTAGCCACTGTTTGTGTCTGCGCGTTTACCTTTGTAGATTGCAAGGTAAAGCCGGTCAGCAGACCGCATAGTAAAATTAAACTTCTCTTCATATTCATAATTTAATGAGTTTTTCGGTATTATCAAGGGCAAAGTAAAGGTCGAACCATTAAAAAGAGAGGATAAAGCAAATTAATTCTTCATTAAAATGGAATTAATTGTATCATAAAATGTCTTTTTCTCTCCGGAAAGGATGAAAATGGTCCGGTTACTTGCTTTTTATCCGAATGTAACTCACTTGGGCTTTTCGTATTGTTCTACCGCCCTCCTTAATTTCTTTTCTATTAGCTCCACCAGTGTCTGCGGGTAAAGAACTTGTATTCCGTTGGCATATCCGAAGAATACCCGTTCCAGTTCATGGTTGATGACTACCTTTATTTCAAGAATCACACTTCCGTCTACCATTGTTTCTATGGTTCGTTGGCTGTGGTGTATCGGTTTGGTCAGGATGTAGGGAACTTCGGCGGCAGCTACTTTAAAACCGACCTTCTCGGCTTTGCTTCCGGAGTTTTTGGTCACCCCTACCAAGTCGTCAAAGAATGTGTTCGGGTCGAAGAATGTATTCTTTATAAAGGGTTCCCGCGATAACACCTCTAACGAATGGATTCTGTCCAGAGCCAGATTCTGCAATATCCGTCCGCTTTTTCTGACTCCAAATACGAACCAACGGTTGCGATATTCCTTTAATAGATAAGGATAGAAGATGAAGCTGTTTGCCGAACGGGCCTTGAACGAACGGTATTTAAGTTGCAGGGGATGTTCGTTGACGATGGCATGGTAAATGGTATCCAGATAATCCAGCCCTTTCAGAGATTCGTTCTTTTCGAAGTCGATGACCGGAGTCGTCTTCATTCGGGCGGAGGCTACGTGATCTTCCAGCCGGTTCACAATCTCACTCATCTCCGTGAAGTAGGAGAAACCCTTGAACTGCCGCAGAACTTCCACGGCTTCCGACATCGTTTTCAGGTCCTGTTCGTTCAGCGGGGTTTGTGTGATGCTGTATTCCGGGTCTTCGTACTTGTAATACTTGTTTTCGTATACCACAATCGGTGCGTTATAACCCAGCTTCTCGCTGCGCATCATCTGTATATCCATTTGTACGGCACGTTTGCTGATTCCCTTGTCGATTCCTTCATATTCGTAAAGGGCATCCGAGCAGGCATCTACCAAGTCTTCCAGTGTCCAGCGACGATAAGGATTACGCAGACAGTTATCAATCGTTTTATAACGAATCAAGGCATTTCTATTGACCGGCATAGGCGGAAGTATAAAGATTTTCTCCAAAAGTAGAAAAATAATTTGAGGTACGCAAAAAGGCTGCGTACCCACCCCCGTATCTTTGCAGAAGAAAACAAATAAAGAGTATAAATGATGAAGTTTAACTGGATAAATAAAGGAATGAATAAAGTGCTGAATAAAGAATCGGCACCGGCTTACCGGCTGACACCCGAATGGGAATTGTACACATCCGTGGTAACTACTTCATTGAACAACAGTTTCTATGAGCAGGCGGAAGAGAGAATAGAAAGGGTCCGTACGCTGATCGGAAAATGTGACCCTTTGTTTGTGGCGCAACTGGCGGCGTACGCAAGAGAAACGATGAACCTGCGTTCCATCCCTTTGGTGATGGCGGTAGAACTGGCGCGTATCCATCAGGGCGACAATCTGGTGAAGCGGGTAACTGCCCGTACCGTTCGGCGTGCCGATGAAATCACCGAACTGCTGGCCTGTTATCAGCAGGCAAACCGGCGGACGGGGACAAAGAAACTGAATCGTCTTTCCAAACAGTTGCAGGCAGGGCTACAGGATGCATTCAATACATTCGACGCGTACCAGTTTGCTAAGTATAACCGTTCGGCAGAAGTTTGTCTGAAAGATGCCTTGTTTCTTGTGCACCCGAAAGCGAAAGATGAACGGCAACAGGAAATTTTCAATGGAATAGTTAACGATAATCTTCCGGTTCCCTATACTTGGGAGACAGAATTGTCTGCTTTAGGTCAGTGTACCTTTGCTACGGAAGAAGAACGGCGAAAAGCTTTCCGTGCCAAATGGGAAGAATTGATAGACAGTGGTAAACTAGGATACATGGCTTTGCTGCGCAATCTGAGGAATATACTGGAAGCGGAAGTTTCTGCAGACCATATTCTGACAGTAGGGAAGAGGCTGTCTTCCGAAAAGGCGGTTGAGAACTCCAGGCAGTTGCCTTTCCGCTTTTTGGCTGCTTACCGTGAGTTGTCGAAGACTCCTTCGCTCTATGCTACGATGTTGATGACGGCTTTGGAACGTGCCGTGCAGGTATCTGCCCGCAATATTACCGGATTTGATGAATCTACCCGTGTGCTGATAGCCTGTGACGTATCCGGTTCCATGCAGTGTCCGGTTTCGGCAAAGAGTAAAGTATTGTACTATGACATCGGTTTGCTGCTGGGAATGTTATTGAAGTCACGTTGCAAGCAGGTGATGACGGGTATCTTTGGCGATAGATGGAAGATTATTAATCTGCCCGATACGGGTATCTTGTCCAATGTCGATGCTTTCTATAAAAGGGAAGGTGAAGTGGGATACTCTACAAACGGATATTTGGTTATCAAAGACCTGATAGATCGGAAGGCGCAGATGGATAAGATAATGATGTTCACCGACTGTCAGTTGTGGAATAGCCATAGTGATTTGCAGATAACGGATTTGTGGAGGAAGTACAAGAAAATTTGTCCGGCAGCCAAGTTGTATCTGTTTGACTTAAGCGGATATGGCAACACTCCGCTGGATATCACTCGTGACGATGTATTTTTAATAGCGGGATGGTCGGATAAGATATTTGATATTTTGTCTGCAATCGACAAGGGAAATGATGCGTTGCAGGAGATAAAAAAGATAGTGGTATAACCGGAGTTCTCAGGATTCCGGTTTACGGAAAAAAACAGAACAAGTGTCGTAGAGAAGAGTTACTTCGTTTGGGACGACCATAGGTCGCGGGTTCGACTCCCGCTGCTCTCCTTATTCTTTAAGGAAAAGCATAGCTCAGTTGGATAGAGCAGGTTATAGTCTCTTTTCGTTTGTTACCTTGTTTTTTACTTTGACATAAGCAGAATGTCGTAGAGAAGAGTTACTTCGTCTCATTTTAGGGGAGGAATAGTGAAGTTGTAAAATCAGCAAGACTATCCGGTTCGACTCCGGCATTGACGTGCCCCGTTTCTCTTTTCGCCTGTTACTTCTGCTTTTAAAAAACAGAAAGGGATGCCGTAGTATAGAGATACTTCGCTGTTAACGATTCGGTTGAACGCTTGTCTTTACAGACTTGAGGTACAGGTTCAAATCCTGTCTTGGCGGCTGGTCACACAGTTGGTCATGTAGTTTAAAACACACTCTGTACGCCTGTAGCTCCCTTTTTTCAATGATGTATCAAAAATGTTACTCTTTGAAACAAAGTTTATAGACGAAGGTGAAGATACCCCCTATCTTTGCCTCCGTCAATTTTTGATTAACACTAGTATAACTCTGAATATCCTGTTACCATGAAAACAACTCCTTGGATAAAACTGTGTAAAGGTGCCGTACTCGCACTGACTGTTTCCTTTGGACTGACCTATTGCCAGTCGACCAAAAGCACGTTCACTCTTGAACAGAAAGGTGATAGCCTTACTATTGTCCATATTACTCATCCTACTAATTATATATTACTCCCCATCGAAGAAGAAGCCGACGAAAGTCAGGTGCGTCTTGATACGGGGAATGCAGCGGATACCGATATGGATATCCGTCTGGCACAGACAAAGGTCGATTATTTTGTTCCCTTTGCTTTGCCGGCTGATGCAAAGACAGTCACTCTGCGCATTCAAAAGAAACCGAAAGACGCCCTCTGCTGGGAAGAAATCAAATTATCCGATACGTTTGATACTGCCAATACGGATAAATTCCGTCCTGTCTACCATCATACTCCCCTTTATGGCTGGATGAATGATGCAAACGGATTGGTATATAAAGACGGAGAGTATCATCTGTATTATCAGTATAACCCTTATGGCTCCAAATGGGGAAATATGCACTGGGGGCATTCGGTCAGCAAGGACCTGATGCATTGGGAACATCTGGCTCCTGCCATTGCCCGTGATACATTAGGGCATATCTTTTCCGGCAGTTCTATTGTCGATCAGGAGAATGTGGCGGGCTACGGAGCAGGTTCCATCCTCGCTTACTATACTTCTGCCAGCGATAAGAACGGACAGATTCAGTGTCTGGCTTATAGCAAAGACAATGGACGAACATTTACTAAATACGAAAAGAATCCTGTCCTGCGTCCTTCCGACGGTCTGAAAGATTTCCGTGACCCGAAAGTCTTCTGGTATGCACCGGAGAGTAAATGGGTGATGATTGTCTCTGCCGATAAGGAAATGCGTTTCTATGACTCCCATAATCTGAAAGACTGGAACTACCTGAGTAGCTTTGGCGAAGGATACGGTGTGCAACCCTGTCAGTTTGAATGTCCGGATATGGTGGAACTTCCTGTAGACGGCGATATCAACTATAAGAAATGGGCATTGATTGTCAATGTAAATCCGGGATGTTACTTCGGAGGAAGTGCTACTCAATATTTTATCGGTGACTTTGACGGCACAAAATTTATTTGTGACAATCTGCCGAATGTCACGAAATGGCTGGACTGGGGGAAAGATCACTATGCTACCGTCTGTTTCTCAAATACGGGAGACCGTGTGGTGGCAGTGCCTTGGATGAGCAACTGGCAGTATTGCAATATCGTTCCGACCCGGCAGTTCCGTAGTGCCAATGCACTGCCCCGTGAATTGGGACTCTATACACAGGATAATGATATTTATCTTTCCGCCGCACCGGTAGCGGAAACTAAGAACTTACGAAAAGAAAGCAAGGATGTTCCGTCCTTCACGGTAGACAAGGATTATCACATCGAATCTTTATTGACTGATAATGAAGGAGCTTATGAGCTTTCTCTGAACATCGAAGCTGGAAAGGCGGAAATTATGGGATTCAGTCTTTTCAATGACAAGGGAGAGAAGGTGGATATTTATTTTAATCTTCCGGAAAAGAAACTGGTGATGGACCGTACGAAAAGCGGCATCGTAGATTTCGGGAAAAACAGCTCTCCGCACGAGATCGAGGCGCACGACCGACGGAAGACGACTTCTATCAATTATATAGATGATTTCGCATTGGCTACATGGGCGCCTATCCAAAAGGAAAATGAATACAAACTGGATGTCTTTGTTGATAAGTGTTCGGTAGAAATATTTCTGGATGGCGGGAAGATAGCGATGACTAATCTGATTTTCCCTACAGAGCCATACAATCGTATGTGTTTTTACAGTAAGGGCGGTACATTCGCAGTCGATTCATTTAGTGTGTATAGATTAGGTTTATAAAAGGATGGATTTATTTTTCAATAGGTATTTATCAAGGATATAATCAATTGTTTATCACTTGTATAATCAGTATTTCATAGATTGGATTTATGAGTTAGTTTTTAAGTTAGGTTTTGTAGATTAGGTGTTTGGCAGCTGCCGTCCGTGAGGTCCGGCAGCTGTTCTGTGTTTCTTCAGTCTATTCGCAGAATAGGCTGTCATTACTTATTCATCGATCTCAATCGTATACCCTCCTCTGAAAGTTTCTTCCGGTTGCAGGTGTTGCATCCAGTCTTTGTCTTTGTATTCGCCTGTGTAATGTGCGCGGTCGCAGCGGCCGTACCACGGTTCAATGCAGACAAAAGGGGCATTCTTTGCAGGCGGAGACCATAAACCGACTACGGGAGCATGAAAGTGCAGGCTTAAATAAGCTTTCTTTTCCTTGGTATAAAGAGTCACTTTATGGATTTGCTCATTCTCTATTATCAAAGCATCTTTATCGAAAGTATGTGTATCCAATGGCAATAACCCGTCTGTAAGTTCCAGAGAATATTCAGTGGAAGGATCTGCACATCCTTTTTCTGAAATGAGGATATACTTCAATCCTTCTTCCTTGTCAAAACCGAAGAAACCACGATTCTGTGTATCTGCATTAAAATCCGGCCAATAGAATGCAGGATGCGCACCGATTTGAAAATACATTTCTTTTTCTCCGGTATTCTTAACTTCCCATATAACCTCGATCTGCTTACCCTGAATACGATAACCTATTTCCAGACAAAACGGGAAAGGAAATTTCCGTAATGTCTCTTCATTACTGACAAGGTGGTATCGTACTTCGTCTTCTTTTTCTGAAACAAGAGTAAATTCCATATCGCGGGCAAAGCCATGTTGACTCAATGTATAAGCGATACCTTCATTACGATACTGGTTTTCCCACACACTTCCTACAATCGGGAAAAGTACAGGAGAGTGGCGTTTCCAAAAAGCAGGGTCGGCTTGCCACAGATACTCTTTCCCATTGGCGAAGATACTGCAAAGTTCGGCTCCATGCGGAGATACCTGAATAGTAAGTTGTTCGTTGGAGATTGTTTTCATATCATTCAGTTATTTAGTTGAATACTCATTTGATTCATCTTTCAATTCCTCTTTTGACTTCTCTTTTGATTCTATTTTCGATAAAATGCCACTTTGAGCATTGTTCATCATCCCATACGGTACGGATTTTCTTTTCTTCGAAAAGCTTGATAGCTTGTTGTTTGGTCATTATTTTATGTATAAAAGGTCTCTGTTTATTCATTAGCAAATGTCTTTATTGACACACAAAGGTAACCTTTTTCGAGGGGATATACTTATGAACTATTAATTTTATTTCATCCGGGTATAAAACCCTATAAAATAGCGTTCTATGCAACATATCTTACAGCATTTGAAACATTTTTTTCAGTCGGTTGACTTAAATCAACCGTAATTTGCATCATCGAAAAGAGAAAATTCGTACTTTTAAATTAATAACATTAAACTAATGCCTGGTATCATGAAGAACAAAAAACTTCTTTGCAGCGTTTGTTTCCTGTTTGCTTTCATGTCGGCCCTGTGGGGGCAAAACATTACGGTAAAGGGAAACGTTACTTCTAAAACGGATGGGCAACCGATTATCGGTGCTTCTGTCGTTGAAACTACAGCTACAACCAACGGAACAATTACAGACTTCGATGGTAATTTCACTCTTTCAGTTCCGGTCAACTCTACTTTAAAGATTACGTATATTGGTTATAAACCGGTGACCGTAAAAGCGGCTGCTATCGTTAATGTACTACTGGAAGAAGATACCCAGATGGTAGATGAAGTTGTCGTAACAGGTTATACTACACAGCGTAAAGCCGACCTGACAGGTGCTGTTTCTGTAGTAAAAGTAGACGAAATCCAGAAGCAAGGTGAAAACAATCCGGTGAAAGCCCTTCAGGGACGTGTCCCCGGAATGAACATCACCGCCGATGGTAATCCGAGCGGATCGGCTACCGTACGTATCCGCGGTATCGGTACGCTGAACAATAACGACCCGCTTTATATAATCGACGGTGTTCCTACCAAAGCCGGTATGCACGAACTGAATGGTAATGATATTGAATCCATTCAGGTTTTGAAAGATGCCGCATCCGCTTCTATCTACGGTTCGCGTGCAGCGAACGGCGTGATCATCATTACTACCAAACAAGGAAAGAAAGGACAGATCAAAATCAATTTCGACGCTTCTGTTTCCGCCTCCATGTATCAGAGTAAAATGAACGTACTGAACACTGAGCAATACGGACGAGCTATGTGGCAAGCCTACGTGAACGACGGTGAAAATCCGAACGGTAATGCTTTGGGATATGCTTACAATTGGGGATATAATGCCGACGGCAATCCGGTATTATACGGAATGACTCTTTCCAAATATCTGGATTCAAAGAATACAATGCCTGTGGCAGACACAGACTGGTTTGACGAGATCACTCGTACTGGTGTTATCCAGCAATACAATCTTTCCGTCAGCAACGGTTCGGAGAAAGGTTCTTCTTTCTTTTCTCTGGGATATTACAAGAATCTGGGTGTTATCAAAGACACGGACTTCGATCGTTTCTCGGCTCGTATGAACAGCGATTATAAGTTGATTGATGATATCCTGACCATCGGTCAGCATTTTACATTAAATCGCACGTCGGAAGTGCAGGCTCCGGGTGGAATTATTGAAACCGCACTGGATATTCCTTCCGCTATTCCCGTATATGCTTCGGATGGTTCATGGGGCGGACCGGTAGGCGGATGGCCCGACCGTCGTAACCCTCGTGCCGTACTTGAATACAATAAAGACAACCGATACACTTACTGGCGTATGTTCGGTGATGCTTATGTGAATCTAAGCCTCTTCAAAGGATTCAATGTTCGTTCTACTTTTGGTCTGGACTACGCAAACAAGCAAGCCCGTTACTTCACCTATCCTTATCAGGAAGGAACACAGACCAACAACGGCAAGAGTGCAGTGGAAGCCAAACAGGAACACTGGACCAAATGGATGTGGAATGCCATTGCCACTTACCAGTTGGAAATAGGCAAACATCGTGGAGACGTTATGGCAGGTATGGAGCTGAACCGGGAAGACGACAGTCATTTCTCCGGCTATAAAGAAGATTTCTCTATCCTTACTCCCGACTATATGTGGCCCGATGCAGGTAGCGGCACAGCACAGGCTTACGGTGCCGGTGAGGGTTACTCGCTTGTCTCTTTCTTCGGTAAAATGAACTATTCTTATGCAGACAAATATCTGCTTTCATTGACGCTCCGTCGTGACGGTTCTTCCCGCTTCGGTAAAAACCATCGTTATGCCACTTTCCCTTCCGTTTCTTTGGGATGGCGCATCACACAGGAGAGCTTTATGAAGGAACTGACTTGGTTGGACGATCTGAAACTGCGTGCTTCATGGGGACAGACCGGTAATCAGGAAATCTCCAACCTTGCCCGTTACACTATCTACGCTCCTAATTATGGAACAACAGATTCATTTGGCGGTCAAAGCTACGGTACGGCATACGATATTACAGGTTCTAACGGAGGTGGTACTCTGCCTTCCGGATTCAAACGTAACCAGATTGGTAATGACAATATCAAGTGGGAGACAACCACACAGACGAACGTCGGCATCGACTTCAGCCTGTTCAAGCAATCCTTGTACGGTTCATTGGAATACTATTACAAGAAAACCACCGATATCCTGACTGAAATGGCAGGTGTGGGAGTATTGGGAGAAGGTGGCAATCGTTGGATTAATTCGGGCGCAATGAAAAACCAGGGTTTTGAATTCAACTTGGGCTACCGCAACAAGACTGCCTTCGGACTGACTTACGACCTGAACGGAAACATCTCCACTTACCGGAATGAAATTCTTGAACTGCCGGAGACAGTGGCTGCCAATGGAAAGTTTGGTGGTAATGGAGTAAAAAGTGTAGTCGGTCATACATACAACTCACAAGTGGGCTACATTGCCGACGGTATCTTCAAATCACAAGAAGAAGTGGACAATCACGCTACGCAGGAAGGTGCAGCCGTAGGCCGTATCCGCTACCGCGACATCGACCATAACGGTGTGATTGATGAAAAAGACCAGGAATGGATTTACGATCCGACTCCTGCTTTCAGCTACGGATTAAATATCTACCTGGAATATAAGAACTTCGATCTGACTATGTTCTGGCAAGGCGTTCAGGGAGTAGATATCATCAGTGACGTGAAGAAGAAAAGTGACTTCTGGAGTGCATCCAACGTCGGCTTCCTGAACAAAGGAACCCGCCTGCTCAATGCCTGGTCGCCTACTAATCCGAACTCTACTATTCCGGCATTGACTCGCAGCGATACAAACAATGAACAGCGTGTCTCCACTTACTTTGTTGAAAACGGTTCTTTCCTGAAACTGCGTAATATCCAATTAGGCTATACAGTTCCGGCAGTAATCTCCAAGAAGTTGAGAATGGAACGTTTACGTTTCTATTGCAGCGCACAAAATCTGCTGACGATCAAGAGTAAAGACTTTACAGGAGAAGACCCCGAAAACCCGAACTTCTCTTATCCGATCCCTGTGAATATCACCTTCGGACTTAACATCGGATTTTAATTCACTTCATTTATAAAACGAACTATCATGAAAAAGATACTATACATAGCAACCATCGGATTAACCTTGCTGACAAGCAGTTGCAACGATTTTCTGGATCGTCAGGTTCCGCAGGGTATTGTGACCGGCGATCAGATCGCTTCTCCCGAATACGTGGACAACCTCGTGATTTCAGCCTACGCCATTTGGGCAACAGGTGACGACATCAACTCTTCCTTCTCGCTTTGGAATTATGACGTACGTTCCGACGATTGTTATAAAGGCGGTTCCGGTACGGAAGACGGCGGTGTGTTCAACGCACTGGAAATTTCTAAAGGTATCAACACCACCGACTGGAACATCAACGATATATGGAAAAGACTGTATCAATGCATCACCCGTGCCAACACAGCCTTGCAGTCACTCGATCTGATGGATGAAAAGACTTATCCGTTGAAGAACCAGCGCATTGCTGAAATGAGGTTCCTGCGCGGACATGCTCACTTCATGTTGAAGCAACTGTTTAAGAAGATCGTTATAGTAGACGATGAAAACATGGAACCGGATGCTTACAACAAGCTTTCGAATACCACCTATACCAATAACGAACAATGGCAAAAGATAGCAGACGACTTTCTGTTTGCCTACGACAACCTGCTGGAAGTGCAAATAGAAAAAGGACGTCCTACACAGGCTGCGGCTGCTGCTTACCTGGCAAAGACTTACCTATATAAGGCTTACCGTCAGGATGGAGTGAACAACAACCTTACCGGTATTAACGAAGAAGACTTGAAACAGGTAGTGAAATATACCGATCCTCTCATCATGGCTAAAGCTGGTTACGGATTGGAAAATGATTATAGCATGAACTTCCTGCCTCAATACGAAAATGGCGCGGAGTCTGTATGGGCGATTCAATATTCTATCAACGACGGAACATACAACGGTAACCTGAACTGGGGAATGGGACTGACAACTCCGCAGATACTAGGCTGCTGTGACTTCCACAAACCGAGCCAGAATCTGGTGAATGCTTTCAAAACCGATTCGCAGGGAAAACCGTTGTTCAATACCTACGATAATGAGAACTACGAGGTTACGACGGACAATGTAGACCCCCGTTTATTCCACACGGTAGGTATGCCGGGCTTCCCTTATAAATACAACGAAGGCTACCTGATTCAGAAGAATGATGACTGGAGCCGTAGCAAGGGACTTTACGGATATTATGTTTCGCTCAAAGAGAATGTAGACCCGGACTGTGACTGCCTGAAGAAAGGTTCTTATTGGGCAAGTTCCCTGAATCATATCGTCATCCGTTATGCAGATGTATTGCTGATGCGTGCCGAGGCCCTGATACAGTTGAACGACGGACGTATTGCCGACGCCATTTCACTCATCAATGATGTACGCAGCCGTGCAGCCGGAAGTACAATGCTGATCTTCAATTACAAAGAAGAGTACGGAGTAAACTTCAAAGTAACTCCTTATGAACTGAAAGCATATACACAGGACGAAGCCATGAAAATGCTGAAATGGGAACGCCGTATAGAGTTCGGTATGGAAAGCTCACGTTTCTTTGACCTCGTAAGATGGGGAGAAGCCAAAGACGTTATCAATGCTTATTATGTGACCGAAGCAGCCCGTTGTTCTATTTACAAGAATGCAGGTTTTACGGAAAATAAGAACGAATACCTCCCCATTCCATTCGAACAGATCAGTGCCAGTAACGGAAATTATACACAGAATTTCGGTTGGTAATCATCAATCTTAAAACAAAGAATAAAATGAAATCAATCATAAAACAACTCTATACCATCCTGTTGGTGACTGTAGCATGCCTAACAGTTGCGGGATGTAGCGATGACTTCAAATCCAATCTTCGTCTGGACGGAGATGTATGGGTGAACTCTATCAAACTGGATGAATACGCAGGAACGATCGATTACCAGAATAAGACAATCGTAGTAGGAGTACCTTACGACTATGACGTTACCCGGATGGCCGTCAGTGAAATCAATCTTTCCGAAGGTGCTACGACGAGCATCGCTGTCGGTGAAACAATCGACTTTTCTCTTCCCGTATCTTTGACCGTGAAGAATGGCGACGTACAGATGAGCTATACGATTACCGTGAAGAGAGACGAAGCAAAGATACTGACCTTTAAGTTGAATGATACTTATGTAGGAAAAGTAGACCAGCTATCAAAAACAATCTCTGTAGTTGTTCCACTGACAGTGGATATCACCCAGTTGAAAGGTACATTCACCGGATCAGATGGAGTCACTGTGACTCCGGCATCCGGCAGCATCCAGGACTTTACCAACCCTGTCACTTATACGGCAACTTACCGTTCGGCAGTGACTCCTTATGTAGTAACAGTTACTCAAGGAAATGTAATTCCGACTGCCTTTATCGGCACAGCTTCTTCTGTGAGCCAACTGACAAGTCCTGAAGAAAAAGCCGCTGCCCAGTGGATGATGGATAATATATCCATGTCCGAATACATCTCATTCAAAGATGTAGTAGACGGAAAAGTAGATTTAGGTAAATATACTGCAATTTGGTGGCATTTCCATGCAGACAATGGCGATAATCCTCCTTTGCCGGATGATGCGAAAGCTGCCGTAGAGAAATTTAAAGTCTACTATCAAAACGGTGGTAACCTATTGCTGACCCGTTACGCAACTTTCTACATTAAAGACCTTAGCATTGCAAAAGACGAGCGTGTACCCAACAACAGTTGGGGAGGAAACGAAGACTCACCCGAAATTACCTCTTCTCCGTGGAGCTTCCCGATTACCGGTAGCGAATCGCATCCGTTGTTCCAGGATTTAAGATGGAAAGATGGCGACAAATCGACAGTATATACTTGTGATGCCGGCTATGCGATAACCAATAGTACAGCGCAATGGCATATCGGAACAGACTGGGGAGGTTATGCCGACTTGAACGAATGGCGTAACCTGACAGGAGGAATTGACCTGGCACGTGGAGGTGACGGTGCGGTAGTCATTGCCGAATTTGAGCCGCGCGCCAACAGCGGACGCACAATTTGTATCGGCTCCGGTTGTTACGACTGGTACGGTAAAGGCGTAGACGCTTCTGCCGACTACTACCACTACAACGTAGAGCAAATGACTCTGAATGCAATCAACTACTTATGTAAATAAAAGAATAAGCAATAATTATGAAAAATATGATCTTACATATAGCAATCACCACGCTGTTGGCCTCAATGAGCGCTTGCAGTGATGAGATGGATCCCGTATTGACTCAAAGAGACTGGGATGGTACAGCCACTTACTTCCAATCGGCCGACGAACATGGCTTCTCGATGTACTATAAACCGCAGGTAGGTTTTATCGGTGACCCGATGCCATTCTATGATCCGGTTGCCAAAGACTTTAAAGTAATGTACCTGCAAGACTACCGTCCGAACCCCGAAGCTACTTACCACCCCATTTTCGGGGTGGCCACCAAAGACGGTGCTACTTATGAATCTCTCGGCGAACTGATTCCCTGTGGAGGTCGTGACGAACAGGATGCTGCCATCGGTACAGGAGGTACCATCTATAATCCGGTTGATAAACTCTACTATACTTTCTACACCGGCAATAAATTCAAACCTTCTTCCGACCAGAATGCACAGGTAGTTATGGTAGCCACCTCTCCCGACTTTAAAACATGGACCAAGAACCGCATTTTCTATCTGAAAGGAGATACGTACGGCTATGACAAGAATGACTTCCGCGATCCGTTCCTGTTCCAGACCGAAGACGGTGTCTATCACATGCTGATTGCCACCCGTAAAAACGGAAAAGGACACATTGCCGAATTCACCTCTACTGACCTGAAAGAGTGGGCGTCTGCCGGCACATTTATGACCATGATGTGGGACCGTTTCTATGAATGTCCGGACGTATTCAAGATGGGAGACTGGTGGTATCTGGTCTATTCGGAACAAGCTTCCTTCATGCGCAAGGTACAATACTTCAAAGGCAGAACACTTGAAGAACTGAAAGCAACCACCGCCAATGATGCCGGAATATGGCCGGACAATCGGGAAGGTATGCTGGACAGTCGTGCATTCTATGCAGGCAAGACTGCTTCCGATGGAACCAACCGTTACATCTGGGGCTGGTGTCCTACCCGTGCCGGTAATGATAATGGAAACGTAGGGGATGTAGAACCCGAATGGGCTGGCAACTTGGTGGCACAACGCCTCATTCAGCACGAAGACGGTACATTAACCCTTGGAGTTCCCGATGCAATCGACCGTAAATACACTTCTGCACAAGAAGTAAAAGTGATGGCTAAAGACGGAAACGTAACAGAAAGCGGTAAAACCTATACGTTGGCCGAAGGAGCTTCCGTTATCTTCAATCGGTTGAAAGTACACAACAAGATTTCCTTTACCGTAAAAGCATCCTCGAATACAGATCGTTTTGGAATCTCTTTCGTCCGTGGAACGGACTCCAAATCATGGTATAGCATCCACGTCAACGCTGACGAGGGTAAAGCCAACTTCGAGAAAGACGGTGACAATGCCAAATACTTGTTTGATAATAAATTCAATATCCCGTCCGACAATGAATACCGTGTGACGATTTACAGTGACCAGTCGGTTTGTGTAACCTACATCAATGACCAGTTATCTTTCACGAACCGCATCTATCAAATGCAGAAGAATCCGTGGTCACTCTGTTGTTATAAAGGTGAAATCACTGTATCAGATATTCAAGTGAGCACCTATTAATAGAAAAGTAACATCTTTTACAGTGTTTGAAACAAAAGTGATAGGCGTTTCATCCCGGAGCGCCTATCTTTGCACTGTAACAACCTTAATACCATAAAGCATGAATTTAAGACTCTCTTCCAAACAAATTCAAACCTTCGCGGTTTTATTTTGTATGATTGTGATGAATATCTCTCTATCCGCCCGTGCGGACAACTCTCCTCTATTAATTAAAGATTTAGGAGAAGGACATTGCCTTGTACGCGTCAACACTAACCAGAAGTATCTGTTATTGCCCGTAGAAGATGCATCGCCCGATGTGCGTATCAGCATGATTGTTAATAATAAAGAGGTAAAGAACTTCGATGTCCGTCTGGCCATCCATAAAGTCGATTACTTTGTTCCGGTAGACCTTTCCGACTATTCCGGCAAACTAATCTCTTTCAAATTTAAAATGAACTCCAACGACCCGGTTCGTGTCAACCTTTCGCCGGACAACACCGCT
>ERZ832522.3915-NODE-3915-length-15626-cov-12.389570_pt1 | contig 15626 bp, 12 predicted proteins | sample MGYA00519951_ERZ832522 | MGnify/ENA primary metagenome ERZ832522 (study PRJEB31850, sample SAMEA3708728) | human gut metagenome | biome: human gut; feature: human-associated habitat; material: faeces | place: China | collected 2014 ... | reverse complement strand
TCTTTTGGGAAAGGGGGCGGCACGCTTGCCAGCCCCCCTGAAGGCGGATTGCCCGAGCCCCCTTTCAGTCAAAGGGAAAATGCCCTATACCTTTTCAAATTTAAAGAGACATAACGCTCGGAAACAGTTCCGATGCCCCGCAACACGGTGTGGATTCTGCCGAAAAAGACGCTTTCCGGCGGAACGGGCCTTTGCTCCGGATAGCGCCGTCCGCCCCCGGATCAGCAGAGCCTGCCGCGACGTCCCTTTTCCCTGAGCGGTCCCCCCTGCCCCGCACACGGAAACCAGCCGTTCGGCATGAGAGGAGGCGGTCGCCCCTGCCCCATAGCGGGAACCAGCCTCCGCACAGCACTTGGCAGGGGCACAGGGGCCCCTCCGCCCCGCACACGAGCCCCTCCCGGACAGGCCTCCGGGACCGGCAAAGCTCTGGTCCGCTTCTTGCTGCATAGGAAAACATCGTACACCCTTTTCAGAAACGAGGGAGCCTCATCATGTCGCAACTTCATGGAATCAACGGCGCGCAACAGCCGCAGGCCACGGGAATTTCTCCTTCCGTCGGCAAGCTCGGCCTTCACAGCGTGCAGCTTGGAACCAATCCGCCCGTCCGCCTTGACGCCATCAAAGGCAACAAAATTCCCTTCGCCGGGTTCAGAACCGCCACCAAAGTGGTCAACGCCAAAACCGGTGCGCGTGAAAACGCCGCCCTTGCCCTCCGTTCGCTGGCCTCTCCGGACGGCAAGCTGGACGCGAAGGCCCTCCTCAACGCGGCCAAGTCCATGCAGACCCACCTCAACCGGCTGGGCACGCTGGGAGAAATACGCGGCACGATGGACGACGCCGTGATCGCCGCCTTCGCGCCCGAGGTGGAAAGCCTTTCCAATACGGAACTCCTCAACGCCTACCAGCAGTTCCTTTCCCCGGAAATGAGCCTGCTCAAGCGGGCGCTGCAAGCCGAAATGAGCGCCAATCCGCGCAATGAGGACGTCATGGCCGCGGCCGCCAACCTGTTCAGCCTCGAAGCGCTCGTCACCAAAGAGGCGAGCAACCGCATCATCATCGCGCAGGGCCTCGCGCAGCCCGGACAGATCCCCCCCCTCTCCGCCCAGTACGGCGCGGGCATCGAAGGCATGGGTGCCGCCCGGCCCCACGAGGCCCCGGCGGACATGAGCGCCGTGAGTATGCACGTGCTCATGGACGTGGCCATCGACAGCTCCGCGCGCCGGGAACGGGTGGGCGGGCTCGTCGCCGATATGGCCAGCCGCCGCAACCTCGGAAACATCGACGCAAGGCAGTTCGGGGACGTGCTCCGCTCCGCCGGGCTGACCATCAACGTGGATCTCGGCTTCCTGTTCGGCATGAACGGGCCCAAGCCCCTGCTCAAGGCAGGGGGGGCGTGGGAGCACATTTTCCACTCCATCGAAGCCGCGCCCGACGAGGCCAGCCGTCAGGCCGCCATCGACGTGAAAGGCGCGGGCTACATCCAGAAACGCGACAACGTGGAGCGGGGGCTGTTCCCCGAACTGAGCGAGGACCGCCCGGCGGTAGCCAACGAGCGCCCCACCTACGCCGCGCTCAACCTCCTGCGCCAGCGCACCGGGGCGGCCCCCACCTACGGCACCGTGGCCCTGCACCTCAAGCCCGAAGTCGCCCGGCGCGCCACCTACACCGTGGACGATACCTTCGTCGCGCTGCGCCTGCGCTATACCGAAGCGGGGCGTCAGGCCGTCCTTGACCTGCTTCCGGGTTCCCCCGGCATCAGCGAGGCGCATAAGCTCGATCTGATGACCGAAGGGAGCGAGCTCCGCCGGCGCCTCGACGCGATATTCGACGGCATGGCCGCCAAGGGGGAATTCCGGGCGGACCTGTTCAAGAACGAGTTCCAGCTGTTCGGGCTCGAGGACGACGAAAACAGCGCCCTCGCCGGGCTGTTCATCAAGGTTTTCAAGGATACCCAGTCCACGCGCAAGGCAATGGCCTCTTTCGACAGCCTCGAAACCCTGCTCCCCGAGCTGGGCGACATGGACGCCGTCAGCCTCGCGCGCGCCGCGCTGGACAGGCAGCAGCACGGCATGGGCCGCGTCGCCAGCGAATGCAACTACATCGAAGCACAAGTGCACGGCCCCATCGTTTTCGCCCGGGATGTGGCGGAAATCGTCATCAACAAGGAATTCGGGCTCGATCAGCTCCCGCAGGCTCAAAAGGCATGGTTCAATGCCGTGGTCGCCGTGCTCGGCGGCAAGCAGCCCGCCGCCGCGGACATGGACGCTTTTTCGGCGGAGCAGCGGGCCGAACTTGCCGCCATCCGGGAACAGCTCGGCGGCGCGGTTATCCCTGTGCGCATTGAAGAGCAGATTCCGGAGCTGGATCTCAAAAATACCGTCAGGTCCGAAGAGCGCGCGTTCTACGCCGCGCACCTCGATCAAGCCCGCATCGACGCGAAGCTCCACGACGTGCAGCAGGACGACGCCGGGCTTCAGGCGTTCATCAGCCAGATGCTCAGTATACGCCCCGGCGGAGCGGCGGTTTCCCGCATCCTCGGCACCGTGCCCCTCGTAGCGGGCGGGGACGCGCAAAACGTCCGCGAAGCCTTTGCCGCCTATGTAGAACAATACCGGCATGTTCCCCTGAGAGGGCAGCACACGGAGGATGACGTGCTGCAAGACGCCATGTGGCAGGCCGTATCTGACGTGATGGGCAAAGGGCGCCTCGATTCCCTTGCCGCCATTGAAGAATTGACGGCTGACCCCGCGCAGCGGGCGACGCTCAGGGATTTCGTCATGGGGCATCCGCCCATGAGCGGGCAGGCGTTCCGGGCGCTGGCCTCCGCCGCGCTTCAGGGGGCCGGGGTTCTGAACGGCCTAGCCCCTGCGGAAGGCGAACCGCTGGATGATGAGGCGATGATCACGCGATTCGGCGGCGCGGCGGCCTCGTTCCGCCGTTCGTTCGACGCGATACCTGGAGAAGAGCGCGATGCCGCGGGCGAAGGCAGGCTGTTGCAGGCGTTCGGCGGGCTGGCCTTTTCCCTGATGCGCGACGCCTCGCCCGAGGTGTCCGGCCGGGTCGCCGAGCGGCTGAACGGCCCCGCCATGCGGGGGCTTTCCGGCGTGCTCCTCCGGCTCGGGGATGCCGAACGCGGTTTCCCGCAAGATGCCGGATTCCGTGACGCGCTGGCCTTCAATGCCTTCCAGTCCGGCCTGCGCGCCGCGCTCGGCGGCAGGGCGGAACCCCCGGCGGCCTTTGCCGGGGAACTGTCCCTCATCCCGCAGGCCGACCGAGGCCGTCTGCGCGCCGCCCTGCCGGGCCTTGCGGACACCCTCGACGCCTCGTTCCCCGCCCGTCCGGCCTTCCCGCCCGCCCAAGCGGGCAAGCTGGCCGCGACCCCGGCGCAGCACCGCGATTTCCTGCTGTCCATGCTGCCGATCTATCACGATCACGAGCGCCCCGGCGCGTTTGATCACGGCGCGGCCTATCACGGGCGCGGGCACATCTGCCGGGCCTTCATTTTCGCGTCGACGATGGCGGGGCTCATGGAGGAAATGGGGCATACCGTGGACAGGACGGCGCTCCTGTGCGGCATAGCCGGGCACGACGCCGGGCGCGAGCGCAACGGCGCGGACACGCCCGAGCAGGAAGCCGAAAGCGCCCGGCTGGCCCTTGAGAAGATGCACGAGCGTTTCGGGGCGGACACGTTCGGGGACGACTACGAGCGCGAATTCACCGCCGCCATCGTCGGGCACGCCAGCCCCACGCTGGAATCCATGCTCCTCAACGCTGCGGACTCGCTGGACATCGGGCGGGTGACGGAATTCGACTTCAAGTATTTCCCGTTCCTGCGCGGCGGGGAGCAGGAAGGCCCCAAGGCCCTTGTCCCCGAGTACCAGAATCTGCGCCAAGCTCTGCATGAGGAAGCCGACCTGCTCGCACGCATGACCGACCCTCTGACGCAAACCCGCGATCTGCGCATGAAGCTCATTCAGGCCGGGGAAGCCGAGGACATGGTGCATGTCCAGCGCGCGGCGTCCGAAGCCGTGGCCGGGCAGCTCGCCCTTGACGCGGAAGAAGATTTCCTCGCCTTCGTGGAAGGCAAGATCCGCGCCCATCCGGACATGTTCCCCCTGCTCACCCGGTACTACCTCGATCCGTTGGCATAATGAACCTCCCTCCCCGCGCCCTTCCACCGAGGGGCGCGGGTACGACACTCCCACAGCCGTATAAGGAAAGATTATGGAACTGGCATCACTTATTGAAGATCTCGGAAAAGCCTGCGGACTCGAACTGACTCTCGACGAAGGCCGCTGCACCCTGCGTTTCGACGGGGAGCACGACGTGACCATCGAGCGGGACGGCAATGCCGTCATCCTGCACGGGATCGCAGGGGACGGGGGCTGCCTGTCCAATCCCGACAATCTCCGCATCCTGCTCACTGCCTCGTTCCTCGGGGCCGAGACGGACGGCGGCGCGCTCTCCGTCTGGGAACGCACCGGGGAAATCGTGCTCTGGAAGCGGTTTGACGCCTTCACGGACTATCCGGACTTCGAAGCCGCCATCAATGCGTTCCTTGCCCAGCTCATCCACTGGAAAGCGCGCATCGACGCCCTGCCGTCCGTGGCGGTGTCCGCTTCGGCCACATTCACCCCCGGCGGGATCATGGTTTAAGGCAATATTGGGGAAGGGAGGGAAAACGTTTCTGGAGACTCCCCACGTTTTTCCTCCCTTGTAAAAATTTCAGCGTGTTCCAGCACAGACTCACGCGTTCTGGACAAGCCGCAAGGTCAATCCCTCCGTGCCCCGGGCCGCGAGAAAGGCCTTGAGTTCCTCCAGACGCTCCTCCGGATAGGGTTTTCCGCAAGTGTACGCCTGTCCGAGCTGGCGGTACTTGCCCTCCCCATAGCGGTTAGGGCAGCAGTTCCGCGCCCGCGATGTCGGCCCCTTGTGCCGCTTCCTCCCGCAGCATGGCGAAAGCCGCCTCCAGCCCGGCGGGAGCGTCGTTCAGGCCGGGGAGCAGCGGCATTCGGCTCAGAACCTTTTTGCCCATGCGGAACAGCACGCGCAGGTTGTCCAGAATCCGCCGGCTGCACGCGCCCGTGAGCCTCCGGAGGGCCTGTCCATGTGCTTGATGTGCATGTCGTCGAAGCCGATGCCGGATTTGATGACCTCGACGATCTTCTTGAGGTATTTCTGGGGCGAAGCGCTGTGGATGCGCGTCGCCAGCGCGGGCTGGTACAGGCCGAGATCCTTGGAGGCATCCATGATCATGTAGGCCAGGTCGTTGCAGGCATCGCCTCCGTGCCGCTTCTGCCCGCCGACCACCAGATTGATGAACGACTGGTAGCCCGCGAAATACATGGATGAGCCAGCAGCACAGCAGCTCGGACGCCTCGGCCTCGGTGATCGCGCCGTTGTCGATGCCGTGCCGGTAGAGCGGATGCAGGTACTGGTCGGCGCGTCCGAGGGAGCTCCCCGTCTGGTTTTCCTCCAGCGTGAACAACGATTCCACGAACCACACGGATTGCAGCGCCTCATGAAACGAAGAGGACGGATTGGCAGGCGCATTGCGGCAGACGCGGGCGATGCATTCCAGTTCGGCCCGGCGGCGGGGATCGGCTTCGCCCGCCGCGAGTTCGAGGGCGTAGTCCGCATAGCATTCGGCTAGCGGAGCGCGCCTTCGCAGGTGAGGATCATGACCTCGTAGAAACGGATTTTGCCGATGCCCTCAGGGATGCCGGGCGAACAGGCCGCGAGGCTTCCGCCATGACGCCGCCGAACCCCTTGGACAGCAGGATGATGTCGTAGCCGGGGCAGGTGTAGCCCCCTCCGCTCTGGCTCTTGATGGACACGTCGCAGACAAAGTTCTCGTTGGACCAGCTTCACAGCCCGGCCTGAGGAAACGCGTTTTCGGAAATCTCGTCCAGTACGGGAACACGTTTTCCCGCAACGCCCGCTTGGTGTCCCCGTCGATTCATACGGGGCCTGCGCCCGCGTGGACGTGTTCTTCATCCTCGGCCTGCTGTTCTGTACCGCCGTGACCATGTGCATTTCCCTGCCCACGGTGGAGGCCGCGCTGGCGCGGGTGTTCGGCATCACGCCCTCGTTCGGGCTTGAGATAGCGATCCTGTTCGTGAGCGCCCTGCTGGCCGGCGTCACCGTGTACCTCGGCCTCAAAAAGGGCATCAAGCGGCTCAGCGACATCAACGTGGTCATCGCGCTCGCCATGGTGGCCTACGGCGCGCTGGTCGGCCCCACGTCCTCGCTGTTCGACATCTTCACCAACGCCGTGGGCAAGATGCTCGGCAACTTCTGGAGCATGACCTTCTGGACAAACCCGTTCTCCGAAGGCTCCTTCCCGCGCGACTGGACCATCTTCTACGCCCTGTTCTGGGCGGGGTACGGGCCGTTCATGGGCCTGTTCATCGCCCGCATCTCACGGGGGCGCACCGTCCGCGAGGTCATCGGCTGGGGGATGTTCGGCACGGTGGCGGGCGGCTTCATGATCCACGGCGTGTTCGGCTCCTATACCCTGTGGGCGCAATACCACGGCATCATCGACGCCGTATCCATCCTCAAGACGCAGGGCGCGCCCGCCGCCATGATGGCCGTCATCGACACGCTGCCGTTCAGCAAGGTCGTCATGCTGATCTACTGCGCCTTCTCCACGATTTTCCTCGCCACCACGGTCAATTCCGGCTGCTACGTGGTCGCCGCCACCGCAACCCGAAGGATGCCCGTGGACGCGGACCCCCACCGCTATCACTGCACGTTCTGGGCCGTGGCGCAGGGCCTGCTGGCGCTCGGGCTGCTGGCAATGGGCGGCCTTGAGGTGGCGAAGATTTTCGGCAATTTCTCCGGCGCGCTCATGGCGCTCCCCTCCCTCCTCCTCACGGCCTGCTGGTTGAAGATCATCCGCGAGGACGGCAAGGACCTGCTGCATACCTACCGGGCCAAGGACTGACGCCCGGCTCAGAGCCAGCTCCAGCGGGCCCCTCCCCCATGCTGCCGGGCATGGGGGAGGGGTTTCGCCCTCCAGAACACCGCTTTGCCGGGGCTGAACGCCATGTTCCACACACCTCGAAAAATCGCCATCCAACGCCTTCCCGGAGAATGTCCTTTATAGACGCCGAACTAGGTTTTACGCCGGATTATGGCGGGTTGCGCCCGCCTTTTTGCGGCCTTGCGGCTCCGTTTCAAAACACGTAACGTCATCGCAGGCCGCCTCCGGGGGGGGGCCGCAGATCCCTTCACGGCTGGCGCGTTGCCAGGCCGGAGAGTCCGGGAGGGCTTTCCGCCTTTCGCGGACAACACAAAGGAGCCCTGATGCGCCGTCGCCTTTGTCCCAAAGAGGCGTTGTTCACGCCGAGCTTTATTGCCGTTTGTTCCGCGAACCTGCTGTTCTTCATCGCCAGCTTCATGATGGTGCCCGTCCTGCCGATCTACTTGCTCGACGGCCTGCACGCCTCCAAATCCGTCGTGGGCATCATCCTCTCCGCGTACATGATCGGCGCGCTGGTCATGCGCCCCCTTTCCGGCTTTCTGGCGGACCAGTTCCCGCGCAAGATACTGTTCCTCGTCTGCGGTATCCTGTTCGCCGCCCAGTTTGAGGGATACCTGCTGTTCAACGCGCTGGCGCTCGTGGGCATCGTCCGGGCACTGCACGGCATGAGCTTCGGCGCGCTTTCCACCTCCGCCGCCACCCTCGCCGTCGACGTCATCCCCATCGCCAAGCTCGGCACGGGCATCGGCCTGTACGGGATGATGGGCTCGCTCGCTATGGCCCTCGGCCCCATGATCGGTATGCTCGTCCTTGAGGCCGGATCATACGACGCCGTGTTCATCACCGCGATGGGCTGCGCGGCGGGCGGCATCCTGCTCGGCCTGCTGGTCAAAAAGCAGCGCGTGACCGCCAGCCGCGGCGAAAAAATCTCGCTGGATCGCTTTTTCCTGAAAAAAGGCACCTATGCCTTCATCGGGCTGGTGCTCATGGCCTTCGTGTACGGGCTGCTCGTCAACTACCTGTCCGTCTTCGCCCGGGAGCGCCACGTCATGGCGAACCCCGGCTACTTCTTCCTGCTCATGTCCCTCGGGCTCATCCTCAGCCGCCTTTTCGCGGGCGGCATGATCGACAAGGGCTACATCGGCCGCCTCATCCTCGGCGGCAAGGGCACCATCCTGCTGGCCTCCCTGCTCTTCCTCTTCGTGCCCACGGAAACCGTGTTCTTCGGCTCAGCCGTGGCCTTCGGGCTCGGCTTCGGGATGATGTCGCCCTCCTACCAGACCCTGTTCATCAACCTTGCCGAACCCACCCGGCGCGGCACGGCCAACGCCACCTACCTCATCGCGTGGGACGTTGGCATCGGCGCGGCCGTGCTCCTCGGCGGGCTCATCGCGGAAATATCCAGCTTCGACGACGCGTTCATCCTCGGCCTGATCATGCTGTTCTTCTCCGCCGTGCTGTATATGAAGGTCATCGGCCCGCAATACGAGAAAAACAGGCTGCGCTGAGAATCCCATCCCCCGCACGGCCCCCATGAAAAGGGCGGGGCCGCACAGCACCCTTTCCCCCTCGCAAAAAACGGACGCCCCCGCCAATGCGGAGGGCGTCCGTTTTCCGATGTGCCGCCTCGACTCAAAAGAAATCGGGGAATACTGCGAACAGGGATTCGATAAAGCCAAAAATCTTTGAAAATGGGTGGGATGGGCTCCGATCCGGCAGGTTTGGGGAAGGGAGGGAAATGCCTTTCCTCAGAAAGGTTTCCCCCTTTCCCTATTTTCCGCGTTTTCCGCTTTAAGGAAGCTGCCCGTGCACGACCCTGTTGTCCACGATGGCCGCGGCGAAGGCGATGCCCTTGAGCCGCCCGGCCGGGGCTTCCAGAATGTCTTCCGAGGGGATCACGAAGTCCGCGACCTTGCCGGGCTCGATGGTGCCCCGCCACGCCTCGCTGTGGCTGAACAGCGCCGCGTAGGAGGTGTAGGCGCGCACGGCCTCCAGCGTGGAGATGCGCTGATCCGGGCCGAGCACCGCGCCGCCCTTGGTTTCGCGGTTCACGGCGGTATGGATGGAGAGCATGGTCATCTGCGGCAGCACCGGCGTGTCGGCGTGGAGCGAGAAAGGCAGCCCCTCCCGCACCGCGCTTCCGGCGGGATCAAGGCGCGCCGCCCGATCCGGGCCGAGGAAGATGTCCCGGTGCCGGTCGCCCCAGTTCCAGACGTGCAGCCCGTAGAACGAGGGCAGGATGCCCGCCTCCTTCATGCGCCGGACGTGTTCGTCGGTCGCCATCTGGCAATGGATGATCAGATGCCGGGCGTCCTTGCGGGGGCAGCGGGCCTGCGCCCGTTCCACCGCCGTGACGATGGTTTCGATGGCCCCGACGCCGTTGCAGTGGATGGAAAGCTGGCGGCCCCGCGAATGCCAGTGGTAGACCATCTCGTCCCAGTAGTCCTGCGTGCCGATGATGCCCGGCCTGAGCGAGGGGTCGAAGAAATACCCTTCGGGGATGGCGGCGGTCCCGGCCTGGATGGAGCCGTCCGCAAGCGTCTTGACCGCCGAGTACTGCACGAAGCGGTTGCCCGGCCCGTCGAGGAGGCCCGTGGGCTCCAGCCTGCGGAAAGGCTGCTCCATCGTCGCCAGATAGACGCGCATGTTCAGCTCGCCGGATTCGTACAGCTGGTTATAGGTGCGGTACACGGTTTCGGCGCTCAGGTTGCCGATGCCCACCGCCGAGTCGTGCGCGGAGGTGAAGCCCTGTGCGTTGTACTCCGCCACGCACTCGCGGACGAGGGCCTTGTGGCGTTCCTGATCCAGCGCGGGCATGAGTTCGCCCATGGCCTTGAAGGCCATCTCTTCCGCAATGTACCCGTTGGGCAGGCCGTCCTTGCCGAGGAACACGTTCACGTCGTCGAAAGGCGCGTCCGGGTTGACGCCGATGCGCTCCAGCGCCTTCGAGTTGGCGTAGCAGGTATGCCCCGAAATGTGGAAGACCAGCACGGGCCGGTCGGGCATCACCGCGTCGAGCTCCCGCTTGGTCGGGCCGCGCCGCTCCGGGATGTCGGTATCGTCGAAATTGTAGACCACGATCCCGTCGCCGTCCCGCACCCGTTCGGCCTGCTTGCGGATCAGGGGGTACACGTCCTCAAGGTGCGCGATGCCCGGACAGCGGCAGTGCGTTTTCCACATGGCGTACAGCGAGGCGTGGCTGTGCGTGTCGATGAAGCCGGGGTAGAGGGACGCGCCCTTGAGGTCGACGGTCCGGCAGCCGGGCCCGGCCAGCGCCGCCAGCCCGTCCTTCGAGCCCACGGCCTCAATGACGTTCCCGGCCACAAGCACCGCCTCGGCGACGGTCCCGGCGGCGTCCATCGTGACGATCCGCCCATTCGTGTACAGCGTCTTTTCAATGCACCGCATAAGGAACTCCTTGAGGATAACACGTGAGAGCCGTTCAAAAAGCCAACACAACGCCGAACCCCCGGGCTTGCGGCTCCGGAGAGCTTGCCGCAAGCGATCCTGAAAGAATAACCACACGGTACACGGCGGAGGCGATGGGCCGCAAGCTGAAAAAGGGCGCGGCGGCCTCAGAATGCCAACACGGGAAACGGGCGGGCCCGGCCCCGCTGGCAACGGAACGCACATTCCGTTATCACACGATACGGCATAGTATGCGGAGTAAGGGCCCCCGGAAGCGTCCTCCCCGCCCCCTTCCGCACTCCCCGCCAGCCGGAATTTTTGCGGGAGGGGCGCCGTACGGCGGATCCGGGGAGGGAGCCTTGAGTTCCTGCCTCCGGGCATCCCCCACCACCACTCATCAGACCAGCCAACCACAACGTGACGCCACGATCCACGACAGGAGAAAACACATGCGCACACTGCTCGCCAACGCAACCGTCATCACCATGAACCCCGCGCGGGACGTTCTGGACACGGACATACTCATCGAAAACGGCGTCATCGCGGACATGGGGCCGGGGCTGGCCGGACGCCCGGAAAACGCCGGCGCGGAACGGGTCGACCTTTCCGGGCGCATCGTCATCCCGGGCCTCATCCAGAGCCATATGCACGTCACGCAGTCGCTGTTCCGGGGGCTGGCCGACGAAATGGAACTCATGGACTGGCTCCAGCGCCGGATCTGGCCCCTCGAAGGCGCGCACACGCCCGAAACCAACGCGGCGGCCGCCCGCCTCGCCGCCGCCGAAGGGCTGCGCAGCGGGGTCACGGCCTTCATCGACATGGGCACGGCCCATTGTCAGGACGCCATTTTCGAAACCATGCGCGACGTGGGGATGCGCGGGCTGTTCGGCAAGTGTATGCTCGATCTGGGCGGCACGGACGTTCCCGCCGCGCTCATGGAGGATACCGAAACCTGCCTCCGCGAAAGCGAACGGCTCATGAACCGCTGGCACATGAGCGCGGGGGGCAGGCTCCGTTACGCCTTCGCGCCGCGCTTCGTGCCCTCGTGCACGGAAACGCTCCTCACGCGCACCCGGGACATGGCGAGGGCCAACGGCGTGCGCCTGCACACCCACGCCTCCGAGAACAAGGGCGAGTGCGCCTATGTGGAAAGCCTCGTCCACATGCGCAACCTCCGCTACCTGCACTCCATCGGCTACACCGGGGAGGACGTGATCCTCGCCCACTGCATCTGGATCGACGACGACGAGATCCGCATCCTCGCGGACACGGGCACCCATGCCGTGCACTGCCCGTCCTCCAATATGAAGCTTGCGTCCGGCATCGCCCGCATCGACGAGATGCTTGCCGCCGGGTGCCGTGTGGCGCTCGGGCTCGACGGGGCCCACAACCATATGGACGCGCTCGTGGAGCTGCGGCAGGCGGGCATCCTCCAGAAGGTGCGCACCAACCGCCCCACGGCCCTGTCACCGCTTCAGGCGCTGGAAATGGCCACCCTCGGCGGTGCGCGGGCTCTGGGGCAGGAGGATGAGCTCGGCTCCCTCGAACCCGGCAAGAAGGCCGACCTTGCCGTCATCAACCCGGACAGGCTGAACATGGCTCCCCGCATCGGGCGCGACCCGGTGGCGCAGGTGGTCTATCAGGCCACGCACGAGAACGTGGAGGCGACCATGGTCGACGGCGTTTTCCTGTACCGGGACGGGAAGTATGCGACCCTCGACCTCGGGGAATGCCTGCGCGACGCGGAAAGCGCCTGCGCCCGGATACTCCGCAGCCCGGACGTCGCGCCGCTGTTCGCACACTAGCGGGGAGGCCCGTTTTGCCGTCCGTTCGGACGGGTGCCCCATACCCCGGCAGAGGCTCCGCCTCTGCACTCCGCAAGGGGCGCCCCCTGGCCCGGCATGAAGGTTTTGACGTTGGGATATCGCCGGCTCCTTTTCCGAAAGATCCGACAGGAAACCGCCCAAGGAAATCCAGCCGATCCAGCCGAAAGCCCCGCCTCTCGCGGGGTTTTCGCGTTTTCCGGGGAAGGCCGTGGACAAGGAAGCTGTTTTTTCATCAAAAAACAGAGATGGATGGGAAATCCAAAAATATTTTGGGAAAAAAGGAACGCAAGCCTTGTGCCGAGTAATATATTAGTATACTAGTATCTCAACAGTAAGGAACACCAGCATGATCACACTGAATACGAATCCCGGCCTTTTGAGGACGGCTGTTTACGAGCGGATCCTCTCGGATCTCCAGCAGGGGGCCATCGCCCCCGGCGAGACCATCAGCCTCAACAAGCTGGCCGAGACCCTCAATATCAGCAAGACGCCGCTGCGCGACGCCCTGTTGGAACTTCAGGCGGAAGGCTTCGTTACCCTCTATCCGCAGCGCGGGGTCATGGTGAATGCCCTCTCCGAAGAGGAGAAGCGCGAGATTTACGAGGTGTGCGGCGTGCTTGACGGGCAGGTCATCCGCAACGTGTTCCCCCGCGTAACGCCGGAGCACGTTGCCCGCCTGAAGGATCTCAACGCCCGGATGTACCCCGGCACCCAGGACATTTCCAACGACGAGTATAACCGCATCAATCTGGCCTTCCATGAAACGTACCTTGAGCTGGAAACCAGCTCCCTCCTCAAGAAGCTCCTGCGCATCAACCGGCTCCGGCTGTTCCAGTTCTCCCTGAGGGACTGGGGCAAGGCGTTCTGCGCGGTCAACCACGCCGAGCACGGCCGGATCATCGAGCTGTTCGAATCCGGAACCGCCGAAGAGCTTTCCCGCTACGTCACGCAGGTCCATTGGTCGTTCAACTGGCAGCAAGGAACCGAGTCATGAGAATCAGAGACATCGCGCGCATCGGCGGATTCCCCTGCGGGGAATACAACGCCGTCACCGACGTCAAGGGCGTGCGCGTGGGGCATTCCACCGTCATCAAGGACGGGGCCGGCCCCGTCGAAGGCATCGCCCGTACGGGCGTCACCGTTGTCCTCCCCGCCGGGGATATCGTGGAAAACGCCATGTATGCCGGTGTGTTCAGCCTGAACGGGAACGGCGAGCTTTCCGGTTGCCACTGGATCGAGGAATCGGGCCTGCTCACCACGCCCATCGCCCTGACCAACACGCACAGCCTCGGCATCGTGCGCGACGCCATGATCGGCTATTACGCCCGCCTCCGGAAGACCGACGGCTCCTCGTACTGGATGCTTCCGGTCGTGGGCGAGACGTGGGACGGCTGGCTTTCCGACATCAACGGGATGCACGTGCGGCCCGAGCATTTGTGCGCCGCGCTCGATTCGGCGGCGTCCGGCCCGGTGGAGGAAGGCTGCGTCGGCGGCGGCACCGGCATGATCCTCCATGAATTCAAGGGCGGCATCGGGACCAGTTCCCGCGTGCTCCCCGAGGAGCTCGGCGGCTACACCGTGGGCGTGCTCATCCAGGGCAACTACGGCAAGCGCGAGGATCTGCTCATCAACGGCGTGCCCGTGGGCAGGCATATCCCCACCTCGCGCATCCCCGGCAAGGAACAGGCGCTCCAGCCCACGCCCAAAGAGGACGGCTCGATCATCATCGTCGTCGCCACGGACGCCCCGCTCACCCCGGACCAGTGCAAGCGGCTGGCCCGCCGCGCCGGGCTCGGCCTCGGGCGCACCGGGGGCCTCGCCTTCGACGGATCGGGAGACATTTTCATCGCCTTTTCCACCGCCAACCGGCTTGGCAGCAACGCCGGGGGCGGCCCCCGGGAGCATACCGTGCGCACCCTCTCGCACGGGTGCATGGACCCCCTCTTCAGGGCCACGGTCGAAGCCACGCACGAGGCCATCGTCAACGCCCTGTGCGCGGCGACGGACACGGACGGCATCCTCGGGCGGCGCATGTACGCGCTGCCGCTCGACGAGGTGCGCGGGATCATGCGGCGTTACGAATCCCTCTAGAGGCCGCCGCGCCGCATCCCCCGCAACGGGCGCGGCGGCCCCCTTGTTCCCCTGAAAAGGAATGGGCGAATGTTTTGAAGCGTTTGAAGAGTCAGGTTTTCATCGTGAGACAACCCTCTTGCCGAAAAAAGGACGCCCCGCGAATGGGAAGCGTCCCCCATGAACAAGGAGTTCCTTATGTGGAAGCGCTTTTTAGGCATCATGGCCGCGGCCCTTTGCGTGCTGAACCTGACCGTAGGCAGCGCCTTCTCGGCTGATCTCGTCAAAGTCCCCACCGCGTGGCTGGACGAGCACGAAACCTTCCTGATGTGGTACGCCAAGGAAAAGGGCTGGGACAAGGAAGCCGGGCTCGACATCGAGATGAAGCTGTTCAACTCCGGCCCGGACATCCTCAACGCCCTGCCCGCCGGGGAATGGCGTTTCGCCGCCGTGGGCGCCCTGCCCGCCATGCTCGGCAACCTGCGCTACGGCACCTCCATCATCGCGCAGGCCAACAACGAGGCCGCGCTCTGCACCTCCGTCGTCGTCCGCGCCGACAGCCCCATCGCCAAGGTCAAGGGCTGGAACAAGGACTACCCCGAAGTGTACGGCAGCCCCGAGACCGTGCGCGGCAAGACCTTCCTCGCCACCACGCTGACCTCGTCGCACTATGCCCTCAGCACGTGGCTCCACGTCCTCGGCCTCAAGGACAGCGACGTCGTCATCAAGAACATGGACCAGTCGCAGGTCGTGGGCGCGTTTGAAAACAACATCGGCGACGGCATCGCCATCTGGGCCCCGCACACCTTCATCGTCCAGGAAAAGGGCGGCGTGGTCTTCGCGGGCGACATCGTGCACTGCAAGAAGTCCAACCCCATCGTGCTCATCGCCGACACCAAGTATGCCGAAGCCCATCCGGACGTGGCCGCGAAGTTCCTCAGCGTGTACATGCGCGCCGTGGATCTCATGAAGAATACGCCGCCCAAGCAGTTCGTCGAGGAATACCAGAAGTTCTATCTGGAATTCGTGGGCAAGGAATACAACTACAATCAGGCCCTGCTCGACCTTGAGACGCATCCTCTCAGCAACATCGACGAACAGCTCGCCATCTTCGACGACTCCAAGGGCCCGAGCCAGGCGCAGCTCCACCAGTCCGACATCGCCGCCTTCTTCTCGGGCGTGGGCCGCATCACCGCCGATGAAGCCGCCAAGGTTGCCGACGGCAAGTATGCAACCGACAAGTACCTGAAGCTCTTGAAGGAGCAGCAGAAGTAATTGGGGAGTATAGAGAACTATTGGGGAGGGGAGGGGGAACCTTTCTGGAGAAAGGTTCC
>ERZ832522.3909-NODE-3909-length-15636-cov-66.366536_pt1 | contig 15636 bp, 16 predicted proteins | sample MGYA00519951_ERZ832522 | MGnify/ENA primary metagenome ERZ832522 (study PRJEB31850, sample SAMEA3708728) | human gut metagenome | biome: human gut; feature: human-associated habitat; material: faeces | place: China | collected 2014 ... | reverse complement strand
AGGTAGTTACGAAAGTAGCTACCTTTTTTATTTTGTGGTTTTTCGTGGTTTGGGGGCATCTGTTTAAACCGAGGTTTAAACCAACTTTAGCCATGAACGCCTCTATTTCAGTGGTTTGTTACAAATCAAAAACACTTTCAAACGGAGAATACCCATTAATGTTCCGAATATCCAAAGACGACCTTTGTAAAAAATGAAAAAGGATTATAAACCGTAATCTGTTAAAAAAAATCATAGAGACGGCTGTAGGGTGTTTCTTGAAATACGGGTATGTAGCGTGGAGTACTCCTTTCGTCATCGTCTCCACAGCTTTCAGCAACCTTGTCCGTGCCAAAGGGAAATCGACAGAGGCACTGAACGGAATACTGATAGGTACCATACAGAATATCGTACTCAATCGCTTGTTTATCCTATGGCTCGGCTACAGGATTGCCGGTGCGGCATGGGCTACGGCCATCGGTTATACGGCAGCAACGCATATTACGTTATCTTGCTGACGGGTAAAGACTCCCACCTGACCATATCCATAGCCTGTTTCAATATGAGAAAAGAAACAGTGGGACCGTCTCAGGCAGTCATACGTCTGTCATGCTTCGCAGGATTGGGTATGGGCGTGATACTGACCTTGCTTTGCGGAGTGTTTTCCGAAGAACTGATCAGTTGTCATTGATTCGGAAGGAATTCGGGAATATGGTACGCCGCTCGTCCGGACGTTGCTGCTGTCGGGACCAGTGATGGGTATCCTGTTTATTTATATCAATACCTTGCAGGCGATCGGGGCGGAAGCGGCACAACCTGTAGCAGAATTCTTTCCCTCCTTCTGGCTGTTTGGCTGTTTTGGCGGACTGAAAAGAGAATGGGGAAAGCCCCCTCTTTTGTTTAACTTAAGATCTTTATCGGACATTACTTGTCATTATCTCATAGCGGTTTGGAAAGGGATAAGCTTCAGGGGTTCCGGCATTAACCTGAATGGCTGTTCAGCACTGTACCCTCAATGATCTGACATAAACGGACATACCGTCCTTCTTAGATCTCCGGTCAATCCTACCTGAAACGATTCGTCAAACACCATGAAAATAATTTCCCGGCAGAATACCGGAATAAATTTATCCGCAACCAGCGAAAAAATCAAGACATATAAGAAATCACCGGGGAGCGCAAAGCTCCATGCCATAAAAAAAATCCTCAAAAACAATTCCCCTATTTTTAGTATGAACCGGATACCTTCACATTCATTTCATCTCTTGTACTGGCGGACTTAATATCGACATGCATCTCGATATCTTTTATATTAACGGGCAATTCCAGAAATGAATACCCCGGATGACAGTGATAAGCAAACAGCCAGCGATTACCTTCAAAATCAGTTTCGTATAAAGACCGGTCTTCATATACCAAGTATTTAGGTCGATTAAAATAATTCGATTCTTGCCCTCGAGGTATATCTATTTTCAAGAAAACCGACATGACTTAGGTAAGCTTCATCCGTCAACTGTTTGGCATGTACAGGACATTGTTTTACACAAGCATTACACTTGATACAAATACCGGAAACCTCAGAAGGATGATCCTGCCGGATAGCCCCCATAGGACAAACTTTTGCACAACGTCTGCAATCGATGCACGCATCGGTCGTAACAGGTTTTGCTTTCAGGAAATTCACCACCTCTTCATCCCTTCCTTTGGGTTTATAATATCCACCGTAATCAGGAGCCCCTTGTCCCGGAATCTTTATTCCGGTAAATTCTCCTGGTTGCAATATTCTTCTCACGATCTCTGCCGAAAACTGTTCTGCCTTTTCCAGATCTTCCCGGTCGGGACGCCCGGTAGCCAACCGGGTCGTGAAAGAATGCTGACCGACAAAAGCCGCAGCAGCTATCGGATGAAACCCTCTATATCTTAAAATATCATACAGTTCGACGAGCGCATTCCCATAGGACCGATTCCCATAAACCACAACAGGTACCGCCCAGGCCCCATTACTCTGCCAGGTAGTCAAGTAGTTCAATAACAGATTCGGTAAACGGCCGGCGTAAACAGGCAAACCGACAATAGCCAACTCCGATTCCCGAATATCAGGCACTTTCTTCCGCCCCGACGGCAATGTAAAGTCTTTCACTTCCGTCACGACTTCCGGTAATAACGTAGTGATACATTTTACCAAATGGGTAATCACTGTTTTAGTTGTGCCTGTCGGACTAAAATAGACCGCATGTACTTTCTCTATTTTCATAAAGTATCGGATAAATAGTCTGTCAAAATCTTTCCCACCCGATCAATCCCGAACAAAGCTGCAATTTTATTCCGGTAAAACCAATAAATCATGTTTATTAATTTTGAATAATTTGCATATATCATCTAATTCCCCAATCTGCTTATCGCTATTATTCGTACCGATCAACTCCGGCACGATATTCCCTTCGACAGGGGCGCATTTGGATTTTTCACAGAAACAGGAAGTCGGGCAAAAGAGATAATCCATCTTGTTTTCATCATTGAAATAATCGGTTTGACATGTTTTCCGTTCAGAACAGGTTTTACTTCATTGCCTGTACAAGGATAAAAGCCCGATTTTAAAGAAATTCTAAAGGTTTTTCCCAAAATAACCGTTCAGCACAAAGTATTGCCTCCGTCCCTGTGGACTAACAAACATTCACAAAATATCATTTCCCTTATAAAATGATTTATATATCTTTGCCGTCACGTAAAAATTGCGTGGAGTTGCCGGATCGTTGTCTCGTCCGGCAATGAAAAGGGAATCAGGTGTAAATCCTGAACAGATCCACTGCTGTAAGTTTCATAACACTTTTCGGACGTGCTTTATCCACTGTTCCTCGTTTGGAATGGGAAGGAAACCGAAAAGGAAACAAGTCAGAAGACCTGCCACGTGATTCATTTGTTTAACGTTCAAAGGGAAGAAGAACATAAACGTCAGTAAATCATGCTATTCAAAAAAATTCTCTGTTTTTCATATTTGCCGTAATAGCAGGGCTATTCACAGCCTGTGATTCCGCAGGAACGGATTATCCCTACGGGCCGGTAAGCCAAGGTAATATCGAAGCCCTTGTTCTCAATGAAGGGGGAATCAATCAGAATATGGGCGGTATCTCCGTTTTAAACAAAGACGGATCAGTCATTCCGGATATTTTCCGGGAAGTGAATCACCGACCGCTGGGTGATGTGGCCCAATCCATCACCAAGATCAACGGTAAATATTTTGTGACTTTGGATAACTCCAAAAAAATCGAGGTTATAGATCCCGAAACGTTCGGTTCCGTCGGTACAATCCTCTATACCCAAGCGGGATTTCCACGCCAGATCGTAGCCATTTCCCCGACAGAAGCTATCGTATCCGATCTGGAGAGACAACTGGTGCGTATCCGGACTGTGGAACCTTATGGCGAACCTCTGGAATATATCTCCATACCGCGATCGGTCGAATATCTGGTAACGGTAGATAATAAAATCTTCGGAATGACTACCGGCGGAATATATGTCTTCGATACCGACAATATCAGCAAAAAAGCTGTCCGGGTCATCCCGGAAGTAAAAAACGACGAAAATACCAAAACCTGCCGGATGCTGGTCGATAAATACCAAAGAGTATGGGCCTTGATGAACATCCGGGAGGGGAATCGAGTCTGCGGAATAGAATTGGTTTGTATCGACCCCCACCAAGAAAAAGTCGAGGTCTCTTATACCCTTCCCATCAGTGAAAAGGCAAATCCACAAGCAGGAGACGTAATCGGTACAATCACCTATAATCGCACGGATATCGATCCTACACTGAACTGGATTTATTTCAACGTCAAAACCTGTAAAAGTAACACGGCAGCAGGGATTACCTCTGTCCAAAGTGTTTACCGGATGAATATCGGCACAGGAGAATTCGAACACTACCTCGATCTTCCCGGAATCGATATGATGTATGGGTTTTCAGTCAGTCCGCAAGGAGAGGTCTATCTATGTGACTGTCTGGATTACAGTGCACAACGCGGTTATATCCGGAATTACAAAAAAGACGGTTCTATCCGGAATTTTCGAGTCGGTATCTATCCTAGCCAAGTGTATTTCCCCTAATTAGCCTAGCGATATGAACCTATACAAGAGTCTGATCTTCATTTTATACCTCGGCATATTCCTTGGGTCGGGATTCCGTACTCCTGCCCAATCCCGGGATTCGATCACCCTATACGGCACATTAGACACCGTGCAGGTCATCCGCCAACGTATACAACACGCCAACGAGGCAAACGCAGGAGCCCGGGTAACCCATATTTCCCCAGCCATTTTACAAGCCAACAAAACCCGCTCGCTGGCCGAACTCCTGACCGACCATACCTCTATTTACATCAAGAGTCTGGGAACAGGAGCATTATCGACAGCTTCTTTCCGTGGAACCAGCGCTTCCCAAACACGGGTAAACTGGAACGGGATCAATATCACACCTCCTTTATCGGGTACTTTCGATTTTTCACAGATCCCGGTCTTTTTTACAGATAACATCAACCTGTACTATGGCAGCAGCCATGTAAAAAACGGTACCGGAGCTATCGGAGGTAGTGTGAATTTATTCACAGACACCGATTGGAACCGAGGCGTAAATGGCCGGGTACTGGCAGAGTATGGATCGTACAACACATATACCGTCGGTGGACAGGCGAATATAAGCGGTAATAAATCGGCCTCAAAGACACGGTTATATTATCAGCATTCCGACAACGACTATACCTATCTGAATAAAGTGCTGACCAATATTCCTTTCTGTGAAAAACAATCGTTTTTTTGTAATCGGTTGGTAGATAAGACTTAAAGAGTAGAAAGTTCGGTAGCCGGTAGCGATTTGGTAGCTGTGCGGGTTTCGCTGCATTGCTTCGCTTTGCTCTTGGAACTGATGCAAATATAGGGATTTTGACCGAAAAAGGGAAATGTTTCGGGGGATTTTTTATTTTTCGGAATCACCGGATTACAGGAAAAGCATAAAAGCAGGAGGCGGTGCAAGAAACGAGGTTGCACCCGTGGTTTTACAAGAAGTGTAAAGTATTGATTTTCAGTGTGTATTTCTGTGGTGCAAGGTGCAGCTATATATATAAATATAGCTGCACCTTGCACCAGCCACACAGAGCTGTTTTGCGGCTTGCACCGAAAACCTTTTAAGTTGTTGTAAATGAATAGGTTTTGAATTTTGATGTTTGTTTCAGGGGAAAGGTGGGATGAACGGGGTGTTCCGATAGGGCTTGGCGGCTTCGTGCTTGCCCTGCAAGGGTTTGGCAGGTGGGTGGCTGGAATACCGGGCTTAGGGCAGTCTTGGGGCTTTTATTCAACCCTTTGCCCCTTCCGGTCGATGTAATACCAATCATCGCTTTCCCAATAGTGGTATTCCCCATCCGAACCGGGAACTTCTTTCTGTTCTCCCGTGTCGGTTACTTTCGCCTTCCCGTTCTCGAAAGGAAAGCCAAAAGCGAAGCGTGGCTCTATGAGGGTATTGCCATGCTCGTCCGCATATCCGATATGCCCTTTTTCATCGACGATGCGGTAAACGCCTTCCTGCACGGAATCGTTGCCGTTGTCATACCTGTACGGGACATAAAGGCTTGCGGGATGGCTGTTGCCGGAGGATATGGCCGTGCAACGGTCATGATAAAGGGTGAACAGCCATATTTCAAGCAGGATGGCAAGGACTGCAAGCACCGTGCAGACAAGGAAACGGAGGCGATAGCGTTGCCGTACCGATACATGGAACGCCCCGTAAAAGTCGTGCATCATGCGGTAACGTTCTTCGGTATAGATGCGCATATTCCTCCAAAACAGTATGGGGAACGGCAGTATCAGCGGGAAAAGCGTAAGGCGGTCGTCTGTCTCGTAAAGAAAGCGGACAGCCGGAGTGTCCAAGAACTGTAAAGCGATGGCGACCGGAAACAGAAGGCAGGCGAACTGAACCACGCTGATGACCGCAAAACTACGGTCAGGGAAGCCGTGCCGACAACTGCGCCACGTCCAATAAAAGAAGTGGTCGAAGAATCCGGGGAGCTTCGGCCGACCGGTTCTTTTATGTGGGGAGGCTTTCTTCATACGCTTGCGGCTATATAGGTGCAAATAAAACGTATTTCTTCCAAACGGAAAAGAATTTTGCGGTGAAACTTTTTGAGTGATTGGACTTTTCACTATTTTTGCTTTGATGTATAACGGTTCGTCCGTAAGGTATGAATTTGGCTTTTTCTGTTATTGTTATGGAATGGTTCGATAAGATAAGCGAGTTTATGGAGGGTCTGCCGGAGTGGTTGCAGGCGCATCCGAGGTACGGCTACCTGATCGTGGCGGGAATCCTGCTGCTGTGGCTTGTGGGGATTGTCTGCGGATGGCGGTGGACGTACTCCCGTCCGGGAAGTTGGGAGGGGAATTTCTGGCTGGGTACGCTGGGTGAAAGGAGTTACCGTTTCTGGCTGGGGCTGATCGTTGCCGCCGCAGCGGGATGCGCCCTGTTGCTGTTCTTCGTAACGGGATAAGCAAGCGGAAAACAAGGAAAGGAGGAAGCTATGTTCAAGGAACCGGCATACTGGATGTATTACTTCTGGAGCAAGAACAAACGTGCAAGGAAAGACAAGGCGGTTATCTCCAATGCCACGTGGACGATGGCAATCCTGTGGTTTCTTAACCTGACGGCTCTCCATCTTTTGTTCGAGGCATGGGGATGGGATATGCTGACGGGCTGGTTCTCTTCCCTGACGGACAAGGTGGAATGGAGCAGGTTCAACCCGGTTGCCTACCTGTTCGCCGCAGCGATGCTCGCCCCTTTTATCTGGATTGCCAGAAAGCTGTATTACCGTCCTGCGAAGCTGAAAGCGATGCAGGCGAAGTACGAGACAATGGGCGAATACCGGAAACTGCTCGGTCAATGCCTGTTCTGGCTGTATATTATCGGCAGCTTTGCATCCTTCTTCATCATAGCCGAACAAAAGAACCATTCCAAGGAGCAACCGCTGATCGAAAGGTTGCAGGAGATACGGGACGGCAAATATCCCGTGGAAAAGACGCACTCACCAACCGGCAAGACATACTCACCGACCGGCGAATGACCTTCTTCCGGCTCCCCCCTGCTTACTGTCTCATGCCGTTCTGCGGGTGGAACCGGCACAGCCTTTCTGTTTTTCACGACCGAATATCCGAGCCTATGGAGCAAAATCCGAATCCGCAGCGCAAGGACATACCGTAACCGATGCAAAGCACCGGAAGGGTGCTTGTTGCAGACAATTTGTAATTTCGTGTAAGATTTATGTAATTAACATTAAAATTGAAACAGAATGAAAGAGAATCTTACACAAATTCTAATGAATGAAGCCATCCGGGAGGGATGGCGGGAGTGGATGGCAAAGGTGCGGACGGTATTGCCGCAAACGGATGCGGAGCGTCCGGTAACATGGATTGCGGCGGAACGGCTCGCACGGGATCACGGACGGATGGTCCGGCTGGTGGAGCTGCTCAGGGAACACCGCCCCGTCCTTTCCTGCCGTGTGCAGGAAGAAGCCGGATTGCTGATACTGGTCGCCTACCACCGGCACGGCAGCTCGGCGGACTTCCTGCTGGATACGGCGGAGGCGTATTTCCGGGAGAAGGACTGCGGAGGATTCCTGTTCCTCTGCCGGATGCAGGCAAGCATCAACGCCTACGACGAATACCCGCACCTGAACGTGCTCTGCAACCGTCTGGCGGGACTGCTGTTCCGCTTCCGCCGTGAACGGGAGTCAGAGTACCGCAAGGGCATACCCCCGATGTTCGGCAAGGCGGACTTGCAGGAGGTGGAAAAGTACCTGCCGCACCTGCGGGGCTGCTCTTTCCGGGAAGAGGTCGCACTGGCTCTGCCCAAGGTGAAAAACGTGGAGGAGCTGGCACGGGAATGTGCCATGTCGGTCAATACGCTGGGACGGCGGTTCAGGGAGGAGCTGAACACGACTCCGCACCGCTGGCTGACGGAACAGCGGAAGGCGCACGTGATTTCCCTGCTGGCGGACACGGACATGCCCTTCCAAGAGATTGCCGACGTGTGCGGCTTCGCCACTCCGAGCTACCTGTGGGACTTCTGCAAGAAGCACCTGAAGGCTACTCCTGCCGAAATCCGTGAAATCGCCCGGTGCGCCCGTCCCGTCCGGCATCCTTTTCCGGTTCAGAAGTGAGGGGCTGACCGTTCGCAGCCGATTGGCGGACAATCCGAACATGGCGGTGAAAATTCAGAACGCCCGTTTCCCGGCACCCCGCTAACTTTGTTTCTTTATAAACAACCCGAGACAGAATCATGATGGAAGAATATTTCAATACATTGTTGCAGGAGACGGAGCGGCGCATGGCTGCCGCTGCCGCCGGCATGGAGGGAAAGGAAACGGTTGCCACCTGCCGGGAGATGGTTTCGTACCTGAAAGCCAAGAACCGTGAGCTGAAAGCGTATGCGCTCGCCCGTCCGTTCAGCGGGGACGAGGAGGAAATCCGTTATTTCAAATACTACAAGCCCGCCCTGACGGGCAGGCTGCTGTACTATTACCGGGTATATCAGATAGAGAGCGGCTGTCCCGGCTGCCTGCGGGTAGCCGAAACGTACTACCACAGGGCGATGGAACGAGCCGAGCGGATGATGGAACGCTACCTTCCCTTCTACCAGTATTACCACAGCGGGGCGACATATCGGGACGATTACTATTTCCTACGGGCGAAGGGCGAACTCAGCCCCGAAAGCGGCAGCTTCGTGCTGGACGAGGAAGCGGAGTTCTCCACGGGCTACGACATACTGGCGGCACGCCTGATCTCGGTGGAGATGCTGCTGGTCTATCTGAGCCGCCGGATAGAGCGTGCGGCACGAGGGGACGGTACGGATGCCGTGCCGGGGAAGGAACACCGCTGGACGGATACGAAAATCGCCGCCATACAGCTTGTTTACGGCATCCATGCCGCCGGGAGCGTGGACAACGGCAACGCCGAGATCGGCGAGCTGGCTGCGCTGTTCGAGAAGACCTTCCATGTGGATCTGGGCAACGTGTACCATGCTTTCGGCAGGCTGCGGGGACAGCAGAACCCGACGGCGTTCTTGGACGAGATGAAGGAGAAGCTGCTCAAAAAGATGCGGGACATGGACAGCAAGTAATCGGCAAGTCGGCAGCAAGTCGATAGCAAGTTGGCAACGGAACGGCAGAGGCAGCAGGAGATGAAAAGAGAGCGTCCGGAGGGCAGAAAAGAACCTTTCGGACGCTCTTTTTTGTTCTTTTTTGCTTCGATGTCAGTTCCTTTCCGCCTTGTTTTTACGTTGTTCCTACTCTTTCCTTGCCTTTTTCAGTCTTTTCAGCCTTTTTGTTGCCCGGAAAGACGGACGGAAGGGCGGCGAGGGTGAAAAAAGAGGATGAAATAATGCGCATCAGAAAAAAATCTTTGCCAAGGTGCCGGTATAGTGGCAGGAAAAAACGGCGAATCGGGCGACATTTGCGGCAGAAACCTAAAAAAGAGTACGACAATGGAAATAATGACCATCGAGAGCAACGCCTACCGCCTGCTCGTGGAGAAGATCGAGAAGATAACCGCCTACGTGGAGGAATCCCGGAACCGGGAGGAAACGGAGCGCAAACGGAAAGAAGAAGCGGAAAGCCCTGCTGCCAAGGGACGGAAAGCCGACCCGAAGTGGATGACGCACAAGGAGGTGTGCGAGATGCTGGACATCAGCCACCGCACCCTACAACGCTACCGGCAGAAGCATATCATTCCCTATTCCATGATCGGGCGGCAGATACGCTATCCCTGGCAGGCGGTCGAGAGCCTGCGTGAGCGGTGGATGGTGGAGACACCCGCCGCCAAGGTCGACCGGATGATAGCGGAACATCCCCTGCATAACCGAAAAAACGGCAGCTATGGTAAAAAAGGAAGAGATACTGGCAAGAACCAGTAACGGGCTGGACGTGTTCCGCCACTACCTGCCCGTGAAGTGGCGGGTGGGCAGGAACTTCCTGAACCCGCTGTACGCCGACAGCAAGGCTTCGTGCAACGTGTATTACGACCGCCGGAGCGGTACGTACCGGATGAAGGACTTCGGCAACGGGGACTATTCGGGCGACTGTTTCTTCCTCGTGGCGAAGCTGAAAGGGCTGGACTGCCGGAACGCCGCCGACTTCGTGGAGGTGCTGCACACCATCGACCGGGAGCTGTGCCTCGGTCTGGAGGATGACAGCCCAGAAGACACTGTCGTTCCGGACGGCGGCTGCCGTACCCTGCGGCTCGTACCGGGCGCAAGGGAGCATGGGACAAGGGATGACCGGAGCGGTGAAGGAGTATCCGTCAGGGCAAGCGGGAGCGGCACGGAAAAGCCGGACGGGTACACGGAAGAGGCGGCTGCGCCCTTTGACCGTCCCGAACCGAAGCCCTACCGGACGACGGAAAAGCCGTTTACGGATGCGGAGCTTGCCTACTGGGGCGCATCGGGCATCACGGAGGAGCTGTTGCACCGTTACGGGGCGGTATCGCTCGCCGAGTACCGGGGCGAGACGAGGGAGGGCAAGGCGTTCGGCTTCAGTTCCACCCCGGCGGAACCGATGTTCGGCTACAAGGGGAAATGGGGCGTGAAGGTCTATCGCCCGATGTCGGAGGTGCGCTTCGTCTATGGCGGACACACGGGCGACAACTACTGTTTCGGGCTGGAGCAACTGCCCTCGAAGGGCGACCTGCTCTTCCTCACGGGCGGCGAGAAGGACGTGCTGACGCTGGCGGCGCACGGCTTCCATGCCATCTGCTTCAACTCGGAGACCTCGGTCATCCCGGCGAAGACCGTGCGCAAGCTGGTCTATCGCTTCAAGCACATCGTGCTGCTGTACGACACGGACAAGACGGGGCTGGAGTGCTCGGAGAAGCACCGTGCGCAACTGTCGGAGTACGGGGTGAAACGGCTGGTGCTGCCGCTGCCGGGGACGAAGGCGGAGAAGGACGTGACGGACTACTTCAAAGCCGGGCACACGAGGGAGGAGCTGATGGGGCTGTTCCTGAAACTGCTCGACACGCTGTACGGGGAGACGATGGCGGTGCTGAAATCGTGCGAGATCGACTACGACCACCCGCCCGAGCAGGCTGTCGCCATCGTTACCGCCGGGGAGGTGCCGTTAGGCTCGGAGGAGAACATCCTCTGCATCACGGGCGGCGAAGGGACGGGCAAGAGCAACTACACCGCCGCACTGGTCGCCGGGGCGATCATGGAACGGGAGACGGACGCCGACCTCTTGGGGGTGCGGGTGGAGCCGAACCGCAAGGGGCGTGCGGTACTGCTGTACGACACGGAACAGAGCGAGCAACAGCTCTACAAGAACACGGGGCGGCTGCTGCGCCGTGCCGGGCGTGAGCGGATGCCGGAGTACCTGCACGTATATTGCCTGACGGGAATGTCGAGAAGCGAGCGGCTGACCGCCATCGTGCAGAGCATGGACAAGTACCACTACCTGCACGGGGGCATCCATTTAGTCGTCATCGACGGGGTGGCTGACCTGATCCGCTGCGCCAACGACGAGGCGGAGAGCGTGGCGCTGATTGACGAAATCTACCGGCTGGCGGGAATCTATCGCACGTGCATAGCCGCCGTGGTGCATTTCGTACCGAACGGTCTGAAACTGAGGGGACATCTCGGCAGCGAGCTGCAACGCAAGTCCGCCGCCATCCTCTCCATCGAGAAGGACGAGAACCCGGAGGTGTCGGTGGTGAAGGCGTTGAAGGTCAGGGACGGCAGCCCGCTGGACATCCCCCTGATGCAGTTCAGATGGGACAAGCAAGCCGGGATGCCCGTCTATGTGGGCGAGAAGCCGAGGGCGGAGAAAGAGAAGCGCAAGGAGAAGGAGCTGGCGGAGATGGCACGGGAGGCGTTCGCCCGGCAGGAGAAGTACGGCTACATCGAACTGTGCGAGCTGATACAGGAGATGCTGGAAGTGAAGGAACGGACGGCGAAAGGCTACATCCGCTATATGCGGGAAAAGGAAATCATCGAAAAGGAGGGCGACTGCTATGTACACGGACAGGGAAGAGTTTGAGGGCTGGATGGAGCGCATCATGGAACGCTTCGACCGGACGGAGAAATTGCTGGAAAGGGTGCTGAAGAAGAACAACACGCTCGACGGCGAGGAGGTGCTGGACAACCAAGACCTATGCCTGCTGCTGAAGGTGGGCATCCGCACGCTGCAACGCTACCGTGCCATCGGGGTACTGCCGTACTTCACCATCAGCGGCAAGGTGTTCTACCGCACGAAGGACGTGCACGAGTTCATCCGCACCCGTTTCGCCGAAGTGGAGGAACGGGCTGCGAAACGCAAGGAGAAGGAAGCCCAGAAAGCGGAAAGGCGCAGGAAAAGGGGGCTGTTCCCGTGAGAATGACATTTTTCTGACGGTGCTTTAGGTGGATGAAGCCCTGCCGGATCGTGAGATTAGGCGGGGCTATTGTTTTGTTATTCGGGAAGTTTCGCTATCTTTGCCATGCGAAGATAGGATGCGGCTCGGCATTGTCAAATTAGAAAACCTTGTTTTCATTTGCCGCTGCTCTCGCCTTTCGCTATCTTTGCTCCACGAAGACAGAGGACGGTGCTTTCGGGCACGGTCGCTGTCGTGACATAGAAGATTCATACCCGGCTTGGAAGCAGGCGGGGTTGATATACATATTGTACGTTCGCTGAACGTCTTGGAATAGAAAACTGGCACTTTTCAAAAAAGACAAGATGTGTAGCGCAATGTTCATGCTGTATGCTTATACGGCGTGGACTTGCCTATTCTGTCTTTTTAGGTATGCCAGTACCTCTATTCCGGAATAGCGTGAGTTCACGCTGTTCTTTTGGGTGCAAGGCGGACATAATCCTTAAAAACTCATTGACATGAAACAGATTACCTTGCACGTGTACCAGTCCATTGACGGTTGTCCGGTCGGAGCGGACAAACATTTCGATGCGGCGGCGGATGCCTCCTGCTGCGTGCTGATCGACGAAGAAACCTACCTGCGCATTTACCTGAACCATCTGGGCTGGCCGCTCACGGAAAAAGAGACTTTGGTCGTGACGGGCGGCTGTATCGACCTGACGGAAAAGGAACGGGTGCGGTTTGTTACAGGGGATGCGGCAGCGGAACTGCGGAGAATAAAAGCGGACGGCGAAGGTACGGTAACGGCTTACGGAGCGGGAACCGGGGCTTTGCTCTTGGATAACGGGCTGGCGGACGACATCGTGGTGATAACCGTGCCGGTGCTGGTCGGCGGCGGTGAGAAGGCACTGGAGTGCGGGCTGAACGACGGCAGGACATGGGTCGTGCGATCGAGCAAGGTATTGGAGGACGGGAAAATCCGGACGGTGTACGGAAAGGTATGCCCGTGAAATGAAAAAGCCGCTGAAAAGCGGCTCAGGTCATTCAGGAAAGGGCGACGGATTATAAAAAAAACGACCCGCCGATTTGAGCATTATCACTGTTGTTCAACAACTCGTGTCAAGAGGCTTGGCAGGTTCTACTGGTGCAAAGATAACGAAAATATCCTGAATGGCAAAGAAATATTAAATTTAGGCAACGGTGTTGCCTATTTCCAAATATCCTCGCTTTCCCAATCGGACGGAAAGCCCATCGCTGCCGTATCTATATTGGGATAGGCTGCCAACAGGGTTTTCAGCTTGTCCTTGAAGTTGTTATTAGGCGATACGGTATAAAGGAAATAACGTATCATGCAGATACGGTAATACATCCTGCGCTTGTCTGTCCGGGAAGAGTCAATCCAACCGTATTTTGTCCTGCGTGGTTCCGTGGTGATGGTCGCCAGTTCCCTGTTCCATGTCCGACAATGGTGGCAACACATATTGCGCAAGCCAGCCAGAATGACAATCCATGAACTGAACACCGGGACTTGCAAACCGAAATGTTGGGCGACACGTTTTTTTATCACATTACCTTTCAGGTTCGTGTAAATCCTGCAAAGCAATCCTAACGGCAGAATTTCAGCAATCATCCATGCAGGCGGATAATCGTCCGTATAAGCGGAACGGAAATGGAGTATAAAGTCTTCCTTTGATTTTTTCAATTCCGCATCTATCGTGTCCTGTGTGTATCGGAAGCTCTGCATATTGAAAAAATATGCAGGGTTGGTAATCCAAAACAAATCGTTAAAATATTCGCTGACCGCATTGGTTATGCAACTGCGGATAGCCACTTCTATCTTCTCTATCTCGTTAAAAAGCAACAACCTTAGTTTGCGGTCGAAACGATACATGTTCAACGCCTGCACGAAAGTTGCCCCCGGCTTGTACAGATGTTGTTCCTTGGGGAACTTCAACAACGGATAGAAGTAAGCACTTAGACGGAAATAACCGATATTGTAAATATACCCGACGGCTTTTTCCTCGTCCGCTATTAACAAACCTCTATTCTTTAAAAGGACAATATGCTGTTGTGGGGAGTAGAATGTTTTGGTAAACAGTTGTTTCATAGGTGTATATAAAAAAACGACCCGCCTATTTGAGCATTGTTAAGAGGCTTGGCAGGTTCTATTGGTTGCAAATATAGAACTTATCTCTTAAACTACAAAACATATCCGGAAATAATTTTGTGATAAGTGCGACATTGCCGCACTTATTTATCTGTATTGCCGGGATTACGGGTACAAGACCTTGAAATCCCGTGAGCTGCCGTCGTCTGTCAAGCCGTCCTGCCGGAGCCGCCGGAGGGTCTCGGCTGCCGATCCGCTGCCGAAGTTGCGGACACAGTACAGGCGGGAGAAGCGGAAGCGGCGGAGGTGGACGAGCAGGTGCTCCACGGTGAAGACGCCCAGCTCCCGGCACGCCCGGACGATGCGCTGCGACAAGCCGAAGGTGTCGAGCGGGGTGTCGAGCAGGCGGCGGAGCCTGCCCGGTCTGCCGGGCTTGCCCCGCTGCTGTGCCACGTCCTCGTAGATGGTGGCGACCCGGTTGCGGCTGAACAGGGCGGCAAGGGATGTGCCGTCGATCATCAGGATGCCGTCGAAACGGGCGTAGGCGATGTGGTTGCCGTTCATCCAGAGGGTGATGCGCAGCTCGTCCGTGCCGCAGAGCCGGGCGGCTTCCGCCACGGTGATCTAACCGATGCCGTTCATCGCCTGCGCTCCTTTCCTTTGGGCTTGTCCGTGCGGGGCGGGAACCCGTACACGGTGCGGAAGTCCTTGTCGAAGGTGAGGTACGCATCGAAGGGCTTGCCTTCCCTGCTCCTGAAGCCTTTGATAAGGGATGTTTTGCCTTTGGTTACAAGGTCGGTAATCTGGCTGTCGGTGAGCTGCTTCTCCCCCTTGCCACGGAAGACGGTAAGCCCACAATCGACGTTGCTGCACTTGGCGACCTTCGGGTAAAGGAGGATGCGACCGGAACGGCACTTGGGGCACGGGATATGCCTGCCGTCCGCCACCGATACCTGTACTTGCAGGAGTTCTTCGGTAATCTGGGCGGCATAGACCTCGATGCCCTTGCGGAAGGTGTCGGGATTCATCTCCCCGCTCTCGATCTTGGCGAGGGCGGTCTCCCACTGCCCGGTCATCTCGACATCGGCGATGCGCTTGTCCTTCACTATCTGATACACGGCAAGCCCCTTGCCGGTCGGTACGAGGCTCTTCTTCTCCCGGCGCACATAGTCCCGGGC
>ERZ832522.3901-NODE-3901-length-15663-cov-14.126474_pt1 | contig 15663 bp, 18 predicted proteins | sample MGYA00519951_ERZ832522 | MGnify/ENA primary metagenome ERZ832522 (study PRJEB31850, sample SAMEA3708728) | human gut metagenome | biome: human gut; feature: human-associated habitat; material: faeces | place: China | collected 2014 ... | reverse complement strand
TTGCGACAATTCCATCATCAGGAGAGATGGAGGTTGCAATGGAAGACGTGCTCACCCAGCTGACGAGGCAGTTCCTCCCGCAGATGACGGCTGCCGAGAAGAGCAGGGCCCTGAGATCGCTCAAGGCGCTGATAGACGCGGAGCTTTTCGAACTCGCGGCAAGCGAGGGGGCGGAAGACGATCCCGACAGAGCCTGCCCCTGGTGCGGCTCCCCGCATTACGTGAAGAGGGGGCGAGACGGGCGCGGCCGTCAGCGGTTCCTCTGCCGAGGGTGCGCCAGGACCTTCACCGACGCCACCATGCGCATCTTCTCCACCACCAAGCTCGACAGGTCGGCCTGGATGAGGTTCGCGGAGTGCCACGTGGACATGCTCCCGCTGCGCGAGTCGGCGGAAAAGTGCGGCGTGTGCCTCAAGACGGCGTTCTTCATGCGCCACAGGCTGCTCGAGGCCATGGCCAAGCGCATGCCCGCCTTCCGCGTGGAGGCCGGCGGCGGGGCCGAGCTCGACGAGTGCTTCTTCAGGGAGAGCTTCAAGGGAAACCGCTCCAGGTCGGAGTCCGGCATGCCCAGGAAGCCCCGCACAAGGTCGCAGGGAACCGACGGGCACGAGAAGATATGCGTGCTCACCGGCATCAACGACGCCGGCGACATCTTCTACGAGATCGCGGGGAGGGGCGGCCTCGACGAGGCGGCAGCCAGGGAGCTGCTCGCCGACAAGCTCGCGGTCGGCGCGATAATCTCGACGGACCGTGCGCACGTGTACCGCCGCGTCCTGCCCGCCCTCGGCGTCGGCGCGCACATCGCCAGCAAGAGGGAGGAGCACGCCATCAACAGGGTGAACAGCCTCCACTCCCAGATGAGGCACTTCATCGGCAGGTTCCGGGGCGTCTCCACGAGACGCCTCGAGAACTACCTCGCCTGGTTCAAGTGGACATGGTGCTTCAAGGTCCGCAGGAGCGCGGACGAGCTCGCCGAGCTCATAGTGAGGCAGGCAGCCCGCGGCACGTACGAGAAGACCTGGCGCCAGTACAAGGTGACCCCCTATCCGTTCTACGAGTACTGGATCAAGCAGGCGAAATGGGACTCGCGTGCGCGGAGGGCCATATACGGCGTGGCGTGATGTCCAGGGCGGTCTGGCGCAGCGCATCTGCGGCAAGCGCTGAAGTCGTGCCCCGATGCAAATAGCAACAGCTAGCGATATTCTTCGGGAACGTCGAAACCGTACTCACGGCATAGGAGCATGACATCGTGGGCGTCGTGCTCGTCATGCTGATAGCCCAAGTGAAACAACAGCTGGCTTTCGGGGTCGATGCACGACACCTCCACCTCGCCGATGCGCCCCCTCCCCGAAAAGACCTCCCCGGGAAAACGATCTCCCTGATACAGAATATCGCCATTCTCGGCGAAATCGAAGCAATGCAGGTCGACGATGCGCCCCGCCTCGTCTTGCCACACCGTGTGATCTTCGGTGGTGAAAGATGCAGCCACCTCGGAAAACCCCTCATCAGCAATTAGATCCACGAACCTTTGGTAATCCCCGCGCTGAACGAACAGGTCGATGTCGTTATGAGCCCTGGTCTCACGCCCGACAAGCGCATCGACGCCCCAGCCGCCATCAAGGTATACGCCAATGCCCGCACCTGCGGAAAGGCCGATTATCCAACACGCATCATCCTTGGTGACCATAGGAGCTCCTTCGCTTTCGCCTGCTATCTAAGCAAGAAAGATTATAGGAAAAGTCCCAGTATCCAAAGCGGTCTAACACAACGATTTTTTGCCTGACGACATGTCCGAGGAGGAGAAGCGCCTCCGCGAGCGAATTCTTGCGAACAGCCTCCTCGATGCCTATCGCAAATGGGTTGCGGATGGAAAGCCAACGAGAGATCGCAGCGAGCGCGACAACGCCAGACCAAAGGAATTCATACACGGAAGCATCGTCCAACTAGACCAACACGTCCCCGTAAATGAGTGCCACCGCTGGCAGCTCCGGGCAGCGAACGATCCCGACGAGGACGGCGTCACCACGGTGCTGTGCAAGCGCTTCAACGGTACGCGCGAGGACGCAGAGGCATATCTGGCATCCATGCTTGATAGCCGTCGCCATGAGCCCTCCGAAGAGATCGAGTAACTGAAACGGGAACACGTCCATAACCCTCTCCGCGGCTTGATTATGTGCGCACCTCGCGCAAACGCGCTACCATGGAGGAAAAGTCAACACGCATGCGCCCAGCTCAGGCGCGCACAGAAAGGTGGCATTGCACATGAAGCTCGCAGTTCCCTCCGTTGGCGAAGGCGGCCTCGAGGCCCAGCGCTCCGCCCACTTCGGCCACGCCGACTGCTTCACGATCCTTAACGTCGAGAACGGCCAGGTCTCCCTCGAGGGCACCATCGCCAATCCCCCGCACGAGGAGGGCGGCTGCATGCGCCCCGTCGGCATCCTCGCCGACGCCGGCATCGACGCCATCGTGGCCGTGGGCATGGGCATGCGCCCCATGCAGGGCTTCGCCGCGGCGGGCATCACCGTCCTGCACGACGCCGAGTCCCCCATGGTGGGCGCCGCCGCCGAGCGCGTGGCCGCCGGCCAGCTCGAGACCATGGGGCCTGAGCACGCCTGCCATCATTAGGCCTGCGCAAGATCCTCATTTACACCAAAAGCGTCGTCTACCAATGTGTGTGGACGACGCTTTTTTATATGGGCCTATTAAGCCCATCCCATCACCACGGCAAAAAATGCACTGCCAAAAAGCACCACGACCATGGCGATGAGCCCATAGATGGTTTCGCGCAAAATGCCCCACCGCGCGAACTTTGGATATTTCGCACGCAACCTCCGACGGTCCATCAGGAGATACGCTCCGATGACGAGGAGTGGGTCAACACATAGGATATTCTGCGCAAACAAATACTCTATCGACCGCCCCACGTCCTTAGGCATGGGATTGAAAATCGTCTCGATACTCATCCACAGCATCATAGCGAGCATCGTGAGAATCACGACGTTCCAGATGCGTCCCATCCACGATGGGACCAGCGCCAGCGGATTCCCCCTCTTCAACACTGCGGTTGCCGTCAAGTGAGCATGTCGGCGCCCGTCTTTCATTCGCGCCGAGGCAACGGGGCTCGATTCGGCCGCAACCGCAATCGCTGCACCAAAATCCTCCGCCGAGGTATAGCGATCGGCTGGGTCAAACGCGCAGGCCGTCCCTATGACCTGCGCCCATGCATCGCACAAGCCCTTCTCCCTACACTCGGCAGCCCCACAGGTGTTCGGGGGCTGCTCTCCCGTCAAGCAGAAATACAAGATCTTGCCCAGCGCATACACATCAGTTCGCTCATCGGTCTGACCAAAGCCGAATTGCTCAGGCGGAGCATAGCAGCGCGTGAGGAAATGCGTGGTGTCGTTCGACGCATCCGGATGCCATATCCGCGCACTTCCGAAGTCGATGACAACAGCCTCACCACCGTGCATGATGACGTTCGAAGGCTTGAGGTCGCGGTGTATCAGAGGGCTCGGTAATGCCGTGTGGAGCTCCGTAACCGCTCGGCTCAGCGGCGGCAACACGAGCATCGCCAGATGTTCCCCAGCGCCGATCGCCCTTTGCAGCTCATCGACCGTGCAGCCATCCACATGTTCCATCACCACCGTCAGCCTGTTGCCGCTGCGCGCGCACTCTACCAATCGGGGCACGCACGTGAGATGCACACCCCGCCCCTGCACGCGCCACAACTCCTCGTACGCCGAGCCGGCGCCAGAGACGGCATCGATGGTCTTGCGGACATACCGGCCGGCAGTGCCCGTCCCAGGCCGCCCGTGAACCAGCTCCGTTGTCTCGAATTCCGACTGCTTGATCACGCACTCGGCATGCCAGGTTGTTGCCTCGGCAGGCTGAGATAAAAACGCCTCGAGCTCGTGCTGGAACGTCTCATCCCCCGAGCTCAAGGCATTGCTTGCGGATATGTCATCAGAGTTCTTCATGGGCTGCATCATACCAGCGCGCGCGGACAATTAGCAGACGGTCTCCTCGCCAAGGCGATAAAGCTCCTCGTTGACTTTCTGAAGGCTGCACCCTTGGTCAATACAAAAGATGATAATCGCGTCGCGGCGGCACTTCGGATTGAGCGAGCTCACCCCCGCAGCGCGAAGCGCGCGGTTCGTCTCTCGTAGCGTCAACGCCATGGCGAACGCTATTTGCAGCACCTTGTCGCGCGAGGGGTTGCGGGCTCCGGTGAAGATCTGATAGCCGAACGTCTCGTTGAGATCGGCCATTCGAACTACTCGTGAGCGTTTAAGGTTCTTTTTCTCGAGCATGTGACACAAAAACTCGTGGAGCGTCTCGGCTGGGAAATCGTGACCTTCGATGAAAGCATCGAGCGTCGGCGCCTCGTCCAGCTCCTGCAACACCTGCTCCGTCAATCGCTCTGTCATAACGCACGCTCCCCATCACCGCAGCGACAGTCCAAAACCACCCACTCAATGCTAAAAGAACGGGGCCCTAGAGTTGAGCCCCGTCGAGTTAAAACCCACTCACGTCGGCGAGTTCCCAAGAGGCCACCTTTGCAGGCTCAACCGTGCCAACGGCCTCGAACTTCCACGCACCACCAGCTTTGAGATTATTCGTGTTTGCCAATGCCGTTCCAATTTGCGCACCGTCGGCATCATAAAGGTTGTAAGAAACCTGGATGTAGGACTTCTCATCTTCGGTGTTGTTCGTAAGGGTGCCAGTGATGTACGCGCAGTACGGATTCGAGCTATCCATGGCCTCGTCAGTCACCGTATATGGCTCCGGTGCGGGCTCCTGAACCTGCTGAGTCTGGGGCTCTTGGGAAGAGCCATCGTCCATGGACTCATTTGATCCACCCGAACCGATCGCCCCGATAACAACTAAAACAACAAACCCCACGAGGACGATCTTCCAAATCGACTTCTTGCCCTTTGCCATATTAATCTCCTTCCAGGAACAAAATCGCCGGCCAATGCCGAGCGCTCGTCCCCATTATTGGAAAGCGTCCCCTGGGTTTCATTAGCTCACAGCTAATAAACCGCCCACCCCATCATTGCAAGGCATGCTCTACCATGTTCACCAACGAGCGAACTGGGGAGGCACCCATGGCAAGCAACAAAAGATCGGCGCGCGCCAAGCAGCGCGCGGCATTTGAGGCCGGGTTCGACGGAAACGCCATGGGCGACCTGTTCACACGCGAGCGGGAACGCGAAGATCGTCTCGATGCCGAACACGAGGCCGGGCTCCGACGCAAAGCCTGCGAGTCCAAAAACCGCTACTCGAGCAAAGCGGAAGCAGAGGACACCATAGCCGCATGCGCCGAACATGGCCGCCGGGGCCTTTCGGCCTATCGATGCCCCTACTGCAACGGATGGCACCTCACAAGCCACCCGAGGTAGAAGCGCGCGACCATCGCTCGGACGAGAGCCGCAAGCCACCGGCACTCAGACGCCGCCCACGGCCCTCTTGAACTTAAGCGTGGTAAGGGCATTCGCTTCCGAGGCACGCCTTATTCAACGACGCCACGGCACACTCCGGCACCCGCTCACCGACCTTGAGACGCAACCCAAAATAGTCGTTAAACCATGGGACGGCCGTGCGAACGGCGATGCGCGAATCTCGCTTGCAACAACGAGGCGAACCCGCCCGGGCGATAGCGCCCAGGATCTCCGAGACCATCAGCTGGCCCTCGCTCCAACCCTCGCGGCGCAGGGGCGCATTGCCGGCTAGAACGGCGAATGCCATACCGCACGAAGCCGCCGCCCCGCACACACCCCACTTCGCGCATGTAGCTCCCGGCACACATGCCGCACGGGAGTCGAGTTCGGCCAACGCCTCGGAAAGGCCGGCACCATCATGGTGGGCGGTCTGCCATGCGCAGGCGAGGAGCGAGGCGCCGACCAGGAAATGATGCACGGGCCCAAACGCCGCACAGCGCTCATCGGACATAAGCGCCTCCAACAGCGCCGCGGGATCTTCGCCCCGCCACGCCAAGCACACCTCGTGAACCCATGTACTGTCGTCTGAGCTCGCCATGTGGCCCGCCTTTCCGCTCAAGTATCGACATCTGTCGATATGTTATCATATCGATATGTATCAATATTGAGTAATTGCAGGTAGATATAGGAGGGTCAGGATATGGGCAAGCCAGTCGTGGCATTCGTCTGCACGCACAACGGCTGTCGGAGCCAGATCGCAGAGGCGATGGCGCGCCGATTCGCAGATGACGTCATGCTCGCCCGCTCCGCGGGAACGCACCCAGCGAAGATCGTCAATCCCGATGCCGCGCGTCTATTGGCAAGCGAATACGAATTCGACGTTGCCTCCCTCGAGCCCAAATCCCTGACCTGCCTGCCCGATGTCGACATCCTCATCACCATGGGGTGCGGCGTTGAATGCCCCTCCCTACCGGCGATGTACCGTGAGGACTGGGGACTGGAAGATCCAACCGGCAAAGGCGACGATGCGTTCCTCCGCACGATGCGCGCCATCCAGCAACGCGTCATCGGACTCCGAGCCCGCATCGTGGCCGGCGAGTTCGACCGCGAGCGGCTCGCATCGAACCTCAAGGCGCTGGGCGACCCCAACCGGCTCCGCATCGTCGAGCTGCTATGGGACGGCGAGGAGCAGTGCGCCTGCAACCTCCTCTCGGAGCTCGAGATCTCGCAGCCCACGCTCTCCCATCACATGGCGGCGCTCCGAGATGCGGGGATCGTCCGTGCCCGCAAGGACGGCCGTTGGATGCACTACCAGCTCGACCACGATGTCCTCGATGCAATCGCCGCACTGCTCGGACAGAGCATCGCCTACCGCGCATGGGAGGATCCAGAGGAGTAGACAGCGCATTCAGACATCAGCCAATCGAACGGCAGACGCTTGCCGGGCATCGGGCACCCAACCATCCCACACCCGCCGGCAAGGCGATGGACCGTCGGCTTCGGCCGTGCTACACTCACCCTCGCCCGCCCGATGGATTCGGGCCCCATGCGAGGGCACCACCGCGAAGAGACAAGGCGACCATGCGCTTTTAGACATCCACCTCAACGATTCTGTTGGCCTCCGATCAAACAAGGAGGGGATGTCTTTATGCAGCTCGCACTCTCGCGTGTGACCTACACGCACCCCGCAGCGCAAGACCCCATTTTGAATAACGCGACCATTGCCTTCCCGCAAGGCTGGACCGGGCTTTTGGGCGACAACGGCTGCGGCAAGTCCACGCTCGCCAAAATCGCCTGCGGCCTTCTGAAACCCGACTCGGGAACGGTTTCGGGCAATCTGCTCGCCGCCTACTGCCCACAGGAGGCAGACGAAGCGCCCACGATCCTGGCGGACTTCGCGCTCGACTTTGGCCGCGAGGCCCGCAGCCTCCGCAAACGCCTGAGTCTCACCGATGACATGCCCTGGCGCTGGGACGAGCTCAGCTTCGGCGAGCGCAAGAAGCTGCAGATCGCCTGCTCGCTCTGGCAACGACCCGATGTGCTCGCTGTGGATGAGCCGACCAATCACCTCGATTGCGAGGCCCGTGCCCAACTGACCGGACTGCTTGCCAGCTTCACCGGCGTCGGCATCCTCGTGAGTCACGACCGCGAGCTGCTGGATGCGCTCGCATCGCGCTGCGCGTCGTTCGAAGCAAGTGGGGCCCGCGGGGAGACTCACATCGTCATCCGCCCCGGCGGATACTCGCAAGCAAGCAGCCAGGCGAAACGCGAGCGAATGACCGCGATAGACGAACGAAAGAGGGCGAAGGATCATCTCGCGCGCCTTTCCGCTGAGCGCGAGCAGCGTGCCCAGGAGGCTGCGCGGGCGGATGCCAGGCGCTCGAAACGAGGGCTCGACCCCAAGGACAAAAGCGCCCGTGCCAAAATCGACCTCGCAGTCGTCTCGGGCCAGGACGGAGCCCGAGGTAAGCTGCTGCGGCAGATGGACGGGCGCATGGCCGCGGCGCAAGACAGGGCTGCCGCGACGTTCGTACCCAAGCGCTACGATGGCAGCCTGTTTCTGAACGCCGAGCCCAGCTCCCGCAAGACCGTGCTCCACATTCCCGCGGGCCGTATCCCGTGCGGTGAGAGCGAGCTCGAGCTGCCGGAGCTCTTTGTGGGAAATACGGAGCGCATCGGGATCGTTGGGCCAAATGGCGTCGGAAAGACCACCCTACTCGACCATCTTCGCGCGCTCTTGCATCTGCAGGCAGAACACCGAGATGCGCACGCCCTCACAATCCTCGACATACCCCAAGAGCCGAGTCGGGAGCAACGGTCGCAGATACTCGAAGAGGTCCGCTCCCTCTCCCCTACCGACCGCGGACATGTATTCAGCTGCGTGGCGCAGCTTAACTCAGAGCCCGACCGCATCATGGAAGGCGCCGCAACCAGCCCTGGTGAGCTGCGAAAACTGATGATTGCCCGCGGCCTGCTGAACGCCCCCTCCCTTATCATCATGGACGAGCCCACCAACCATCTCGACTTGCATTCGGTTGAGGCATTGGAGCAAGCGCTCGCGCAATTCGGCGGAGCGCTGCTCCTCGTGAGCCACGACCATGCGTTTCTGCGCGCGTGCACGAACATCACATGGGAAATCAAAGCGGGCGTGCTGAAGGTGACGCAGCACTAAGCGTTTTGTTGCAGTGAACGGGCGACAGACCGAGTACCAAAAAGATTCTCAAGAAGAGAACCGCAGGTAGCAACTTCGTGGATCCCCGCGTCTACTTGGCAATCCCTTGGTCCACTGCAACAAAACAAGAAAGGCCGACCCTTGTGGGCCGGCCTTTCCCCCGTCGACGCGCGTTGCGCGCGAAATCCGACGAAGTGTCAATTCAAACTACTCGAATTCGATCGTACCGCAAGGCTTCGGGGTGAGGTCGTACAGGACGCGGCAGATGCCGTCGACCTCGGAGGCAATGCGGTCGCCGATCTTCTTGAGGAGCGCCCAGTCGAGCTCGGGCACCTCGGCGGTCATAGCGTCGACCGTGTTGACGGCGCGGATGAACGCCGGCCACTCGTAGAGGCGCTTGTCGTCCTTCACGCCGGTGACGCGGAAGTCGGGCACGGACACGAAGTACTGCCAAACCTTGCCCTCGAGGCCGGCGGATGCGAACTCCTCGCGCAGGATCGCGTCGGCCTCACGCAGGGCCTCCAGGCGATCGCGGGTGATGGCGCCGAGGCAGCGCACGCCCAGGCCGGGACCCGGGAAAGGCTGGCGCTCGACCATGTTCTCGGGCAGACCGAGCTCGCGACCAACCACGCGGACCTCGTCCTTATACAGCAGGCGGACGGGCTCGCAGAGCTCGAACTGCAGGTCATCGGGCAGACCGCCCACGTTGTGGTGGGCCTTCACGCCGTCGGACTCGAGGATGTCGGGGTAGATGGTGCCCTGAGCGAGGAAGGAAACCTCGTCGCCCACCTTGCGGGCCTCCTCCTCAAACACGCGGATGAACTCGGCGCCGATGATCTTGCGCTTGGCCTCGGGCTCGGCAACGCCGTCGAGCAGGGACAGGAAGCGGTCGGTGGCGTCGACGTAGACGAGGTTAGCGTCGAGCTGGTTGCGGAACACGTCGACGACCTGCTCGGACTCGCCCTTGCGCATGAGACCGTGGTTCACGTGCACGCAGATGAGCTGCTTGCCGATGGCCTTGATCAGCAGCGCGGCGACCACGGAGGAGTCGACACCGCCGGACAGGGCCAGAAGGGCCTTCTTATCACCGATCTGCTCGCGGCAGGCGGCGACCTGCTCGGCGATGAAGGCCTGAGCGAGCTCAGGGGTGGTGATGCGAACCATGTCGTCGGGGCGCTTGTTCAGATCCATGGGTCTCCTTTCAAGGGCGCGCGCAGCGAGCGCGACGGGACGTCTTGTAGGCGGGACGTCATATATTACACAGCATTATGCCTTTTCCGCGTGATAGATGCAGGAGAATCGTGCGGTGATGATACGATTTCCACCGTAGAAATCTTCAAAAGGAGGACCGATGGTCACCCTATCCGACGCGCGCATCGACGAGCTTATCGCCGAAGACGTGCCTTATATCGACCTGACCAGCCATATTCTGGGAATCGACGCCCAAGCGGGAGCCATGGAGTACTTCACCCGCGAGGCCTGTGTGCTCGCCGGAGGCGAGGTCGCGTCGCGCATTGCCACCAAGCTCGGATGCGTCGTCACCAACATCCTGCCCGACGGCACGGCGCTCGAGGCCGGGCAGTCGTTCATGACGATCGGCGGGACCGCCGCCCAGCTCCATCAGGCCTGGAAGGTCTGTCTCAACGTCTTCGACCATCTTTCCGCCGTGGCCACCAAGACCCGTGCGATGGTCGACGCCGCGCATGCCGCCAGCCCGTCCTGCGAGGTCCTCACCACGCGAAAGAGCATGCCGGGCGTGAAGGACCTCCTCGTTGAGGCCACCATCGCGGGCGGGGCGTTCCCTCACCGCTTGGGCCTGTCCGAGACCGTACTCGTATTCGACCATCACCTCTCGTTCATGGGAGGAATCGACGCGTTCATCGAACAGCTACCCCAAATCCGTTCACGCTGCATCGAGAAGAAGTTGTTCGTCGAGGTGAACGCCGAACAGGCGCTCGCCCTCGCATGGCACAACGCCGCCTGCACGCGCACCTGCGCCGCCTCGTGCGGGACCGTTGCCTGGGCCGGCGTGGACGGCGTCCAGCTCGACAAGGTCGCGGTCGACGAGCTCGCCGAGCTGGTGGGCAACCTGCGCGCGCTCGACCCGCGCCTCACCATCATCGCCGCCGGGGGCATCAACCCCGAAAACGCGGGGGAATATGCCGCCACCGGCGTGGACGGACTCGCAACCACCGCGCCCTTCACCGCCAAGCCCATCGACATGAGCGTCCGCATGCGACGCCTGGGATAGGAAACCATGACCTCTTCCTCCAAGTCCGCCGCCGTCAACGCCAACGCGGCGCCGGTGAAGCGCTACTCGCTGTTCACCGCGATCTGCCTGATCGTGGGTATCTGCATCGGCTCCGGCATCTTCTTCAAGTCCGACAACATCCTCATCGCCACCGACGGCAACGTCGCGCTCGGCGTCGCCATGATGCTGCTCGCCGCCACGACCATCGTCTTCGGCGGCCTCACCCTGGCCCGCTTTGCCGCGCGCACCACCGGCCACGGAGGCCTGATCGCCTACGCGGAGGAATTCCTGGGCCCGCGCCGTGCCGCGTTCATCGGCTGGAACTTCACCTTTCTGTACATGCCCGTCGTCTGCTCCGTGCTCAGCTGGGTTGTGGGCGTGTACGCGTGCATGACCTTCAACCTGCCCGGGACGTTTGCCTGGCAGATGGGCATCGGCCTGGTCTTCCTGTTGGCTTGCACTGCGTGGAACATCCTGTGGCCCACCTTGAGCGGCTACTTCCAAAACCTCACCACACTGGCCAAGGCCCTACCGCTGGTGTTCGTAGGCGTGATCGGCCTCATGGTGAACGACCCGGTCGCTCAACTGAGTTCCGACATCGCCGCCGCCCCTGCAGCCGGCACCGCCTGGATCGCCGCCGCCGCGCCCATCGCCTTTGCCTTCGACGGCTGGAGCTCCGCGGTGAGCATCGCCCCCGAGCTCAAGGACGCACGGCGCAACCTGCCCCGCGCCCTCGTCGCCGCGCCCATCATCATCCTCGTGCTCTATCTGGGGTACTTCGTGGGCATCTCGTGCTTCCTCGGCCCGCAGGCCGTCATCGAGGCGGGCGACGCCAGCCTCTCGCTCATGTTCGTCAAGCTCTTTGGCGAGCAAGCCGGTGCGCTGCCCAACGTCATCGCCTTCATCGCCGTACTCGGAGGTGCCAACGGCATGGTGCTCGCAACCTTGCGCATGCCCCAGTCCCTGGCGCTTCACCACATGATGCCGTTCGAGCACATCGTGAGCCGCATGAACCCGACCCTGCGCTTCCCGGTGGTGAGCGCCATGATCGCGCTCGTCACCACGTTGTTCTGGGTAGGGGTGCACACGGTGGTGAGCACTCTTGGGCTGCTTCCCAACGGCGACATCTCCGAGGTCGTGGTGGCAATGACCATGCTGATCCTGCCGCTGTACTACATCGAGGCCCTGCATGGGGCGCTGTGCGAGGATGCCCCTGCGCTCACGCGCGCCCGCCGTGCCGCAGCGCCGGCCATCGCGCTCGCCAGCTCGCTCGCCATCGGCCTTTCGAGCATCTCAGATCCCACGCGCTGGCCGTTCGTCGTCGCCTTCACGGCGTTGCTCCTCGTGATGACCTTTGCGCTCACGCCCAAGCGGGACGCGTAGAGGTCCGGGAGCGCACACTCCTCGCGAGCCTCGGCAAACGCGGCCTTCATGGTGGGGTTGCTCCGCGTGAGCTTGGAGATGCTGAGCCCCTGGGCTTTGTCGTTCACCAGACGTAGGTTGCTCTCGCTCGAGACCAGATTGCTTCTTCTATCGCGATGAGCGGACGCGCCGTCGTTCGCGCTGCGACTCGATCATATGGCGTATCGCCATCACGGGGTGATGGAAGAGCATACGCGGACCCGCGTACCGCATCACCGTGCGGATGCGCTCGCGCATCTCGGGCCGGTAGCAGTGCACCGTGCAATTCGAGCAGAACGTCTTTTCCTCCATGAACGGACAGCGCTCGCTGCGCGCGTGGGCATACGCCTCGAGCTCGGCGCATTCGGGACAGAGGTCCCGCCGCTCCCCGGAGCCCCGCTCCCGAAGGGCCGCCCCCTTCCGCACCTGCTGCATCTCGCCGCCCCGCTCCCGCGGCGGCGCCGAACGATGCGCGGAATGATTGCCCTTGCAGTACAAGGCGATCATCTGGCTTACGATTTCCTGCTCGCGCTCGCGCTTACGCTTCAGCGCATCGGCCGTCACACGCGGTTCGCTCTTCTCCATCATCTGCTACACCTCGCAACTATCCGCAAGATCGGGCTCGGCGCCCGGCGCCTCCTCGACGGTGACGCCCTCTCGGGCAGCGCGCTCCGCCTCCTCGCGAGCCTCGTCGAATTTCGCCTTCATGGTTTTGTTACCCCAGGTAAGCTTGCGGATGCTGAGCCCCTGGGCCTTGTCGTTCGCCAGACGCAGGTTGTTCTCGCTCGAGATCAGATTGTCCTTGACCTTCTGCAGGTGCTTGATGGTGGTGTCGATCTCGTCGATAGCCGTCTGGAACTTGCGGCTTGCCCGGTCGTAGTTGCGGTTGAAGCCCTCCTGGAATCCCAGCAGCTTTTCCTCAAACTCCGTAACATCGATGTTCTGCTGGCGCACGAGCTCGAGCTCCTGCTTGTAGGCAAGCGCGTTCATGGCGGCGTTGCGCAGCAGCGTGATCATAGGAATGAAGAACTGCGGGCGGATCACGTACATCTTCTCGTAGCGATAGCTCACATCCACGATGCCCGTGTTGTACAGCTCGCTCTCCGGCTCGAGCAGAGTGACCAGCACCGCGTACTCGCAGCCCTTCTTCTTGCGGTCCGAATCGAGCTTCTTGAAGAAGTCCTCGTTCTTGTGTTTGGTGGCCGTGGTGTCGTTCTCGTTCTTCATCTCGAACATGATCGAGACGATCTCATTGCCTGCCTCATCGCACTCGCGGAAGATGAAGTCGCCCTTGGTGCCGTCGGAAGCGTCGTTGTCCTTCTCGAAGTAGGCATGAGGGAACGCCGTGGCACGCAGCTGATTGAACTGGGTCTCGCAGTGCTGCTCGAGGGTCTCTCCCACCATCTTGGTGGAGAGGCGCGCCTTCATATCGCGCAGGCGCTCAATCTCCTCGTCCTTGTAGCGGATGAGGTCCTGAGCGCTCTTGCGGGCTTGCTCGATCTCGAGCGCGTGGGCGGTCTCGATCTGCTGCTTCTCGGCGGCGCGGACCTCCTGCTCATGGGAGAGCTCGAAGCGGGCGGCGTCCAGATCACGAGCGAGCTTGGCGCGCTCTTCCTCAAATGATGTACGTGCCTCGGTCACCGCCTGCGTCACCGCAAGGTCGCGCTGAGTGGCGCCGGCATCCAACTGGGCCTTGAGCGAGGCAATCTGCGCATCGCGCGCGGCCAGCTGTTCGCGGAGCTCCTCTTTTTGATCGGCGGCGTCCTGCTGGGCAACCATGCGCTCGCGCTGGGCGGCGACCCTCACCGCGGACTCGCGCTCCTCAACGGCGGACTCGAGCTTGGCAGAGAGCTCGGCGATGCGGGCATCCGCCTCGGCGCGGACGCGCATGAGCTCGGCCGTACGCTCGCTCTGCTCCTTTGCGAGCTGAGCGGCGCCGGCAGACTGGGCCTGCTGCAGGGCCGCAGCGCTGGCGGCACGGGCCTCCTGCAACTCTGACGCACTGCGAGCCTTGACCTCCTGCAGCTCAGCCGAGCTACGGGCGAGCGCCTCTTGGAGCTCCGCCTTTTGGGTGGCCATCACGCGGTCGAGCTCGGCCTTGGCCTGAGAACGGGCAAGCTCGAGGGCTTGCTCGTGCTCGCGACGCAGCGAGGCGGCACGCTCCTCCACCTCATGGACAAACTGGTCGTCGCGCACTTGGCGAACGATACCCTCGTAATCGCTCTCATCGAGATTGATGACCGTCCCGCACTTAGGGCACGTAATCTGATTCATATGCGCTCCTCGCTCCGCCGCAACGCCCGGGTGCGCCCTACGCACGCCGCTGCATATTCCTTACCGTCAGACTATACCCGCCCGTGCGGACAAAAGGCCGTACAGGCCGTTCGAGACCGGCCGAACGGGATGCGACACCCGCGACGACCCAGGATGCCGGACGCGACTTCCGCAGCCACAGTCGCCTTTCGAGTATGACCATATCCTTCAGCTGAACTCCAGCTTCAACGATAGGGTGATCGTAATTCTCAATGAAGAAGTTCGGCAGCACATGCGAACGCGTGAAGCCACACGCCTCGTAAAAGGGAACGGTCAGAGGGCTGTCGCCTGTACCGACCCGCAATACGTCGTACTCGCGGGCCGCATGCTGCGCAGCGAATTCAAGGAGAGCCCGGCCAACGCCGCCGCGTTGATGCGCCGGATCGACGGCAAGGCTTTTCACCTCGGCGATGCGAAACCCCCGTCCATCAACGCCCTCATCCGTCACAATCATGCACCCGAGCGTGCGATCGGCCACGAGCGCGGAATCAGCCTTGGTGTGGGGCTCATCCTCCGCATACGCCGCGAACATCTCGCCTCGGTGGAGGTAAAGCTCGACCATGTCCCACTGCTCGTCGGCGAGCAGCAGCAAATCACGATACCGCTCGCGGTCGCAGTGGACCGATGTGATGCGCAGCGCTGGCGCCATACACCCCTCCAAAGGGACTTGGACGGACTCATGCTGCCATTCTATCGCGCATCGCGCACGAACACGGCGGCACGGACCTGATGCCAGGGACTGCGCTCGGGTGCGACCTGGAGCACGCGGCACTCGAAGGCAGCGCCATGTCCGTAAAAGAACAGGGTCGAAAGCGGGCCCACCGAGTCCGCGGGAACGTAACCGAGCATGGCGCCATGGAATTTGACCGCGATGGCCTCCGCGTCATAGGGGTTGTCGCGCTCGGGCATGAGCTCCAGAGTGTCGCCAGCCTTGAGCTCCCCCAGGACCAACGCGCCATCGTGGTGCTGGAACCCGGCGATATGAAACGAGAACAAATTGCGAGACGGCTCGTACATGATGGGACCCCCTTCAAGCCCTGCGCCGCGCCTTGCGAGCGCGGCCGTTTTCATGGCTTAAAGGTACG
>ERZ832522.3893-NODE-3893-length-15677-cov-12.697030_pt1 | contig 15677 bp, 18 predicted proteins | sample MGYA00519951_ERZ832522 | MGnify/ENA primary metagenome ERZ832522 (study PRJEB31850, sample SAMEA3708728) | human gut metagenome | biome: human gut; feature: human-associated habitat; material: faeces | place: China | collected 2014 ... | reverse complement strand
AAAATTGCTGGATTTGCAGCATCGTCAGCTTTTCCAGCTTCACACCGCCGAGCTTTGGAATGATGTGGTGATCGATGGCGTTGTGATAAAACTCCTTGGTCGAGTATCGCACCTGCGGCTCGACATAAACGGAGTACCACAGCTTCAGCCATTGTTCGAGTGTATAGCTGCCAGCCTTCACCGGATCGAGCTTCTTGCTGTCCTCAATCGCGGCCCGTAGTTTATCTTTGACTTCTGCCTGTGTCTTTCCAAGCACATTTTTCGTGATTGCTTTTCCGTTTGCATCGTATCCAGCAGTGTATCGGCCTTCCCACCGACCATCTTTGCGTTTGCGAATATTCCCTTCGCCGTTGGCTCGTCGTTTCGGCATCGCGTTTACCTCATTTGTCTTCGGTTAGCACACACGATTACCACAAGCACAGCCGAATCGCAAGTCCAATCTTCCGTCATGCGCATTTTTGTTCCTCACCCTGCCGATTCAACCAGTTGAGAAATTTCTCGCGTGAAACGACAATCCGCTTACCGATCTGAAATGCGGGGAAATGGCTGTCATGGGCGAGTTTGTACGCTCCGGCTCTGGAGATGCCGAGGACGGTGGCAACATCCGCTATGTTCATCATCAGGGGCAATTCTTCCAGCGAGTGATACTGTTTCTGATTCATTTGGCTTCCTTTCTCCCATGCTGGGAATCGAAATTGGTTTTTGAATGGCCAAAAAGAATTACCCAGTCGAATTTTTCTATCCTATTTTCTTCACGCCGCCACGGTGGGTGGACGCGGCGTTTGTGTGGTACAGACCTCCACGGATGCGCGGTCGGCCCATAAAACCGCACACGTCGGCACAACGCGCCCCACGCCGCGGAGCGAATAGCTGCGCCGATGTGCATTTCTGACTTGTGCCGTAGTTCAACCATCAACTCTCCGCACACAGGCGGCGTTGGGGTCAGGGTTCTCCCTGCAAGCCGCGTTTCGGTACCAAAATGCTATGCTTGCGCTTTTCTTGCATGGCAAGAAAAGCCTGAGGTACTCCCCGTCTCCGGAATTATCAGAAAATAAATTCCAATTTTTCTTTTGTACCAGACCTGAAATTCTGCCTTTCTGCACGTTGGATTTTGTAGTCGCTACAATAGTCGCTATGGCTTTCTTGCGCCGTATTTGCAGCTCGCGCCCCGGCGATGGGGAACAGCGCGGACAGAGCTTGGCAGCTCTCACAGCTCGTGGAAGGGGTCTCGACTGCTTTCAACCCCAGCCACGGCAGCCTGTCTTGCGTCAAAACAAACTCCGTATCTTTCGCTTCCGTGCAAGCGCGAAAGCTCAACCACTCCGTTTGTTTCTCCTTTCCCCACGAAGTAGACTACTTCGTGGGGACCCCATTTATAGCCAGACGTTGTGTGTCCAAACAGATTGGGCGGCATGATGCAGCCTGCCAAGACTTCCCACGGGGCGTTTCTCGCTCACCGGAAGCTCGCTGCCTCCGGGTCTTCGCGCGCGCCGTGCGCGTTTCCCAACCTGCGGTGTTGTCCGCGTTGCTGGTTATTCAGTTGTTTGGGAGTGTATTTCCACCTCCGAATTCTTCCCGAAAGCACCGAAAGGAGCGCTGCGGCCATTTTCGGTCGCAGCGCTCCTTCATTACTCTTTCATGGTGCGCTTTGGAATATTCTGTTGTCGGCAGGATTTCCTGCCATGTTCCATATGATAGCATTAGAACAAACGTTTGTCAATGATTCTTTGCAGAAAATTTTTTCTTGCTGGTGCCACTTCTGAATCGAATCGATTCTATCAGTAATTTATATATCTTTACTTATATCTTTATTTTATTGCGTTGGATTTTCCAACGTAGGATATCATGGCGTGTAGCGACCCTGTGAAAAACCTTGAGTTTATTGAAGAAGCACTCGATCAGGTGGCGTTCCTTATAAGTGTGGAAATCGCAGAACCAAGGCTCAATCACATTACTTTTGGGTGGGATCGTATACGATGCTCTCTGCTCTGTGATGTAAGTGCGAATGGACTTTGTTCCGTATGCTTTATCGCCCAGAATGTTGCTGCCAGAAATATTCACTTCCGAAAGCAATTCAATGGCGGCACTGGCATCAAAGATGTTTCCACCGGTAAGCAGAAAATGGACAGGATTTCCCAAAGCATCCACAACTGCATGGATTTTTGTAGTCTTTCCGCCACGACTTACACCAATAAACTGGTTGTTTTCCGAATTAACAGTCCCCTTTTTGCACCCGCACTCTGCGGATGTGCTTTGATGCTCGTGCTGTCAATGCACAGGTTCTCGTAGTCTGCATCCGCATTCAATTCCTGAAAAATGTGCAAAATGGTTCCGTCGTCACGCCACTTGCAGAATCGGCTGTAAACGGTCTGATGTGGCCCAAACCGCGCAGGGATATCCGCCCAGGCTGCACCGCTTCTGGCCAGCCAAAGCATAGCATTGAGCATCATCCTATCATCCTTTGGTGGCCTGCCGGTCTTAGCTCGTGGAATCAGATCTTTGATCCTGTCCCACTGGGTATCGGTCAGCTCGTATCGCCTTGCTGCCATAAGATCACCCCTATGCTTTTTCTTTTATTCTACTGCTCTTTTGGATTTTGTGCAATTTATATGTGAGATTTGAGTTTTCAGATACACCCTAGGATTGCTTCGATGGTCGCCTCGGTGGACGCTCCTTCCGGGATGGGTAAGGAGAAAAGGGGGGGCTGAAAGGTCTGCGCAGCGATGCATTACAGGTGATCAGCCGAATCCTGTTTTCTGTATTTTACACAATTAGCGAACATTTCTCTGGACAATATCTGTTTTTTGATATAATATAAATACATATAAATACATATCAGATATATCTTCCCATTATGCGATGACTGCGGCAAGTATTGCACTTGTAGTAGGAAACCTACCATTTAAACAGATATTAAGAAAGGAATCGCGCGCAAAATTCTCTCTTCCGCACCATTTTGCGAAGCACGCGTGCAACACGATGATGAGCCAGCTTTCAGAGTTACGCCCCTTTATTTCCGAACAGGACACCTCTTTGTATACAGAAGCAGAATTGCTCTACCGTTTCGTAGTTCTTTACTACACCCACAGCGCCAAAAGTAAGGATTACGGCTATGGTCCCTCTGTCACTATGGCAGAGGCACACACCCTGACAAAAATTGACGATCAACCCGGAATCACCGTTTCTCAGTTGGCCGCCCATTACAGCCGCACAAACGGCGCAATGAGTCAGCTGGTTTCGAAGCTGGAAAAGAAAGGGTTGATTATGCGCAAAATGGTAGAGGATCTGCGCAATGCACATCTCTATACAACGCCGATCGGAAAAGAACTGAGCCGTGTCCATCGTCTGTACGACTGCGAAAGCACCAGAAAGACCAGAGAGAATATTGGCACAAGCTGTACTCCCGAAGAAATTGATACTTTTTTCAAGGTTCTGCGGGAATTTACCGCCTGGTTTGACAAATCAAATGCGCATAATATCTAAGGAAATTCTGAATAAATCGTCTGCGGCTGGGCAGTGGATCTTTTGCACCAAGTCTGCGGTTTGGAAGAAAAATCTTTCGCCGTCAGCTCTTGCCGATTCCATCAGAGCTTCCCTAAAAACTCAATTTTACCCAAAAATGGCAGACACAGATGTGTCTGCCATTTTTCTGATGTTTGCGCCAATCAGGCGTCCTTCTCAGTCGTTTCCGCGGCAAGTCTATTGCGGTACTTTTGGGTTGCGCGGTTGCCAAGCGCTGCACAGGTCAAGCCAAGTGCAACGGCCAGAATACCGGCGAAGTAGATACGCTTATAACCGTCCTGGCCGTATGTGTCAAGCATAGAGCCGCAGAGCGTGCCAAAAAATGCATCCGGCAGGAAGCCAATCAGGGATGCCACACCAATCACGCTGCCAACAATGTTCTTCTGCGTACCAACCTCGTCAATAACCGCATAATACAGGCTGCGGAATACATTGTTGCAGGTTGTAGCAATAACCATCAAAATCAGCAGGGGCCAAATCAGTGCTGCGCTTGCCGGCATCAGCGTCAATGTCGCATAGCATACAATTGCAACGAGTCCAGCCCAAATAATGACCTTTGCCGAGCCTCCGACCTTTTTGGAAAGGATAATTGCAACTACGCCGCCGATCACGCCGCAAAACACCGTGCGGTAGTTTGTAAAGACAGTTGCCAGCATAACGCCCATGTCGCAGCTCTCCTTGAGATGCGGTGCGTAGTAACTGCCAATCTGGGTGCAGATCTGTGCGCAGAAAAGCATACCGGCCAAAATATAGGTGATCGGCATCTTAAACGCTTTTCCCATAGCGCGGAGGCTGTCCTTGATATTGGTATTGGTTACGCCTTCTGCGCTGGTCTTCGGCATCAAAAAAGCCAGTGCAACGCCCACAAGGATCATGACCAACGAGCAAGTGATGACGATTGCAGACATCGCCTTTGCAGAATCGGCCTGGAATACGGCATAAACGCCCAGAAACACCGTCGTAACAAGCAAGGTAACGATGCCGCGTCCGGCTTCAAGGCCGCCGAACATGCTTCCTTGCTCATCAGATGCCGAAATCACGTTGATGCACTTGATGGATGCAGACCAGAAGGTCAAAACCGTTGTAATGCCAAACAGCGCATAGATGAGCAACAGCGTTGTGTAGCCCGGCCAGGTAGACAGCCACAATCCAAGCGCACCCGTCGATACCATAGAGAACACCATAAGCTTCTTTGGATCAAAGCGGTCAGCCATCCAGCCGCCGGGAATGTACAGCAGGAAGTTTGCAATGCCATACATAGAGGTAAGCATACCGTATTTTTTGTTCTCACCGACCAGATTCATTGCTTCCTGCAACGGAATATAAAACGTATAGCGAAGATAGGGCAAAACATAGATCGTAGCCAGCGCCAGCATCATCAAGATCAGCACAATGATCTTTTTGCTCTTTATATTTGTTTTAGCCATATTCTTTCTCCTTTTGTATTTTTATCTGTCTGACCGAGGTGTTTTTTGTCTGTAAGATTATTCCTGTTTCTTTGCTCTCTGCTGCTTCACATATTCGCCGCCCAGTTCCATGGCTTCCATGGCTGCCGGCAGCATGCGGCTGTAATGCAGGAAGGAATGCATGATGCCCGGATAGAGCTTCAGTTCGCAGGGCATGCCCTTATCCTTCAGGATGGAATACAGCAAAGTCGAGTTGTCTGCCAGCGGGTCGATGGTGCCGGTGCAGATAAAGCAAGGCGGAACATTCTGCGTCAGATCATTGTACAGAAGATCGCAGTGCGGGCTTTTCACATCCTCTTCGTCAACGATAGATGCGGGATACAGCTTTTCGTCATATTCGCGCATCATGCCGTCGATCTCATTTCCGTACAGGCGCTGCGTCGGTGAGTCGTACATACCATACAAGCCGTAATACAGAAGCAGGGATGTCACATAGGAAATGTCCGGATCTTCATCCCGCAGCCAAAGCATTGTTGCCATGCTCAGCCAGGCACCTGCGGAGTCTCCTGCAAAGGAGACATCGTTTGCATCCAGACCATATTCTGCTGCGTGTGCCCGGAAATACTTTGTTGCCACAACACACTCTTCGATCCATTTCGGGAAACGATTCTGCGGTGCCAGATGATAATCCACACCGATCACAACTGTATCCGACTTTTCGGTCAGTGTGCGCATAATGCGGCTGTGTGTATCATTGTTGCCCAGGTACAAGCTTCCGCCGTGGGCATACAGCATCATTCCCATGGGCTGATCCGAGATACGCGGATAGTGCAGACGGCAGGGGATCTTTCCATAAGGGCCTTCAATCTCCACCTCAATCACCTTTGCCGGAACCGGTCCGCCATCATTCCAAAATACGCGTTCGTCCATGTAGTCCTGGAGATAATTGCTGGTGGCGGGGTGCTCCTCATTCCACTGGCGGATATGTGCAACAACTTCTGCCATTTCCGGTGTAATCAGTTTCGTCCAATCCGGTTTGTTTTTATGCATAATGATCGCTCCTTCATCAATTGATTGTCATTTTACATCCAACCGTTGTATGGCAGTGCCCAGCCAAACAGCAGGAACAAACTTGTTGCAACGCCGGCCAGGATCATCAGATAGCCATACCTGCGGTCCTTTTGATACTCACGCGGCACTGCTTCTGCTTTTGGTGTTTTTAAAAGTTCCATTCTGTAGTTTGTTTCCGCCTGGGTTACAGGATACATTCTGCTGCCAACTACAGCAAAGATCAGGCTTAAATACAAACCGATGAAAAAGGGGTCGAGAAAATTGATCAGAATGCTTCCCAGAGACATTACATTTGCCTCAGCCAGCACTTTTGACACAATAAATCCAAGAAATCCTGCGATCATTGCCCATCGTGCCCCCGCAGCGGAAAGCTTGCTGCTCAGAATACTGCCAATTGCCGGCACCGCCCAGGATGCGGCAATAATGGTCGATGCAAAGTAACACACCTCGCGAATTCCGCCAAGGCCCAGAAATGACAGGCCAAGCACAATCACGCTGATACCAAGCATGGCGTACCGACTGAGCCGGAGACTCTTTTTGTCATCGTCGGCATGACGAGGTATCAAATCCAGAACCACAGAAAATCCCATGACCGAAAGGAAGGTCGAAGCGGAAGAAAGCCCTGCTGCCATAATCCCGGTCAGCATCAGTGTTCCCACCAGTTTGGGCGTGACATTCAGCGATGCCCAGATCAGAACACGCTGCGGATCCTCCAGTGCCGGATTCACATTCAGCACAGCGATCGATTGGAGATTCAGATACAGCAAAAAAACGACTGTAAAAATCGCTGCAAGACTGCCGGCACGGAATATCACATGTTCGCTCTTTGCCATGAGGTTCCGTCCAGCCTGCCACGGCGAGACTGCGACGGTTATGAACCAGACAATTCCCATGGTCAGTGCATAGGAAAGGGAATCAACAACGCCCTCTGCTTCGGCGCCTTTGACACGCCCATGATAATCCAAAAGTCCCTCCGGCACTGCCGGATTTGCCATCAGATTGGGAAGCAGCTTTCCAATTCCGCCCTGTGCGTGGAAAATACAATAGCCTGAAAACAGGGTTGCGGCAAAAAATACCAGGAACATCATCGTGTCCGTTATCACAACGCCCTCCGAGCCGGAATAGAAAGTAAAGCCCGTGAAGCAGGCCCAGGTAATCAGCAGGCACACCCACCCAGGCAGCCCCGTCAACTCTTCCATCAGAATTCCGACACCGGTAATACTGGACAGCAGATATGCCGTCAACGAAATCACCGTGATCCCACCTGCAACCTGGCGGTTCCTGACATCATGAAAGCGCGTTCCAAAGTACTCCGGCATTGTCGTACATTCCGAGCGGCGAAGGTATCGTCCGAATACCAGGGCACCGAATACATAGCCGCATGCGCAGATGGCATTGAGAAGCACCAATGATGTGATATTGCCGCTGTAACACCAGCCCTGATCTCCTGTAAATCCGCTGACGGACAGCATGGATGCAAAGAGCGTGCCGGTAATGAGCAGTGTCGGTGCATTTCGCCCGCAAACATAGTAATCACTTGTATCCTTTACCCGCCGTCCAGCCAAAAGGCCAACAACCAGATAAATCAGGACACTGATGATCACACCCCAAAAGAAAATTGTCATTTGCTATCCTTTCTGTCTGTCTCACCGTCAGCGATGTTTGCTTCTGTGTTCTCCTGGCAAACGCGTTTCTCTTCTTGCCGCAAGACCGCATTCATTGCGATACCCGTTACCACCAGAAGTGCGCCAATGGCCAGAGAATAAATGCTCTCGCCCATGATATCCCCCCTGCTTCCCATTTCTGTCAGACTGCAACGCCGCCCTATGTCAGAAAGATGATCTCCTGCATCCGGCGAAGCGCCTCTCGGAGCATGCTCTTCGGCAATGCCAGATTTAACCGAATATGGTTCTCACCGTAGAACGGCCGACCGTCCTGCCAGATTACACCTGCCGCAATGCCGCGTTTTTGAAGGGTTTCAATGTCCACGCCATGCATCTGACACCATTGCGTGCAATCCAAAAACAGCATATACGTTCCTTCCGGCATATCCACCCGGACCCCGGGGAGATTCTTACGGATGAAGTCTACTGCCGTTTTCTGATTGTCCGCAATCACTTCACGCAGCGCATCCAGCCACTTTGCGCCCTGCTCACTGTATGCACCCATCAATGCATGCATGGACAAGACATTCATGTGATTGTAATGCGTCATCGTTGCTTCGCGGCGGATTCTGTCCCGCAGATAAGCATTATAAACAATATGATACGATCCTACAAGTCCTGCCAGGTTAAAAGCTTTGCTGGGAGAATACAGCGCAATGGTCCGATTCCGTGCGTCCTCAGAAACAGACTGTGTTGGGATGTGATGATAACCGGGAAGCGTCAAATCCGACCAGATCTCATCCGCTATGACATACACATCATGGCGGGCGAAAATCTCCATAGCTTTTTCGATTTCCCAGGCCTGCCAAACACGTCCCGACGGATTATGAGGAGAGCAAAAAATTGCCGCATGGACATGGTTTTCTATGATCTTCCGTTCCATGTCTTCATAATCCATTCTCCAAATGCCCTCTGCATCCCGCTTCAATGGATTCAGCACGCTTTTCCAGCCATTGTCCTCAAGGCTGTGCGTAAAGCCGACATACGTTGGCGTTTGAACCAGAACCGGATCTCCGTTTGAGCACAGAATCCGCAGGGCGGATACCACACCGCCGAGAACGCCATTTTCATAACCGATGTGTTCCGGTTTCAGATCTGTCACACCGTTTCGTTCCTTCTGCCAGTTGATAATGGATTGAAAATACTGAGAAGGCGGCAGGAAGTAACCATAAAGGTGATGGTCTGCCCGGCTGCGGATCGCTTGCGCAACCGCCGGCGCAGTTTGAAAATTCATATCCGCAACCCACATTGGTATAATAGAGAATTCTTCTTGAACCTTTGTTTCCGGAAAGAAGCCTCCGCTCATCTGCACGGCCGGTGCATCAACAGCGACAGCATCCTTTCCCCTGCGATCTATAATCGTTTCAAAATCAAATGTCATGCATTGCGTTCCTCCTGTGTATTCCACTGTGTGATACGCTGCTTCTGGTTTGCGCTGGCTTGGCTTGTGTAAGTCTCTAAAGAGCTTTAGCTACTTAACTATATGTATTATAGATCAAACCAGCTGCAACGTCAATAGCTTATAAAAAATATTATTTGTGTATTTTAAATATTTTAACCATCTTTCTATTGACAATTTTGAAATAGATGTTACAATAATTTTGTATTTCGACACAGCTGCCTTGGCTTGGTGGCGTGTGTAGTATTCATTATTATGAATTTTTATTGGCAACTATATGTATTTTATTCAGGAGGTATCATTATGTCACAGCTCGCTCATGTATGCATCGACCACGCAACCATCTATTGCAAAAATGCCGCCGAAATGGACCGCCTATTCTCAACGCTTGGCTTTTATTCCCGCAATCGTATCCACTATATGCTGCCAAACAGCTATTTTGAGCTCTACCAGCCCCATAGCGAAAACGAAACCTACGCATTCTTCCGCTCCGATGCCGGTCTGCACTCCTTTATCTTCTGGAGCGATGACATTGACGATTGTTACCGGCGCGTGGTGAACGCCGGCTATGTTACGGCTATGCCAGTCTCTGATTTCAGCCGTCCAGCTAACCATGGCGATCCCCGGGGAATTGCCAGCTTCCGCGGCTTTTACCTGCAAACTCCCCTGCTTCCCGTTGGCGAAACTGCCGTTGTCCAGCAGATGAACCCGGAACTGATTTATCCTCAGAAGCCCTATCCGCATCCCAACACAGCCATTGCTATGGACAAGATGTTCCTCTGCGTTCCTGCCGGGAAAGAAAAAGAAGCCGCCGATACACTGGGTGCATTCTGCGCCGTTGTCAGTGAAGGTCGTCCCGAGCGCAACTGCATCAGAGAGCTGGAGGTTGCATCCCCTGACGAGCTTCTGGAAAAATACGCCGTCCGCATTGATCCCGAACGCAGCAGCTGCGCGGGTATTCGCTTCCGTGTACAGGATCTGGATATGCTGCGTGTCTTTGTTTCCGGCTCCGAACTCCCCTGGCGTGAAGAGGACGGCGTGATTACCGTGGATCTTTCCGAGCAGGTCAACCTCTTTATGCAGTTTGCTGCCATTTAACAGAAAGAAGGCATACTATGGGAATTTCTGCTGAAGTTCTTGCGTTGCGGGAAGATATCGTCTCCTGGCGGCGCAGCATCCACATGCACCCGGAACTCGGTTTTACGGAACAGCGCACCTCCAAACTGGTTTGTGATGCTCTGCGCTCTTTTGGGTTTGACGAGGTCCTGACAGACTTTTGTAAGGCACATACTGCCGTTGTTGGTATTCTTCGTACAGGCCGCCCCGGTCATGTGGTTGGCCTGCGAGCCGATATGGACGCACTCCCCATGCAAGACGAAAAGGATGTCCCCTATCGCTCACAGGTGCCCGGCGTTTGCCACGCCTGCGGCCATGACGGTCACACCGCTGCGCTGCTGGGTGCTGCCAAATACTGCGCTGCACACCGCGATCAGCTTTGCGGTACCATTAAGTTCGTCTTTCAGCCCGCAGAGGAAGGCCCTGCGCCCGGCGGTGCAAAATACATTGTAGAATCCGGTGTGCTGGATGATGTGGAATTCATGATCGGCGGGCATCAGAGTACCTATGCTTCAGTGGGACAGGTATTGGTCAAAAGCGGTATCGCCTGCGCCGGCGGTCACGCATTCAAGCTCACACTGACAGGCGTTGGCACCCACGCAATCAGTCCGCAAGATGGTTCTGATGTCATCAGTACGGCGATGCAGATCATTGACTCCTGGCAGAGTATGCTGTCCCGTCAAATCGACCCGCAGCAGCCCGTTGTCCTTTCCGTCTGTTCCATTCATGCCGGCGAAATGGGTGCGACCAATGTGCTTCCATCCACTGCTGTTTTTTCCGGTACCATTCGCACCTTCAACGATCCCCTGCGGGAAAGTATCCTGAAAAAGATGCGCCAGCGTGCGGAATCCATTTCCAAATTCAACGGCTGTACATGCATGATGGAAGAAGAATACCAGTTCCCGGTTCTGGTCAATCATGACGCTGTTACACAGATCGTAAAGCAGGCTGCCGTTGAGGTTGTCGGTCCCAACGCTGTGTTTACTGTTCCGGAGCCATCCATCGGGTCAGAGGATTTCGCACAATACGCCCAGAAGATCCCCGCCTCGTACTTCATGTTCGGTGTCCGGAACAACGAAAAGGGCTTTGTCTACGGCGGTCATCACCCAAAATTCGACATGGATGAAGACGGTCTGCTTTATGACGTTGAAATCTTCCTTCACGCACTGCGCTATCTGCTGCCGCTGAGTAACAGTTAAACTCATTTGGTACACAAATAAGTCTAAAATAATAAAAATTCAGCAAAAAGCCGGACTTTTCCTAGGGTGTATCTGAAAACATAGTATTCTTGTACTATTTCAACAAAATCCAAATGGAAACAAGATGGACAAAAGCAAGAAAGGACGCAGCAAGCTTACTGCAATGCTTGGACTTATCGGGTAGAAGATGCAGGTTGCGGGATTCGCAAGACCATTGGAAAACAGACCAGTTGCTGCTTTTCCGACTCCTTCAACCAGGACTGGATTATCACTGGTCACGAACGGCGTGGTGTTGTAGAGTGTGTTGTCATATACCACCCAGACTCCGGCCTGCAGCACATCACAGTAGCGGTCAAAGTTTGCCGGCTCAAAAGTATGATTAAACATCAATTCTTTTTGCCCTTGTTCGGAAAACTCCGTATTCATGATCTGCTCTCTGTGCTTTTCAACGAAATCAGGAGGAAATGCAGAAATCAGATCTTCCTTGACCTGCGCAGAGACTCTTGGATAAAGAACATTTTTCACATAATCAATGCTTTCGGGAATACGCATCAACTGTGCGACAATTACTTTTGAGAGCACCTGCTTATCCTGGTCGGAAAGAATAGTAGCATTCTTTTGGAACAGCGTTGCTTTTGCAATGATATTCTCCATGTCCTGTCCGCACAAGGTGTCAATCTCTCTTGCGAAATAATGCTCCCAATACTTCGGATCATTTTTGTCCGTTACATCATAGTAAAGAGCACCAAAAGGAGCGCTGCGACCATTCTCGGTCGCAGCGCTCCTTCATTTCTTTTTATGGTGCGCTTCGGATTGTTCTGTTGTCGGCAGGATTATCTGCCACAGCTCACATGATAACGTCAGAACAAACGTTTGTCAATAACCCTTTGCAGAAAATTTTCACTTGCTGATACCGCTTCTGAATCGAATCGATTCTATCCCTGCTTCCGAGAAATCAGGGGCATTATGATCTGCGGATATTGAGATTTTAGAGAATAGATAATATGAAGTGACCTTGCCATTGTAGGGACGCGGATTTGCCTATATACTGACAATGGAAGGTAGAGCAACAGGGATTACCGCATACAATGGGAGACCACGATGAACAGTATACTTTATGTAGGAATGGATGTCTATAAAGAAAACTACACACTTTGCTGCTACAGCTTTGACAGAGATAAGGTCGAATATGAGCGCAGCGAGGCCCGTCAGGGCTACCGCAGCGGTCACTACGACCGCAACCTCACCACGACCTCCGGCGACGTCACGCTTCCATATGCCGCGGCTCAAGGGCGTGCCCTTTGAGACCGCCATCATCGAGCGGTATCGCCGCCGGGAAAGCAGCGTGGAGGAGGCCCTCATCGAGATGTACCTGACGGGCGTTTCCGTACGCCGCGTGGAGGACATCACCGAGGCGTTGTGGGGCAGCAAGGTCTCGCCCACCACCATCAGCGAACTGAACAAGAATGCCTACGTTCACATCGAGGATCGGCGCAACCGCCCGTTACAGGGCGGACGCTATCCGTATGTCTACGTGGACGGTATCTACCAGCGCCGCAACCGGGGCGGAAAGTACGAAAATGTGGCAATTCTGGTGGCGATTGCCGTGAATAAAGACGGTTTTCATGAGGTTTTAGGCGCTACCGATGGGATGAAAGGATAATCTTCAATATACGAACCCGCGCTGTTCTCACTCGGGGCCGCGCGGGCATAAAATGCCCCGGCTGGTGTTGCAAACGCCAGCCGGGTTTTTGCGATCTTCAGATGGGATCAGACGCTTTCCACCACGGCCACATAGCGCGCCGCGCGCTGCGCAATCGCGTCGTAATCCTCGTTGGCGACATCCGCTTTGGTGACCAGGATGCTGCCGATGCCGGCGCCGGCCATTCCGGCGTTCAGGTAATCGCCGAGGTTCTCCGGCGTAACACCGCTGACCGCCAGAAGTGGGATGTGGTTGATGGGGGCACAGACGGCCTTGATATACTTCAGGTCGACGCAGTCCGCCGGGAAGAGCTTGACGAAGTCCGCTCCGGCCTGATAAGCGCCTGCGATCTCAGACGGCGTAAATGCGCCGGGAATCGAGATCAGGCCCACGGCCTTCGTCGCGCGGATGATCGCGGCGTCCACATTCGGCGAGATGATATATTCTGCCCCGGCCTCCGCTGCGAGCTTCAGCTGTGCCTCGGTCATAACCGTGCCCGCGCCGACATGCAGCCGATCGTCAAACGCTTCGCGCACGATGCGGATCTGCTCCGCTGTCACCGCATACGGAGTCTTTCCGGACTGGTCAAACGTGATCTCCATGAAGCGGAAGCCGCCGCGGTAGATCGCGTCCGCGATCTTTGTGATCTTTTCCGTCGGTACACCGCGGACGATCGAGATGAGCTTTTTCTCGCGCAGCCGCGCGCAGAGATCCTGTGCCATAGAACATCTTCCTTTCAAAGCAAAAAGTTCAAATGCAGCACAGCGCTGCACAGGAACGCTCAACGCAGTCAATCATTCAGGTACAGCGCTGTGAGCCTGCCGCGGCAGGAGCGGAAAAAGGGGTAAAATGGAAAAGAAAACATCAGAGTGATTTGCAGAAGGCATCGATGCGGCGGAGCGCCTCATGCAGGTTCTCATCCGAGCAGGTATATGCGATACGGATGAAGCCTTCGCCGCATTCGCCAAAGGCGCTGCCCGGAATGCAGACGACCTTCTGCTCATCAAGCAGGCGGTTGCAGAACTCGACGCTGCTCAGGCCGAAGCTGCTGATGTCGGCAAAGACATAGAACGCGCCGTTCGGGCGGTTGCAGCGGATGCCGTCGATTTTGGCAAGGCCGTCAAGCAGGATCGTGCGGCGGCGCTCAAAGGTCTGGCGCAGCTCTTCGCAGAGTTCCGGGTGGTCGAGCGCGATGGTCGCCGCGTACTGGCCGGGCGCATTTGCGCAGGCATTGAAGTTCTCCTGGCACTTGGTCATACGGTCGACGATCTCCGCCGGGGCCGCGACAAAGCCGATGCGCCAGCCGGTCATGGCATAGGACTTCGAGAAACTGTTGACGATGACGGTGCGCTCCTTCATGCCCGGGAAGGACGCAATGCAGGGTGCTTCTTCTCCGGCGTAAAGCAGTGTGTTGTAGACGTCGTCGGAGATCACCAGCAGGTCGTGCTTCACCGCCAGCTTCGCGATCTTTGCCAGCGTTTCGCGCGTCATGACCGAGCCGGTGGGGTTGTTCGGGGTGTTGATCATCAGCGCCTTGGTGTGCGGCGTGATGAGCTTTTCGATGGTCTCCGGCTGCATTTCAAAATTATGCTCCAGATCCGTGGGAACGCGAACTGCCGTGCCGTCGCAGTACGCAACCTGCGCAACGTAGTTCAGCCACTGCGGGTCCTGGATCAGGATCTCGTCGCCCTTGTTCAGCAGGACAAGGAACAGCAGGCTCAGTGCGCCCATGCCGCCGTTGGTGATGATGATCTCCGTGTTCGGGTCGTAGTGCAGATCCTTCAGATAGGACTTTTCGGCGATGGCCTGACGGAACGAGAGCGTACCGGCGTTCGGCGTATAATGCGTGATGCCCTTGTCGAGCGCTTCCTTGCAGGCCTCACAGACCAGCTTCGGCGTCGGCATATCCGGCTCACCGATGCCGAGACTGATGACGCCGGTCATGGTATTTGCGCGGTCGAACATGGCGCGGATGGCGCCCTGCTTCAGAGTTTTGGCTTTTTCATTGATCCATTCCATGATGCTGATGCTCTCCTTTTTATCTCTGCACTCTGCCGGTGCCGTCGCCGCCCATGAGCTTTTCCACGTCGGAAACGCCGACACGGTTAAAGTCGCCGATCACGCTATGCTTCAGGCAGCTTGCCGCCACCGCGAATTCCAGTGCGGACTGCTTTTCCTCATAGTTGTTCAAGCCATAGATCAAGCCGCCCGCAAAGCTGTCGCCGCCGCCCACGCGGTCAATAATGTCGCGGATCTCATATTTCTTTGAGACATAGAAGTCCTTGCCGTCATTCAGGCACGCCGCCCAGCCGTTCCAGTCCGCGCTGTGGCTCTCGCGGAGCGTGATGGCGATGCACTTCATGTTCGGATAGGCTTTCAGGACCTTATTGCCGAGCGCACGATACTTTTCGCGGTCCAGCTCGCCGGATTCAACATTGACATCGACCGTAATTTCCAGCGACTTCTGCACGTCTTCTTCGTTGGCGATCGCCACATCGACGTACTTGGCAAGCTCCCGCATAACCTCAGACGCCTTCTTGCCGTATTTCCAGAGGTTCTTGCGGTAGTTGAGGTCGCAGGAGACCGTGATGTTGCGTT
>ERZ832522.3890-NODE-3890-length-15706-cov-3.877580_pt1 | contig 15706 bp, 9 predicted proteins | sample MGYA00519951_ERZ832522 | MGnify/ENA primary metagenome ERZ832522 (study PRJEB31850, sample SAMEA3708728) | human gut metagenome | biome: human gut; feature: human-associated habitat; material: faeces | place: China | collected 2014 ... | reverse complement strand
CTATCGCCGACAATGCGGGCGGCAATGCCGAGATGAGCGGCCTCGGCCCCGAGGTGCGCAAGCGCACCGATGCGCTGGACGCGCTGGGCAATACGACCGCTGCCACGGGCAAGGGCTTCGCCATCGGATCCGCGGCGCTGACCGCACTGGCACTGCTGGCATCCTACATCGAGGAGATCCGTATCGGGTTGCTGCATAACGGCATCACGATGCTCGACCTGCCCAACGGCACCTCGCAGCTGGTCGAGAAGGCCTCGATCCTCGATTTCATGGAGTATTACCAGGTCACGCTGATGAACCCGACGGTGCTGATCGGCATCTTCATCGGCGCCATGATGTCGTTCCTGTTCTGCGGCCTGACGATGAACGCCGTGGGACGTGCCGCCGAGAGCATGGTGAACGAGGTGCGCCGCCAGTTCCGCGAGATCAAGGGCATCCTCACGGGCGAAGGCACGCCGGACTATGCCCGCTGCGTGGAGATTTCGACCCGCGGTGCACAGCGCGAGATGATGTTCCCCAGCCTGCTGGCCATCGTCGTGCCGGTAGCCGTCGGTCTCGTGTTCGGCGTGGCCGGCGTGATGGGCCTGCTGGTCGGCGGCCTCAGCTCGGGTTTCGTGCTGGCCGTGTTCATGGCCAATGCGGGCGGCGCGTGGGACAATGCCAAGAAGATGGTCGAGGAGGGGCATTTCGGCGGCAAAGGCTCCGAATGCCACAAGGCCACCGTGGTGGGCGACACCGTCGGCGACCCGTTCAAGGACACTTCGGGCCCGTCGCTCAACATCCTTATTAAGCTGATGTCGATGGTCTCCATCGTCATGGCCGGGCTCACGGTGGCCTGCCACCTGTTCTGACCCATGTGACGATAAAGGCAATAAGAAAAGCCACCCGGGGAAGGTGGCTTTTTTTATTGCCTTGCAGCGGGGCTATTTCTTGCTCGCGCCGCTTTCGAGGATCGAGACGATGGAGTAGAGCGTGAAACAGATGGCGCCGAAGCCCGTCAGGACGCGTGCGGGGACGAAATACTTGCCTTCGGAGAGCGCCGCCTCGTAGAGGAATGCTGCGAGGAACAGGCAGGCCAGCGCCGTAAGCACCGGGATGATCGGGATGCGGTTGGCCAGCGGGAAATCGGCGTGCCAGATCTTTGCCAGCAGGATGACCTTGCTCGATATGCTCCAGCAGATCAGTGCCAGCCCTATGAGCACGAAGCCCACGAAGCTGATCGCCTCGCCCCGGAGCGTGAAGAGGAGGATCAGCCCCAGCACGAAGGCCAGGCCGCCCATCGCGAGCACCAGCCCCATCCACCGGCGGCGTTCTTCCATCGTATAGCTGCCCCGTGCCTGGCGTGCGATGCTGGCCACCAGCGCGATGAGCGACGTACAGACGCAGGCGATGCCGAACATGACGCTTCCCGCCACGATGTGCACCGGAAGCCTTCCCAGCGCGAAGAGCAGGATGCACCACACCCATGCCCCGGCGGCTATGGCCGACACGATGAAGATCAGCAGTGAACTCTGCCCGCGGGTGAAACCCGCGGGGTTGATTGAGAAAGTGCTGTCGCCCGAGTTCTTGGGGATCAGGCTGAAACGCGTCGAGGAGGTGGCCGCCGTCGAGACGCATGCCGTGATGAGCCCCAGCCCGCAGACGACATGCCCCGTGACGAACGCCCCGGTCATGTGCGACTGGATGATGAAAAGCCCGCAGATGACCGTCATGGCGGCGACCGCATAGCCGATGGCCGGGAAAAGGTATTTCGCGGCGGCGGTATAGGTGCCGATGATCTGGCGGATGATGGTGGCGGCGGTACAGTAAAGCGCGACGCAGATCGAGCCCAGGAAAAAGAGCACGGGGCCTGCCGTGAGCCGCGAGGGGTCGTCGCCGGCGGCGAAAACGTAGGCGCCGTAAGCGAAACAGAAGGCTGCCATCGCAAGGGGAATGGCGCGGAAGAGGATGCTTATGCCATAGTTCATAATCGGAGTTTTTGTTATGCGCCAGCCTGCAAATCATGAACCAAACGAAAAAATGGCTATCTTTGCCCCATGAAAAATATCGTTTTCGACCTGGGCGGAGTGCTTTTTGCCCGCGACAGAAGCAAGTGTACGCAAGAATTCCACGACTTTTTCAGTTTCATCCGTTCGGAGCCCATGCCGGCTTTCTGGGAGGACTACGACCGCGGGGTGTCGACGCTCGACGAGGTGACCGGCATCCTTTCCGGGATCAATGCCTGCCCGCGCGCGAAATGCGAGGAGTACCTGCGCCTGTCGATCGACATGCAGGAACCCGTGAAGCCCACCGAGCAGCTTGTCCGCGACCTGAAGGCCGCCGGCTACAAGTTGTATGTGCTTTCGAACATGTCGCGCGAGTTCATCGACTTCCTGCGCCGTTTCCCCGTCTACGGGCTTTTCGACGGCGAGGTGGTCTCCTGCGAGGAGGGCGTGGTGAAACCCGAGCCGGAAATCTACCGGCGACTGCTCGGCCGCTACGGACTCGATCCTGCGCAGACGCTCTTTATCGACGACCGCCCGGCCAATATCGCCGCTGCAGCGGCGCTGGGTATCCGCGGGCAGCTGTTCGACCATTCGGCGCCGGCCGCAACCTGCAACCTGCTGCGCCGCAGGCTGCTGCACGAAATAGTAGGGTAGCAGCCCGAGACCATATCCGGGTACTCCGTCCGTATAGCCGTACCCGCAGGCCGTTCGCTCCGCCCGCACGAATCGTCGGCTTCCCCTTTTGCAGCGGTTTTCCCTGTCCCGTGATCCGATCCGTCCGATGATTGAAAAATAAAAAGGGCCGCTCGTCAGAGCGGCCCTTTACTTTGGATCGGATTCCGTTATTCGAAGTTGGCGTCCTTCATCAGTTCATACTCCGGCGAGAGTGCGTACATGCGTACGTATTCGAACTTGCCGGTGTCGACGAGTTTGAATTCGAATGCGTGCGTCACCTTGCCCGTGCCCGAGCCGATGTGCTGCGTGTAGAGCATCATCTGTACGGTGTAGATCACGTCGATGCCGGAGATCATCTTGACATCGGGGTAGAGCGTACCCAGGGCGGCCGACATTACCTCGCCGAAACGCTTCTCTACTTCGTCGTAGAATGCCTGGTACGATGCGCGCATGGCGTCCTTGTCGTCCGACCCCCAGTTGTCGTAGGCCGATACGTCGTCGCCGGCTTCGCTCCAGTAGTATTTCGGAAGCGTGTTGATACGCCAGTTCAGGTTGGTGTAGCTTGCCGCGCAACCGCTGTAATATTCCGAATCCGTGAGGCGGCTCCCGCTGCGGTTATCCGTCGTATAGGCGGCGTCCTTGTTCTGGAGTACCCAGTCCACGCAAGCCTGGTAGAAGCTCTTGCTGTAAGCGCTGCGGTCGGGGGCCACGACGAGCGTCATGCTGGGGTCGAAGTTCCATTTGCCGCTGACCTTCTTGAACGGGCCGTCGAGCGTCTCGGTGTCCTCGGTCTTGATCCAGTCCGCACCGTCGTAAGTGTACTCGTCGGCGAAGAGCAGGGTTACCTTGTCCGTCGAGTCGTAGAAGTGGTATGCCACGTTCATCTTCTCCTCGGCCAGGGCGTAGGGATATTTGTACTTCAGGTAGAGGGGCAGGTAGGTGTCCTGCGAGAACGACGAACTGAAGTTGGGATTGGTGGCGCCCATCTGCGTGTAGTCCTCGGGGTTGACCATCGTGGTGTTTTCTGCGGCTGCCCACGACGTGCCGTCGAAGGTGTAAATCGCATAGCGGTTCTTGGTCACCGCGGCGCGGGTCATGCCGAAGGAAGCTGCCGAAGCATTGGCTGCCGGCTTGACAGAAGTGACCATCGTATTGAGGAACTTGCTGCCCGATACGCCGATCGCATAGCCTTCCACGACGACTTCCTGTCCGTCGAGTGCTGGGTCTACGGCGCCGTCCAGGACATACGAGAGGCTGCCTTGTGCCGTCAGCGCTTCGTCGTTGATGACGTTGTAGTAGTTGCCGTCAATTTTCAGCGTACCCGTGTAACGCACGTACTGCGCCGTGGTCAGCGTCAGGTAACCGTCCATGTCGGTACCGTCCATTTCGCGGATCGCGGGGTAGGTGAACGTATTGGCCTCGGTATTGAGTTTGGTGACGGTCGATGCCGCGGGGTACTGGTTCAGCCCGGCATAAGCCGAAGTGGTACCTTCCACGCTGACCAGATCGCCGATGGCATAGGTTCCGGTCGGGTCGGCATTGGTATAGATGAGGATCGACCCTGTGCCGTCGTTGATGAGGAAGCCGCGCTTGTAGGTCGCTGCGATCTGTCCCTTCACGCTGAACGTGCCGGGATCGGCCGATGCGACGACGCCCACGGGCGTGAATGCGGGCTGCGAACCCTCCTCGGTGATCGTGGCGACCATCATGTTGGCGAATTTGGGTGCGTCGCCGCTCTTGCTGACGGAGAAGAGGTAACCGGTCGCGGTGACCTTCTTACCGTCCAGGCTCTCGTCGATCTGCCCCTTGTTGGGGAAGGAGAGGCTGCCGGTGGCCGTCGCGGCACCGTCCACCTTGAGGTTGTAATAGTTGCCGCTGATCGAGAGCGTACCCGTCAGGCTGACGAATTTGATCGACGTTGCGGTCAGGTAGGCGTCGAGCTCGCTGCCCGACATGGCCTGTGCCGTGGGGAAGGCGAAATTCTTGGTTTTCTCCACGAGCGTGATCTCGGCCGTGTTGCCGAATTGCATGCCGCTGTTGTATTCCGTAACGGCACCCTTGACCTTCACTACATCGCCTAGCGAGTAGTTCGACGGGGCGTTCAGATATACCAGAATAGCCCCCGTGGTGTCGTCGACGATAAAGCCGCGGGCATAGGCAGCCGAAACGGTGCCCTGCACGGTATAGTCGCCGGGGGCAATGATTTCGCTGATCTTGTTGATGGTCTCGGGGATTTCGCCGCCTCCGGTCGAAGGCTCCTGCTCGGAATAGGCGTATTCGGCGATGACGTAGTCGCCGGCCTCGGCGTTCTTGACGGCCTCCTTGAGGATGCGCGGCAGGTAGTTGGCTGCCGGCTTACCGGGTGTAAAGTAGTCGGCCGTGATATCCTCGCCCCAGGCTACCTCGTAGTCGGCGGCCTTGAGCTCGTAGGTCGAGGCGGAAGCGATGCCGGTGATGGCCTCGGATATCTCGCCGCGCTGGTTCTTATAGGTAACGGTGACAGTCGAGCCGTTCGAGAGGTAGCTGTCGTAACCTGCAGCCAGGAAGGCGGGCAGGTACGTCGTGGCGGAAGCGGCTTCGGAGAAACATTTTGCAGTGCCTACGGCGGCCAGGGCTGCCACTGCATCGGGCCCTGCGGCTTCGGCGATCGCCTTGTTGGCGGCGTTCGACGCGACGCTGGCGTAGTCGGCGTCGGTCATCGTGTATTTCAGCACCTGGACGTCGGTGATCTCCTTGTCGGGGTTGAACCCGTCCAGATACTCCTCGTTGTAATCGTCGACATTACAACCCCCCCCCACGAATGCTATCGTCGCAAGGGCCAGAAGGTATTTTACAATATGCTTGTTCATATGGTTCGCTGTAATTAGAAGTTAATTTTCAGTCTTACTGTATAGGTGCGACCGAACGAGTACATGACGGCATATACGTTCTGCCAGATACCTTCGTCGGCTGCGGCGCACTGCGCGTCCATGATGTAGTTGTAGTCGTAGACGTTGTTCACGTTGCCGTAGATCGTGGCGCGTACGTTGCCGATCTTGAAGGCGTAGCTGGCCGAGAGGTCGAGCTGGTGTCCCCACGGAATTTTCCACGGGTCTTTCACGTCGACGGTCGAGTTGCCGTTAAGGCTGGTGTTCGAACCGATGTAGAAGTCGGCGTAGTTGTTGCCGTAGGCGTTCCAGTCGGCGCTGACGCGCAGTCCCTTCATCGGGCGAACCGTGACGCCGAGGGCTCCGGTGGTCTGAGCCGAACCGCCGACCTTGATGCCTTTCTGTTTGAGGTTGAGCCATGCGTGGTCTTCAGCCATGATGCCCGAGGCGACCGTGCCGTCCAAAGCCTTGGTCAGGGGCTGCCCCTGCGTGTCGTAGATGTAGCCCTTCGAGTCGCTGTCCCACTGCCAGTCGCCCAGCGAAAGCATACCGGTCACGTCCAGCCAGCGGTTGGGGCGCAGTACGAAATCCAGTTCGAGGCCCATGTGGCGTGCGTCGACACCCGAGAGGTTCACGCGGGCGTAGTCGCCGTTGGCCATCGAGCTGGAACGTACGACCGACTTGTCCATCCAGAGCGTGTAGTAACCGTTCAGGTTGACCGAAAGGATGCCCGAGCGGAATCCGTAGCCGATCTCGGCAGAGAATACCTTTTCGTTCAGCGGGTCGGGGTTTTTGACGTTGCTCGTGGTGCTCTGCAGGAATGCGCCGCCCGAGAAGAACGGGGCGCGGCTGATGTAGCCCAGGTTGGCGAATACGTTGTGTTTCTCGTTGATGTTGTAGTTGGCACCGCCCTTGACCGTGTAACCGATGAAGTTCACGTGCTCGGACTCGGCGTGTGCGGCGTCGTAGTAGAAGCGGTCGTAGCGCCAGTAGCCGGTGTTGGAAACCGAACCCGATACGAAGGCGTTGAGGTTTTTCTTCGTCCACTCCAGCTGGGCGAATACGCCTTCCTGGTGTACGTGGCCGTCGTAGTCGCGGTAAACCTTGTCGCCGACCTGTAATTTCTGGTATTTCCAGTTGGGATCGGCTGCGGCGGCGTTCTGCTCGGGCTTGACGTTCTTGCGGCTGTCGTCGTCGATGTAGTACTTACCGTCGTAGAGGTCGATGATCTCGTTGTTGTGCTCGCCGATGTAGTAGCGCACGTCGATACCGGCCGACAGTTCGAGCGACTTGGAGATCTGGTTGGTGTAGGTCGAGAGCAGTCCGTACCACATGTGGTTGTTGTTGCTCTTCGACATGATCATGCGCGAACCGTCGGGGCTGGCGGCGTTCATCTCCTGGATCTTGTCGTAGGCGAACGTGCCGTCGGGGTTGCGGAAGGTGGTGTTCAGCACGCCGTAGTTGGTACCCTTCCACATGTTGCGGTCGGCCGAGGTGCGGCCCTGGCCCGAGTAGCCGCTGCCGCGTCCGATCGACATGTAGAGCGCCGTCGAGAGCGACGACTTGTAGTCGATCTGCCACTGGTGGTTCAGCGAGATCTGGGGCTTGTGGTATTCGTTGAAGTGCGAGTAGCGCTGCCTGCCGTTCTTGTCGAAACCGTACTCGGCGTTGTAGCGGTACATATCCTTTTCGCCCATGAAGTTCTTGGCCTTCTGCCACTCCTCGATCTTCAGTCCGTCGTCGAGGGCATGGCGCTGCGCGTGCTTCTGCGGGGCGCCGAAGGCCGTCAGCGACAACTGGTGGCGGTCGTTGATGCGCTTCGAGATGTTGACGAACCAGTTGTAGCCTTCGAAGTTGGTTCCCTGGATGTAACCGTCGCCCCAGCGCTTCGCGCCGAGTACCGACAGTGCCCAGCCGCTCTTCGTGAGGCCCGTCGAGAGGCTGAACGAAAGGCTGTAAAGGCCATCGTTACCTACGCCGAACGAGAACGTGCCGCCCTGCTTGGCCTCGATGCCGTTGGTCACGATGTTGACCGAACCGCCGACCGAGGGCGACGAGATTTTCGAGGCGCCCAGGCCGCGCTGGGTCTGCATGCTGCGCGTCACGTCCGAGAGTCCGGCCCAGTTCGACCAGTATACGCCGCCCCACTCCATGTCGTTCACGGGGACGCCGTTGACCATCACGGCCACGTTGGCCGCCTGGAAACCGCGCATGTTGATCTTCGAGTCGCCGAAGCCGCCGCCGTCCTTGGTCACGTAGACGCCCGGCGTCGATTTCAGGATTTCGGGGAACTCCTGTCCGCCGAGTTTGTAGCTGATTTCCTCGGCGTTGACCGTCGATACGGCAACCGGGGTCTTGCGCTGCACGGCCACCGACTGCATGACGATGACATCCTGCAATGCCACGGCGTCGGGCTCCATCTGGATGATGCCCAGGCGTGCGTTCGGGCCCGTGACGGGTTTTTTGGTCGGGACGTAGCCCACGTAGCTGATCTCGATCTCCTTGGCATCGGTCTTCAGCGTGAAGTTGCCGTCGACGTCGGTGCTGACACCCTGCGATGTGCCGGGTACGGTCACAGAGGCGCCGATCAGCGGTGCGCCGGTCTCATCTACGATTTTACCCGTAACTGCCGATTGCGCGACAGCGGCGGACACTCCGAACAGGATCAGGGCGGCCGTCATGAGGAAATGTTGTAAATGTTTTCTCATACTTTTTAATGGATTAGTAAATAAAAGAGTGTAATGGATATTTCGGTTTCTTCATAGCGTGGTGTCGTGGTTCGCGGCACTAAGATCGGGGATTTTTCCGCTCCCGCCGGTGGGGTGGCGGAAGTTTCACAGGATTTTAACCCCCGGCAGCCTTTCGGGAAGGCACTGAGATCCATGGTATGCTGGGGTTTGTATAAAGTTGCGAGGGATACTCCGCGTGTGAGATACCCCTCGTCGTTGCGTATCGCAGTCCGTGCCCGGCGATAGCCGATGTCCGGTTTGCATACCTTCTCCCGCACCGTATCGGTGATGCAGGGTGCCGGTGGAAACCGTTATTTCCATAAAGCCGTCCATAATTTGCTTATACAAATTTAAACCAAATATTTCACAGCCGCAACAGAACACCGTAAATTTTGTTCAAATATTTTTCAACCTGTTGACGGGCACGGTCTTGCATGTTGCGGCACGTTCCTTGCTCAGCGGACGCGTATGCAGTCTTTCAAGGAACTATACTGGCGTTATTCGCTTTTCGTGCTGATCCTCGGACTGGGGGTCACGATCTTCATCGAGCTGACCCCGTTCCTGGGCGGGGTGCTGGGTGCCATGACGATCTACGTGCTGCTCCGGCGGCAGATGCATTACCTCACGGCTTGCCGCAAATGGCGGCGCAGCCTGGCCGCGTCGCTGCTGCTGGGCGAGGCGGTGCTCTGTTTCCTGGTGCCGATCAGCCTGATCGTCTGGATGGTCGTCAACCAGGTGCAGGACATCGCCCTCAAGCCCGAGTCGATCGTCGAGCCGCTCAAACACATCGCAGCGCTGATCCACGAAAAGACGGGATACAACCTTTGGCAGGAGAGGAATATCGCGTCGCTCGTGGGGGTGATCCCTCATTTGGGGCAGTGGGTGCTGGGCAGCATCATGGATTTCGGCATCAACATCGTCGTGCTGCTGTTCGTGCTCTATTTCATGCTCATCGGCGGCCTGCGCATGGAGGAGTACTGCCGCGAGATACTGCCTTTCAACCGCGACGTGGGCAGCAGCGTCATGCGCGAGGTGCACATGATCGTCCGCTCGAACGCCATCGGCATCCCCCTGCTGGCCGTCGTACAGGGCATCGTGGCGTTTGTGGGCTACCTGGTCTTCAACGCCCCGAGCCCGCTGTTCTGGGGCGTGCTGACCTGTTTCGCAACGATCATCCCCATCTTCGGAACGGCGCTCGTGTGGCTCCCGCTCGCGGGTTACATGGCACTTACGGGCGACTGGGGGCCGGCCATCGGGCTGCTCCTCTACGGCGGGCTGGTCGTGACGCACGTGGACAACGTCGTGCGGTTCATCATGCAGAAGAAGATGGCCGATACGCATCCGCTGGTGACGATCTTCGGCGTGTTCATCGGGTTGTCGCTCTTCGGGTTCATGGGGGTGATTTTCGGGCCGCTGATGCTCGAGATGTTCGTCTTCTGCGTCAATATCTTCAAGAAGAAATACCTCGACGGGACGTCGTACAAGCAGTTGTTCGTGCCCGAGCACGATATCCAGGCGTAGCCCGCCGGGGCGCTTCCGGGCGGGGCGCTTTTACGAAAAGTAACCGTTTCGGGTGATTTTTGTGAAAAATTCCTGTAAAATGGTTGGAATTTCAAATTGTTTATTATCTTTGTTATTGAAATAACAGTGGAAACGGTAACAAGAACCCTTAATAAAAATATCACAATGGCGAGAAATCTCAAAATCAGAGACCTTACGTTGCGCGACGGACAGCAGTCCTCGTTCGCGACGCGCATGTCGCAGGCACAGGTAGACCGTTGCCTGCCCTTCTACAAGGATGCAAATTTCTATGCGATGGAGGTCTGGGGCGGTGCCGTGCCCGACTCGGTGATGCGTTATCTCAACGAGAACCCGTGGACGCGCCTGGAGACGATTTACAAGGCTGTGGGCAAGGTGTCGAAGCTCACGGCGCTTTCGCGCGGCCGTAACCTGTTCGGCTACGCGCCTTACCCCGACGACGTGATCGACGGCTTCTGCCGCAACGCGATCGAAAGCGGGCTGGGCATCATGCGTATCTTCGATGCCCTGAACGACGTGGACAACGTGAAATCGACGATCAAATACGTCAAGCAGTACGGCGGCATCGCCGACTGCGCCGTATGTTATACGGTCGACCCGAAATATCCCGAACCCTCCTTCATGCAGCGCCTGATGGGCAAGAAACGGCCGCAGCCCGTCTTCACGGATGCCTATTTCCTCGACAAGGCCAAACAGATGGCCGCACTGGGCGCCGACATGATCACCATCAAGGACATGTCGGGCCTGATCCCGCCGCGCCGTGTCGCCACGCTGGTCAAGCTGTTCAAGAAAAACATCTCGATTCCGGTCGATTTCCATACCCACTGTACCCCCGGCTACGGCCTGGCTTCGGTGCTCGCGGCCATCGTGGCCGGCGTCGACATCGTCGATACCAACTGCTGGTATTTCGCCGAAGGCACGGGTGCCCCGGCCATCGAGTTGGTACACGTCTTCTGCAAGAAGCTCGGCGTTGATACCGGTGTGAACATGGAGGCCGTGGCCAAGATCAATACTCAGCTGCGCGAGATCCGCAAGGAGCTCAACCAGTCGGTGTTCGGCGCGGACAAACCCGAGCCCAAGGCGTTCAACCCGCTGACCGACAAGCTGCCCGCCGAGATCGACGCCCTGTTCGACAAGGCTATCGCAGCCGCCAAGGCCGACGATGAGGACGCTACGATCGACGCCTGCCGCAAGATCGAGGCCTATTTCGGGTTTCCGGCTCCCAACGAACTGGTGCAAAAGGCCGAGATCCCCGGCGGCATGTACTCGAACATGGTCGCCCAGCTCAAGCAGCTCAAGGCCGAGGATATCCTGCCGCGCGCCATGGAGCTGATCCCCTCTGTGCGCCTGGCCGCAGGCCTGCCGCCGCTGGTGACCCCGACCTCGCAGATCGTCGGTGCGCAGGCCGTCAACTGCGCCCTCGTCGGCCTGGTCAAGGGCGAGTACGGACACACGCCCGTGAAGATCGACCCCGAATTCCGCTTCAAGATTTGCGGCGTGCGTGAGGAGACGCCCTACGATACGTCGAAATACCAGATGCAGCCCAACCCCGAACTTCCCGAGGCCGGGGGCGTGAAGCTCGCCGCCAACGAGAAGGAAGTGCTGCTGCTCGAGCTGTTCCCGATGGTCGCCAAGACATTCCTCACGGACATGAAGGTCAAGGCTTACGCCGCGGCCAAACCCGCCGAGCCCAAGGCCGAGGAGAAGAAGGCCGAAGAGGTGAAGAAGGTCGTCATCACGGGCAATGCCGTGACGGCGCCGCTGCCCGGGCGTATCATCGAGCTGAAGGTCAAGGTGGGCGATACGGTCAAGGCCGGCGACGAGATCGCAATCCTGGAAGCCATGAAGATGGAGAATGCCGTGACGACCGATTACGCCGGCACGGTGAAGCAGGTGCTGGTGCAGCCCGGCGAGAACGTGGCGACCGACGCCGTACTGGCCGAGATCGGATGATCCCCTCCGGCACATTCGTCCGAAGAATGGGCAGCCGGCTGTATGTCGGTTGCCCTTTTTCGTGCGATTTCCCGGAAAAATAGTATATTTGCACCATCAAATAATTAAACCTCAGACTTATGGCATTTCTAAAAGAATTCAAGGAATTCGCCCTCAAGGGGAACGTGATGGACATGGCCGTCGGTGTGATCATCGGCGGTGCATTCGGCAAAATCGTCTCGTCGTTGGTGAACGACATTCTGATGCCGCCGATCGGGGCGCTGATCGGCAATACCGATTTTTCGCAGCTGCGGCTCGATATTTCGAAGTTCCGGGACATGACTTCGAGTGCCGTGCATGCCGTCGGCGACGTCGTGACGGGCGGCGGCGAAGCCGCTGCAAAGGCGGCTGCCGAGCCCGTTTACTGGAATTACGGCGCCTTCATCCAGCAGTGCATCGACTTTACGATCCTGGCGTTCTGCGTCTTCCTGATGGTCAAGCTGATGAACCGCCTGATGCGGAAAAAGGAGGAGGCCGCCGCTCCGGCACCCGCTCCTGAACCCGCACCCACGAAGGAGGAGTTGCTGCTGACGGAAATCCGCGACCTGCTCAGGGAGCAGAAGAAATAATTACCCGATACGTACAGCGGGCTGTCTGCATTTGGCAGGCAGCCCGCTTGTATTTGCGCGCGCCGGCCGTGCTCATGGGGTTGCGGCAAGGGAGGGGAACCCGCTGCCCGGCCCGGCGGTCTTATTGGTCGGACTCCTTTTTGTGCGTATACTCCTGTAATATATAAGTGGTGAAGATCGGGAACATCATCATTCCCAGCGTAGGCAGCAGGATGGTGATGACCTTGCCGATGGCCGTGACGGCGAATATCTCGGCGCCGACGGTCGTGACGTTCATCCAGGCCCACCACAGGGCGTTTCCGAAACCGTGGAGTTTGTCATTGACGAATATTTCGTAGTCGTAGAAGACCAGTGCCGAGATATAGGTGAAAACCACGACCGTGAAGATGTAGGCCGTGAATAGCCGGCGGATCTTGTTGTCCACGAGCCATTGCACGACTACGTAGAGTGCCAGGAACGCCCGCATCAGCGGCATCACCCCGATCAGCATGGCCCAGTAGCGGGGGAGGTCTGCACCGCTCCAGGCCAGGATGTTCAGGTAGGGGATCGAGATCAGGAAGAACAGAATGTTCCGCCCGAAGAAGCGCCCTTTACGTTCGGCCGCCGCCCAGCGTACGAAAAAATCGCACAGGAAAAGGATGCAGACCACCAGCTGCACGGTCAGGTAGCTCTGCGAAAAACGGGTGTGGTCTCCGCCGATGATTTCCCACGAGACCGCGGCGAGCAGGACTACGCCGGCAATTACTTTGAGTATGCTCAGGGAATTGGCGATTTCGTTGCGTGATGTGTCTGTCAGCGGCATGTCATTCTGTTTGCCCACAGGCGGGCAAAATCGGTGCCAAAGCCCCGGAGTCTGAATTTTCCGGTGATTTTTTGCCGAAAGATTTTGCATGAATAAAAAATTCTATTACCTTTGCACTCGCTTTGATGCAATGGCGGGTTAGCTCAGCTGGTTAGAGCGCATGATTCATAATCATGAGGTCCCGAGTTCAAGTCTCGGACCCGCTACAAAATACAAAGGGACACTTGTACGCCAGGTGTCCCTTTTTTGTTCCCCGCCTCTCCTCGTCTACCGATCTTCGCACAACCCTTTGTCCCGCCCCGTTCGGCTGTGTCCGTCCGCCCTGTTTTATTTTGTCGTGGTCGGCGAATCCGGGAGGGCATCTTGCTTTGTCACGGAGGGAGTATTTTAAAAAATTCTTATGTCGCATGAAATCAGTTAGTTATATTTTATTATCCAAAAAATATTACTTTGGGTGGTTCTTTTATTAACTTTTTTTACTCAAAAAACATTGTAATAATAAATATTATTACTACATTCGTGTGGAAATAATGTCGTATTTATATTTTTAAAATGGATTGTTATATTATATAAGTGTGATACTTGTGGTATGACATTCCTATTGTAAAATTAATTACTTGTATCGAGATTATCCCCGAATAAATTTCTTAAAATACCCGAAGGAGAACTAACCCATAATTATTCAATCTAAAATACCTGATTATGAAAAAACTTTTTACCCCCCCCCTGTTGACCGCGTTGTTGTGCTGCATGGGTGCATTTCTTATTGCCTCGTGTTCGGACGATGATGAAAAATGGCCCTCGGAAGTCTCCCAACCTTTCGTTTCCGTGACGGCTGCCGACGGCGATGCGACGATCACCGCCGTCATTTCGGATGCGGACAAGACCATCACGTTCGGGGAGTTCCAGAACATGACCGACCTATCCAAGGTGACGGTTACGTTCGATATGACCTGGGGTGCTATCCTCAAAACGCCCGTCACGGCGACCGCCGAGGTTAACCTCACGTCCCCTTACAGCGTTGTTGTGAACGTGGGCTACCTCCACGAAGAAACCTACCTGATGTCGGCCAAGCCCAAGGATATTCCCAACCCGATCCTCTCCGCGAAGGTGGGCAACGAAGAGGCGGTCATCGCCGGTAACACCATCACGATCGCTTACAAGACGGGCATGAATGTCAATGCCATGGTCTTCGACATCGAGCTGGTTCCGGGCGCTTCCCTGAAGTCCCCCGAGAACAAGACGTTCGACCTCGAATTCGCCGACGGGACGCTGGTGGTCACCTACGGCGGGACGGACTACACCTATGTCGTCAAGCAGACCGGCTATACCGATCCCCTGCTGAGCCAGGGATGGACGGACGAGACGGGAAGTTTCGGCACGCTGCCCAAATATATCAAGGTCTATAAGACCACGAAGCTGAACGGCGTCGACAATAATATCGCCTACATCGCCATCATGGGCCCGCAGTCGACGATGGGCGTTGTCGGCAACGGCTCCGATCTTAAGACGATTCAGGAGCTCGAAAGTTTGGACGGCAGCTGGAACGTATACCTGGTCGGTGTATCTTCTGCCGGCACCGCAGTTCAGACTATCATCCGTGACGGACAGTTCGTTCAGGATCCTCATGCCATCAATTCGTTCGCTACGATCGGGCAGGATAACAACGGTGCCTACAAGATGGCCTGGTCGCAGAAATTCGACGGTAAACTCTATGCGTTCCCGTTCAGGAACGGCAGCAGTTTCACGGCTCGGGTTCAGGGCGACGGTACCGTGTGGGATGCCAAGACGGCTGTTTCCGGAATCCCGATGGTTTTGTGGGACGGTAATATCCTGACCGAGGCGCAGACGATCTGCAACGACGGTAGTAACAGCGGCTGGTATGCCGGTAATCCTGCGTATGCCCGTGCTGCGGTAGGTATCACGGCTCAGGGTAAGGTTTTCGCATTCTGCGGCCAGCAGGTCGAGGGCAGCGTCGGCGTTTCGATGCTCGACCTGGCCAAGGTCATGAAGGAGCTGGGCTGCGTCTCCGCCATGTCGTTCGAGGGCTCGAGTTCGCCGAACATGCGTATCAACAAACACGAAACCGTACTCAACTCCAAGGTCGCTTCGGGCGACGCCGAGAAGGCGATGCAGTGCGCATTGGTCTTCAAGTAACGGAATGTCCTGCCGTCCGGATGACGGTGGCATGGTAAATAATCGAGCCGGCATGTCGTGAGACATGCCGGCCTTTTCCATGCGCTGCGCCGTGGGGATCATGCCCATTTTGCTTCCGGACGGGGTGCCGCTTTTTTAGCTGTGGCGACGCGCCAGCTCCGCTTCGAGGTCGGCGATGGAGCATCCGGCGGCTTCGAGCAGCACCAGCAGGTGGTATATCAGGTCGGAGGCTTCGTAGATCATCGCCTCGCGGTTGCCTGCCACGGCTTCGATAACCGTTTCCACGGCCTCTTCGCCCACTTTCTGTGCGATCTTGTTCACCCCGCGCTCGAAGAGTTTGCTCGTGTAGGAGCCCTCGGGCATCTCGGCGTGTCGCCTTTGGATGACGCCC
>ERZ832522.3882-NODE-3882-length-15751-cov-3.016565_pt1 | contig 15751 bp, 7 predicted proteins | sample MGYA00519951_ERZ832522 | MGnify/ENA primary metagenome ERZ832522 (study PRJEB31850, sample SAMEA3708728) | human gut metagenome | biome: human gut; feature: human-associated habitat; material: faeces | place: China | collected 2014 ... | reverse complement strand
TATTAAGAATAGAGTATTTTATCAGTCTTACCTGATATGTTTAAGATTATCAAAATTGTACTTTGTATAAATTTGATACTAGTGCTTTCAATTACAATTAGGGCATAGGCATATTACATTTAAAGTTAAACATGATAGATTCTTTGTATTATATGGCTAGTATATTTACAACAACAAAAGTATTCACTCGAAAATAAATATTGTTTAGAAAAATGACTTTAAATGTTATAAAAATGACAGAATGGTTCTTTTTGTACAAAACGCCCTATACACTTAAGTTTTATAGACAATAAAAGACTTTTATAAAGGACAATAAATAACATATATTTACACACAAATAAAGATAGCCTGCCGGTATCGTTAGATGGGATACCTACTATATTGATACCCATACAATAGACATAGGTATGCTTACACAGACTATGTACCAAGCCGGATTCAAACGGGCACAATGCAATTATCCCCATCGGTCAACAGGTCGGTCACGTCGTATGTATAATATCCCAACACCTCGCATTCCGGCATAGCTGTAGTTGCAAAGAAGGTGAATGGCTTTTATATTCATTAGTCTGCCGTAGAAAACAGGCGGACGATCAGATCGAAATTGGAATCGCGGAAAGAAGTTTCCCACGGGGTCGTATCCGCTTGTTCATTGCGGGACTTGAGCATTCCGGAGGCTTTTTCCATCTCGCCGCGGTAAACGGCTGCACACCACTGGGTAATCCGGTTTTCAGGGAAATCCGTTTCCCAGGAGGCAACCATACGGTCCGCTTCCACTTCTTTTCCCAGCTCACGCAAGGCCAGTGCAGTCAGGAGATTGCCGGAACCAAACCGGGAACGTGACGTTTTATAACCGGCCACAGACGACAAGAGTGTCGCTGCTTTTTGATTATCCCCCTGCCCCATCAAGGCTTTTGCTTCCAGATAATCTTCCAGACGGCTATCGATCATATCGTCATAAGGTTTACCTACTCCCAAGTTTTCGGGCCATTCCTTTGAGGCTTCCACATTTCGCATGACCTGCCTGTAGTTTTTCCGGCTCAGCTGTTCCATTGCCTGGTACAGGTTAGCGGCACGATAAACGGCACGTCCGGCATACGAGCCTTCATTCGGAAGGACCTGCATCTTGTTCAGTAAGGAAATGCAAGGCTGGTACTGGCCTGTTTCACATAAAGCCTTTGCATATTTCAGGCCGATATAATAATTAGACGGATATTTCTTTATGTACTTCTTTCCGGTCTCAACAGCCTGCTGCCATTGGTTGTTCGCAGTATAATGATTTATCAATGCAAACCCCGTACGCCATGACATTCCGACCTGCTCCGCTTTCAGCAAGTCTACCAACCGCTCTTCACCACTCTTCAAAGAAGCACGGCTCAGATAGAAGGGGGCATAACCGGTCTCCCCGCAATCATTGAACAAAGACAATGTTTTGATTTGCCCAGTAGATCAAGCCTTTATAATAACTGATCTTCCAGTCGGGACGCACGGTTGCGGCCCATTCCAACGCTTTCAAAGAGCCGGGGCGGAAAGGGAAGACCATCTCCGGAGAAACTTCATTAGCACGTTGCAGCACGCGAAGGCTTTCATCGTCATTGCCTGTCCGGTGCAACAGGTAAGCCTGTTTGTAGAGGGCAACCGGATAGTTGCCGGCACAGGACAAGAGAGACAAAGCTTCTTCTGTGCAACCGATCGACTCATACCATTCAGCCAACTCCATATAAGTTTCAAAAGGAAGTTCATTGCGTATCAATGACTGAAAATCATCTATCGGATGCCCGGAGCCGTCGCCCTGATAGAGTTGTTCAAAACGTGCTGCATGGTACAACGGAAGCTCCTCCAGCAGCGGTTCGATAAGCGCTTTTGCTTCCGGCAACCGGGCTGTCTTACGATAGACTACCATTAATACCTGATCCGCACTCAGGTTGCGTTTATTAAACTCTTTGCTCTTCAACGCATATTGTTCCGCCTTTGTCCAGTTACAGTCGATCAGATACATCTCTGCCAGCTTCTCATAAGCAGCACTGCGCACGGAGGGGGAATAAGACGCTACCGAGAAACCGTCTTTGGCATCCGTGTTATTTCCTAAAGCCATATTACACAAGCCATACAAATAATTGGTTTCACCCTGATACGTATTGATGCCAAGTGCCGTCCGGCAATGCGCCAATGCCTCTTCATAACGTCCCTGACGGTAATACAAAGAAGCCAGGCTTGTCAGTGCCGGAAGGAAATAAGGGTCTGCTTTCAGAGAGGCAGCCAGATACCTCTCCGCTTTGTCATAGACCTTCTGATTCATCCATTGTTCACCCTGCGTATAAAGACCATATACCGAGTTCCAGTCGAAATCGGCAGGCAATTGTTTCGGGCGACTGGTGATGTTATCCGAAGGTACCTCCGAATAAACCAGCAGGTCTTCGCCAACAACCACTTTCAGGTTTCCCCGGGCTACAGCCCCATTCAACGGAATGGAATCTTTCCAGGTCTCCAATACGCCACAGGCCAATGGGAAAGAATGCACTTCCTTTCCATCGCCGTCATACAACTTTAAGGTCGTGGAAAGTTGCTGTAACGGGGAGAAATATAATTTCAGATAACCATCCTCACGCAATACATTCAATGCCCCGACACGGCCGGCTTTCGACACGCCTTTGATCCCCTTTACCGGGAACCAGTATTCCGTCCAACGGTCTGTCGCCTGAGGGCCGAAAGCGGTATGCTTATAAGGAGTAAAACCACTGTTGGAAGCAGGCTGGTTATACATACGGCCGGATTGCAATTCGATGTACTGCCCGTCGGTATCGGTTAACAGATCTTCCCAGATACCACCTTCACGGGACAGGCCCCAAAGGAAAATCTTCATCCCCAGTTTCTCATCATAATCCGCATGATGGATAGATCCGAAATCATCATCGTGCCAGTAAGCGCCATAGAAGTCATTGTATTTGCCCAGTACATGATAAGACTTCGAGTTTCCGAAATCATTCTTTTCATACCAGGAAATATCGCGTCCCTGTTCGTCGAGCGGGAAAGAATGGAGTTCGCCGCCATGGCCGATATAGTTCGTGCCGGGATAACAGAACTGTGCATTTCCGGCCGCCCGATAACCGGCATTCATCCACTGGTAATAAGGCTGATCGATGGAAGATCCGTTGTGCCAGGTTGTCGTGGTAGTAAAATAAGCCTTGTCTTTCGGCAGATTCACTTCCACGGTCCAAAACGTACGGGTCACCAGGTCGTAGGAAGAGACGTAGCAGCTTACACTGCCATCGTTCTTCTGTTGCGTCAGGTAATCGACAGGTGTGCTGGAGGTCGGCGCATGGCCTATTATACCGAAATTAAATTCGATACCGCCCGAAGTCCAGGGTCCGCGCATGGCAATATCACGGAACTTCACCACATGATTATTATAGATAAACTCCTTTCCGGAGGTCTTATCCACAGCTCCCCATATCTTCCCTCCGATCTCCGGGAAAAGGGTCAGGCGGATATAGTCGTTTTCAAGCGTAACGACTTTCCACTCCTTGTCTATTCCTTTGGCAGAGAAGCCGTCGAAACGGAAATAGGGATAAAACAAGTCGGAAGGATCGGCCACCGGATCGGGGTCGGAGAACGGGTAGGTTTTTACTGTTTGCAACGTTTCCGTTACAACCGCCTGCTGCTGTGCTGATAATGGTTGCAACATAATTATTGCAACTAAAAGAAGGATTATATTACTTTTCATATAATGATATTTAGGCTAATAATACTGTTGAAATGCCGGAAACAATGTTTCTGACCACTTGACGCAGGGTCGAAATGAAATTCACAATGTTTCTGGCAGGTTCACCCAGGGGCGAAATCAAATTTACAATGTTTCTGGCATATTTACTCAGGGTTGAAATGGAATTTACAATGTTTCCGGCAGGTTTACTCACGGTTGAAGTGGGAGAAACATTGTTTCCGGCACTTCAACCGTAAATCACCTCAGCTATTTTTGTTGCACACTAATCAGTAACCCTTTTCCTTTAGGGACAGTGATCTCATCTCCCGGTTTCCAGGTTGTTTCCGGCTGGAAATTCTCTATTTCCGGTGCATACAACGTTACTTTCGACGGATCCAGGCCAAGCGCCGTCCAATCCACGGAAAGAGTCACTTTAGCATCCGTATCTTCCCAGGTTGCCAGCGAGATCAATGTTTTTTCTCCTGTATGGCGGTAGATAGTCGCCAATGTCTTTTCGCTGTTTGTCTTCACCGGATTATCTTTCACCCAGTAGCCGATCATTTCGCTGTGCTGCATACCGAACGAATCCCATAACTTCCACAACGAGCCATTATCTACACGCGGGCTGCGGCCGGTCATGCCATACAACATGCCCCGCCACGGATTACCGCCGCCTTCCAGCATTTCCCCCATCAGTCCGTAAGGAATACCGGAGACTTCTATCAGCCAGAACTCGGGAGGAAAATCATAATTGAAATACTCGCCGAACCACAGGCGGTCGAGATATGGGAAATGTTCGAGATAAAGGTTCGCACTGTTGGCAAAACCGTCGCGCTCATTATACTGGTTTGCCGAATGCAGGTCAATCATCGCGCCCGGATTCGTGCGGTTCATGATCTTTCGGATACGCTTCATCGTCATGCGATCGAATGCCAGGTCATCGATATACAAGCCATCGATACCCACGTTCTTTACCAGCCAGTCGAGACCTTCCAGGTAATAATTATGCCAACGGGAAACACCGCTGTTCACGATTGCCGCATCTTTCAGGTGGGGCACAAACCAAGCGCCGATGTAGTTCTGGTCCAAATGTTCCTGCAACCAGGAGAATCCACCGCCGGGACCTTCCGAGAAAATCTCATTCCCCAGACTGCGCAAAGCAAACATCTCCACACAACTGTTAGACAGTTCACGAACCGTATTATAAATCTTCACCTTCATATCCCGCGCATGCGCTCCGTCGATATAAGCCTTCATCTCTTTCGTCCGCAGGAACGGATAATTGATAAACGGGTTAATACCTGTCGCGTGATGGATATTGAGCACGTTGGCGCCCAGCTTCTCCACCTTGTCGATAAAGTCATAACTATGATAATAACGCTCGCGCCATTGCTTATCGGTATCGATCGGACGGAACGGGGTGATGGCAATATTGAAATAATAATACAGTCTGTCTCCCTTCTTCACCTCCCGCTTCCCGGAATAGGCATTGATCCGTGTACCGTCGGCAGCCTTGTTGATATCGATGCCGCCGTTCCCGTTATTGCACCAGGAAACGGGCATATGCAGCGGCTTCTGGTGATAGAAATTCGTATTCAGCGGTCGTTCGTATGTATTGTCGTAGAAACGGATCTGGAGGCCGGCATTGACATCGCCCACCCAGGGGCCATCCTGGTTTTTCTCCACGTTCCATTTCCAGCGGAGGTTTTTCGGGCAATAACCGCCTTTCTCTCCCAGTCCCATCATATAACGTCCTATGCCGGGTGCCAGATACGTACGCAGTCCTATATCTTCCACGGAAGCATCTTCGCGGGCAACCAGCGTCACTTTATATTCGATATTCCCATCCGATTCCATCTCTCCTTCCAGGTCCATCAGGAAACGGCTGTTCTGGTTCAAAGCCTTCCAGGCGATAGCACCCTGTTTGCGCTTTGTAATCTCAAAGTTCAGATTCTCCCAGGCACCGCCATCCGCTGCCAGTTCCATCGGAGCCGATAGAACAGACCGTCCGTCGGTTCCGATTCCCGTCATCGTTTCCTTAAAATAACTGGTAATGCCGGCAGGCAATCCCAAGGACGAAAGCGTAACCTCACGCCCCAGGCAACCGATTGTTTTATCTTTCATCACCAGCGGCGTATAAGGAGCGATCACCTCGTCATCAAAACCTATCTGCGAATTGAGCCAACGCAGACGGGAATGGCGCCAGGGTTCATTATCACCGTGGTTCGCTATGACATTCTCAGATACATGCAAGGAGACCTGCACCGTTTTACTTTCCGCATTGGCAGCAGAGACCGTCACCGTCCCCTGATAGGTTCCCGAAGAAAGATGCTCCGGCAGTTGTGTACCGATCCATAAAGCCTGTACCTTACCCTGTTCGACGGAACAGTTCTTCTTGAATACGGTTCCCGTCACATCCATCCCTTCCATATTGAAACAGGTAAACGAAGAGGCGGGTATCTGCTCGCCGGTCACTGCATTAGACAGAGCTGAAAAGTCCACATGCAGATTCTCCACATCCGTACGGGCCGCCCATACGCCCAGCTGGAATACATAATATTCGCCTTTATCGGCCTCTCCCGTAAAGGTATCGTGCCGGTCATCGGCAATCCACTTATAAGGGATATCGGTCGTCATGCGAATCGGATATTTCCGGTCCTCGGTAAACAAAATATAATTCTCGGCAGGATGTTTTTTCAACAGGCGGGCAGTCTCGTCGGCCGTCGCGATCACCTCCATCGGATAAAAACTATTCAACTGGTCGATCGCCTGGAACTGCACGATCCGGGCAGCCGGAAGCGAAGGAGTTTTCTTGCCCGACAATTTATTTTTCTTTACCCAGTCGGCCGAAGCGGTATTCTCGAAAGGAGGATAATTGACAGTCGGATAATAACGGCTACCGCTCATCACATTTTTCAGGTAATAAATGTAATACTCTCCCGGAACAGTCTGCGGCTGGAAAACCACTTCCCCTCTCTCCCGGTTCACAGCGAAACGGCATACATTGGTAATCCGTTTTCCGGTCGTCGCATCCACTACGATCAGATTCTTATCTTCCGGATTCAGGTCACGGCGGCGCCATTCGATAGTAGCCAGTACCGCATCCGCCGGTTTCTCTACAGAGACAACTACCCGGTGATTACCCAGCGAGTCGGCATCCCAGTTTCCCAATCCGTACAATTTGTCGGCAGGCACGGTCTGAGCGTGTAAGTTACTGAAAGTAAACAAACAAAATAGAGTAAATAGCATTTGCTTCATACGCATTAGTATTTAACGATTAATATTGTTTAATTCGATTGATCAATTCATCCTGCGGACGCCTTTTCTCCAAATCAGCCGGATCAGCCTGCTGAATGAAAGCATTCTTTAAGCGAATATTTTCTTCATTAAACAGAACCATCTCCCTGTCAGAAAAGCTATCTCTCAGTAGATCTGGGGGAGTACATAAAGAATACCCTAATTGCAGCAAAAGGTCTCCTGCTACGGATTCAAAGATAGCAATATCTTCCGAAGATAGTTCATGTAGAAACTTATTCGTATTATTTTTTAGGATCGGTTTGGTTACATTCGACCACATCTTACCAGCTACGGCTGTATTTTTAGACTCCCGGCTCTTATAGTATTCCATTACCCGATTGGAATATGGAACATGCAAAAATTCACAAAGGCTACATACCATTTCTTCCGGGTTGGCAATCAGCGTTTCGTAATTCAGCATAAAGAAATGATCTTCTGCAGTTTTCTCTTTTAAGCGAAGTGCTGCTTCCTGATCCTTCCTCCAGTTCTGAGCCAGCGCATAAATATGTTTTTCTCCTACAATCGCCTTTTTAAAAGAGAGAGCAACATCACGTCCGTCACGATAGAGATAGATGTAATAAGGTTGAATACCCGTAGACTCGATCCCTTCAGCGTAAAACATATTCTTCATACTCTTGCAAAGCCAGAAAGAAGCTCCGGTTTGACGGGCTGCCGTTTCATAGATTACACGGAACAGTTCATAGACTGTTTGCTGTTTACAGGCTGCCAGTATTTCATCGGTTCGGATGCTTATTCCCTCCCAGGGTACAGGATTTACCGTGACCAGCTCGCAGATATCCGCTGCCAACCGATGGAAATTCGACTGATCCGACAGGTCGCCATACTTCGGTAATAAGGGCAGGAAGCGCTGAAGAATATGCGGTGGATGCGGAGCGACAATCTGTTCTATACCATCCAGCATCACACGCAGCAGATTGGAACCGGATCGCTGCGTTCCAATCATTTGTATTCCTTGTATTGTATTCATAGGATTAGAATAAGATAAAACCCGCCACACCTGCTCCAAGGATCAGGTAGATCGGGCTAATTGTGTATTTAAATGAGATAAAGAATGTAACAACAAAAATAGCCGCAGCAGCAACCGACAGCGTAATGGTCTGCCCGATCGTTATCGCCGAAGCAAAGATCATTCCGATAACAGCCGCCCGGATACCTTTCATCGCCGCTTTTACTACAGAAGAATGATTTAACACTTCTACAAAACGGGACAACAAAACTGTCAAGGCAGCCGGTGGAGTAAATATGGCAACAGTAGCCAGCAAAGCCCCCAATACCCCGGCCACTTTATAGCCAATAAAGGCTGCCGTAATAAAAATAGGCCCGGGAGTGATCTGCCCGATAGCAATCCCATCCGCAAACTCAGCCGAAGTAAGCCATTTCAGATTCTCCACGAACAATTCATGTAATGCCGGAATAACGACATAACCTCCGCCAAACAGGGTAAGACTTATTCCGGAGAAAGTAGATAAAATCTGAATATCTTTCGGAGCTTCCAGGCTTTGCCCCCCCCATAACAACGTGCAAAGCAATAACAACAACACTATACCGGATATGATCAGTTGTTTTCTGCCTATAAAATTCTTACCGGTAGATATCGTATCTGTCCCGGCAGGCTGACGGAACAGGAAAGCGCCGGCTACTCCACTACCTACAAGCAATAAGAATGTAACCGTAAAGCCTCCGATAAAGATCAGTAATAAAGCAGCCAGCAGACAAATGACCCATTGTATAGGAACTTTCACGGTCTTGCGCGTCATCCCGATTGCTACCGTAACGATCAGGGCCGTGATAGCCGGTGTAATCCCGCTGAATATATTTTTAACCGCCGGAATATTACCATAGGAAAAATACAACCAGGAGAGAAGGATCACCAACAAAAAGGAAGGAATAATGATCCCGATAAAAGCGACAATCGCTCCGGAAACTCCCCTCAGGCGGTACCCGACATAAGCGATCGTATTAACCGCTACAGGCCCCGGTAATACGGACGTCAACAAAATGCCATCCAGCAAATCTTCTTCTTTCAACTTCTTGTCTACTTCTACTAACTGCTTTTGGACAATAGCAATAAGCGACATATATCCACCAAATGCCGTAGCTCCTAATTTAAGGAACGTAAGAAATATATAGAGAAGTGAAGCCTGCCCCATTTTACTTAATTTCTTTAAAATATTTATCCCAGGTTTCCATTGGTACGTATATCGCTCGATAAGGTGCATAATACATGACACTTTCCCAAAGGACCTTACCTTGTTTGTCGGTTACCATGATCGAACCAGTCTTCGAACTGGTCTGTAACAAATTCCCATTCGGCAACAAATAAGCATTTCCCATGCGGGAAGTATATTTGTCAGGAGGTAAAACGGCATTTATAACCGTTTCTGCTGTCATGTTCTTTTCATCCAATTTAAAGGATTTTGCTCCAGAACGTTTGTTATATAAACCGTTATCAAAAAGCATCAAATCTCCATATTCGGTTATATATGGAGAATGCTGGAAAGAGAAATATGCGGTAGTATCCATTTCAAAGTCTCCATTCCGACCGAATTTCCAAAGTAATTCGCCACTTTGGCGGTCGATCTTCCAGATCTGATCTTCAATCGGATTGGATAACAGATAATTTCCATCCTCATCAAAACATAAACCATTCATATGAAAACGATCGTACCGGTATTCATCAATATAAGGATCATTAGCAACATTCCAGACATCCCATGCCGACCAAGTTTCCAAAACGTTGCCGAGGGTGTCTATGACCATGATTCCGTCTCCACCTAGCGTATCAGTCACCATTTTTCCATTCACAGGTATTTCTCCCACCTTTTTAGGACGATATAAAGTATGAATATGATGATTTTCATCCATTAATATATCATGATGAATTACTTGATAATCTTTTTCTTCGTACATTTTATTAAGATCGACACGCCACATGGTTTCACCGGTTAACGAAACCTCTGCCAAAGCAGTCCCTCCGGCAAATCCAATTGATCCCCGGCGCATCGGTTTCTTATGTTCATCCTTCTGCACTTGTTCGGGAGTCATTGTATAATCATCAATAAAGTCTTTGACAAACGGTCGTAGCATAGCCAAAAAAGTACCTCTCGGCGTAATAGAAGCTACACGTACTCCAATATCATCCACCTGCCAAACCCAACGTACTTCACCCTCATTATCGATCAATGCCATGTAGCCTGGCAAACGGCCAAAACAAACTAATATCATTCCATCTCCCAAAGCAGTTGTGTCATGCGGATGCTGCTCATTAAACCAATGATTAACCAACCAAGAAGACTGCTCACGGGTTTTAAAAGTCAATTCTTTTGATTTTTGTTTAAACAAATTATCTATAATAACACGATATGTATATTCAGTATTGGCCTTTAAAAGTAATAAATCAATATGATGAAGCGTGTCTGCATGGGAAGTCCGGGTACGATACGATTTCCCTGTCTTCTTTTCCGTATATTCAATATATACCGGAGCCGATTTTGCCAACAAAATATCGACCTTATTATACATTGCCGTGTTATTGGGAGAAGTTAAAGTAATAGATTTCAATGTATTCTTATCCATCCAACAAAAAAACACCAACACGACACAGACTATAACACCAATCATTACAATCAAACGCTTCATATCCATTTTAACTATTAAATTAAATAAAAAGAGGATGTGCAACAACCCCTTGCCTGCAACACATCCCCTCTCAATTACTTATTTCGGTAACCGTGAAGGATTCTCAGCTGCCAAATTCGGATTCAATTGTGCATCGTTCAATGGATACGGGAAATGCCGCAAATCAGAAGTTACATTTGTCGGTTGGGCGATACCCAACTTCTTTAAATGTGCATTTACGACTTCCTCATATTTTCCAAAACGAATCAAGTCTGCGCGACGCTGGAATTCAAACACAAGTTCATAACCACGTTCTTTAAGAATAGCATCATTCATCGCTTCTTTTGTTGAAGGAGCCGGGAAACGATTATGCTTTCCATATTCCGGAGCACCGGCACGAGCACGAATTTGATTCAAATAAGGAAGAGCCGCAGCCGGACCGTTCAAATTATTCTCGATTTCCGCCTTGCAAAGAATAACATCCGACAAGCGGAAAATACAAATCGTACGTCCGTCATAATAAGCGTCCGAAATCATATCGTACGTATATTTCATGGTAGCTACATTCTGCATATACTTGGTCGTATCATTCGGAACAACCGTTACCCCCTCTTCCGGAACCATGTAATGGAAACCGTAATCAGATTGATCATCACGTTTTGCATCTCCCGTATAATCATAATAAAAGAACTCACGGCGTGGATCTTCTTTGTCATAACTACGCCAAAACGGAAGGGATACGCCATAATATTGCCAACGCCCCGGTACTTCCGGATGATCCGAGGGACCAAAGTGACAGGCAATCTCGGCAGCATTATTTCCCGTTTCATGCAATAAAGCAAAAATCATCTCCTTTCCATATTTGTTGTTTTCCGACCATACATATTTGAAATCACTTTCCAACTCATACTGGCCACTGTTCAACACCATGTCGATATACGTTTTCGCATTGGCATAATCATGGTTACGCAAGTAGATCTTTCCTAGCAACGTAGCTGCGGCTCCACTCGTGGCACGAGCCAGATCCTGGCCACTCCAGCTAGCCGGCAAAAGGTTGATACATTCTTTCAAATCAGAAATCAATGTCGCTTCAATTTCGGCTACCGGAGTCAATGCCGCATCATTCATGGTAAACGGATTCTTCACCAACGAAGTGATAAAAGGAACTGCCCCCCATGCATCTGTCAAATCACGATAAGCCATTGCCCGCAAGAATTTAGCCTGTCCCTTCACCAGGTTCTTCTTTTCTTCCGACATATTAACAGCATCTACATTATCCAGAATCGTATTGGCATTCGATACCACATTATACATATCCCTCCAGTTGTTGCTGAAATAGCGGTTGCTGGCATCATACGTCATATTGCTCAGTTTAGTCGGGTCGCCGGCAGCAGTAGAATAACCTATATCGGTAGCGTAGTCGGTAATCATAATCATATACCCCCCGTAATATAACCAAGCATCCCCCGGATAAGGATTCATATCCGAATACAATCCCACTACGGCTGCTTCAATATCCGATTCCGTACTATAAGCATTTGCTGTTGTCAGATTACTATATATTTCCGGATCCAGATCAGTACAAGCCGAAACCAATCCCATCGTAACCAGACCTAATAAATATTTCTTATAACTCATTTCTAAATTCTCCTTTCCATTAGAATGTAATATTCAAACCTACCGTATAAGTACGCATAGCAGGATAAGCATTGAAATCCATACCTGCACCAGCATTCGCCGTTTGTTGGCTGCCACCAGACTTTGCAGCTTCATTTGCTTTCGTATCCACTTCAGGATCCCAACCGGAATAACCTGTGATTGTAAACAGGTTTTCAGCTGAGAAATAAACCCGGCAAGAACTTACCACCTTTTTAAACGGAATCGTATAACCCAATGTCAGATTCTTCAGACGAAGGAATGAAGCGTCCTCGATAAAATGGTCGTTCACATATCCACCATACTGCGAATAGTAGAAACCGTTACGCGGAATATCCGTATTCGTGTTCGAAGGCGTCCAACGATTCAAAGCGTCTGTTGTACGTTTCCACTCCAAGTTCATACGTGTCATGTTCAACAAATCGTTACCGATAGATCCTTGGAAGAAAATTGACAAATCAAATCCTTTCCAGGCAAAATTGTTGGTCAAACCAAAAATCAAATCCGGATTGGCATTGCCTATAATTGTACGGTCATCTGCATCGATTTTACCATCATTATTCACATCCTCGAATTTCGGATCACCTGGTTTTGAATTAGGCTGTGGAGCATACGATTCACCTTCTTGCAATACACCTATATACTTCCAGCCATACAAAGAGCCCAATGGTTCTCCCTCGCGTACAATCGCGTAAGCATTTTCCGATACAGTACCAACCGGTTTAGCAGAAGTAATACGTATGTCGCCACTACTACCCAAGTCCAATACCTTGTTTCGATTGAGTGCCAAATTAAACTTGGTATCCCAAACGAAATCACCAGTTAAGTTATGAGAAGTAATGTCCAATTCAAAACCACGATTCGAAATTTCACCTACATTCTGCTGACCGGAAGTAAAGCCGGTATAATAAGGCAAGGAAACTTTCAGTAACAAATCTTTTGTCTTTTTCCAGTAACCATCCAACGTAACAGACAAACGGTTATTAAAAAATCCCATATCGAAACCGACATTATACTGAGTAGTCGTTTCCCATTTCAAACTGGCGTTCTCAGGACTGCTTTGACTAAGATGCGTACCCGGTATATTGCTTGAACCGTCCAATGTGACATGGTTGGTAGAAACCAATGCATAGGAAGCATAATCTCCAATACGTTCGTTACCCGTAACACCGTAACCGGCACGTACTTTCAAGTTGCTGAAAACACCCCAATTCTTTACAAAATCTTCTTCGCTGGCACGCCAAGCCAAAGAACCCGACGGGAATGTTCCCCAATGATTATTCGCTCCAAACCGGGAAGAACCATCCCGACGAACCGTTACCGTTGCCAAATACTTATCATTGAACGTATAATTCACACGACCGAAGAATGAGGCCAACAAATTTTCTGTCTTGGAAGAAGAGACCCCTTTAATGGAAGCTGCTCCCAAATTGTTCCATTCGAATAAATCGGTAGAGAAACCTTTTCCGTTTGCTGAACGAGATTCTGCACTGTACTTCTCATACGAATATCCCAACATCACATTCAAGTCATGCATATTGTTGAAAGTCTTCATATAATTTAAAATGCCTTCAAATACCTGCCGGGTTGCCCTGAAATCATACGTAGAAGCAATACCACCTTCTATTTCTCCTGCATAAGTAGTAGATTTCGGCAAATAAGATCCTTTGAAATTATGCAACAATTCGACACCGGCTGTAGCTTTGGCTGTAAATCCCTCAAACGGATGAACTTCAAGGAAAGCTGTCCCGTTGAACTTGTCATTTACCACCTCTTTTTTACGCTCCAGCAAATTGGCTAACGGATTATCCCCACGACCTCCCGGAACGCGCCCATACGTGCCATCTTCATTGTAAGGCTTTACTGTCGGATCATAACCCATCACACTCAACATGACGTTCTCACCCAAAATATTTCCGCTATAGGTTTGAGCGTTCGAACGCTCGCGATGGGCATACATCGTAGCACCAGCTTTTATGAAATCGTTGATAGTTTGGTCTACATTCACACGTCCGGAAATACGGTTAAAATCCGTATTCTTCAAAACACCCTCTTGCTTATAATATCCCAAACTGGTCAATACCTTTGTCTTTTCAGAACCTCCACGGAACTGAATATTATGATCCTGTACCAAAGCCAGGCGTGTACAGACATCCAGCCAATCGGTATCTACGGTAGACTGCAACTGAGACGGCGTATAAGCTCCGTTCGGATTACCTTCCTGACCGTCGATCTCCTGATACAAAGCGTTTTGCAAGTTCATATAATCCTTTGCATTGATAAACTCAAACGGATTATCCACCTTCTGGGTTCCCAAATACCCACTGTAAGAAATTTTGTTTTCGCCAGCTTTTCCTCGTTTCGTTGTAATCAATACGACCCCGTTCGCTCCACGTGCTCCATAAATAGCCGTGGCCGACGCATCTTTCAGGATCTGCATGGATTCAATATCATTCGGGTTCAGGTTCAAGCCTTCGGAAGAAGGGAAACCATCCACCACATAGAGCGGTTCGTTGGTAGACGAGATTGAGTTGTTACCACGAACACGTACCGAAATAGTACCACCCGGGGCTTTAGAACTCTGTGAAACCTGTACACCTGCCGTTTTACCTTGCAACGCCTGGGCTGCGTTACTCACCGTACCGCCCAGTACCATGTCATCTGCTGATACAGTAGAAACAGCGCCGGTTAGGTCTTTCTTCTTTACATAACCATAACCAATGGCAACGACCTCATTCAGACCAATTGCCTCTTCAGCCAAACTGACATTCACCACAGGCTGGCTACCTACCTTAACTTCTTTCGTAGTATAACCAATAAAAGAAATAACCAGAGTTGCATTATTAGGTACATCCAGAGTATACTTACCGTCCATATCGGTAACTGTACCATTTGTGGTTCCTTTCTGTACAACATTGGCACCAGGTATGGGTCCTCCGGCATTGTCCGTTACTACACCCGACACCTTTTTAGCCTGTTGAGTGATCATAACACTTTCATTCTTTGCTTTCGTTGCATCCACTCCATTTGGAATAGCATACGAAGAAACGAGGGAAGATAAACATAATCCAGCTATAAGACCGGACCTTGAAAACACCTTCCGCGTCTGAGAATCCACTGCTTTTGCAGCAAGATTGTCTTTCAGTAAAGCGTTGTTCATAAACTTGAATTATTAGATTTATATCTGCATTACAATTGCATCACTCTTTACAGCAAACTTGTCAGAATACCAACAATTAACCTGAGTTCGATAAGAACTCTTTCAAAACAGAGAAAACTTAAAAAGAGAAATATGTAAAAAAGGCTTTAGAAGACTCCTGTCCATAAAGATTTGAGTAAAAAGAGTGTTAAATTCTTATTTTTTTTAATATAAGAAACCTGCGTTAGCGTATTTTTTATATATTTGGCAAAAAAATGAAAGAGTTCTTATCGAACTCAGGTTAATTGTTGGTATTC
>ERZ832522.3872-NODE-3872-length-15781-cov-3.727203_pt1 | contig 15781 bp, 16 predicted proteins | sample MGYA00519951_ERZ832522 | MGnify/ENA primary metagenome ERZ832522 (study PRJEB31850, sample SAMEA3708728) | human gut metagenome | biome: human gut; feature: human-associated habitat; material: faeces | place: China | collected 2014 ... | reverse complement strand
TGCAAAGCGACATTGTAAAAGGTGGTAAGTTTGCAGATAAAGCAATCTATTCCATTACCGATAAGGGCAGAGTGTATTTTAAGGAACTGATGGCCTTTTATGCCGCTGGCCCGGTACCGCTGTTATTCGATTTCAATGTAGTCATTACCAATCTGAATAAGATGGACAAAGCTGAAGCAATGGAGCTGGTTTCGACTTTGCGCCAGAGCATACAGTCCTCGGCTGAATTAAACGAGGGCTATGCTCAGGAATTTGCAGACATTCCTCTGGTTGGGGGAACAATTTTTGAGCAGCAGCAACTGCTTTACAATGCTCTCCTTGAATGGCTGAATCACTTTGAAGGGCAGTTCTTACAAGAATGAGTACTGACTCCAAAAGTAGTTTGACCATTCTATTTGAAGCTCCATTTTGGATTGGCATATATGAAAGATCGTGTAACGGTAAGTATGAGGTGTGCAAAATCACTTTTGGTGCAGAACCAAAGGATTACGAGGTTTATGAGTTTCTGCTGAAGAATTGGCACAAGCTGAAATTCAGTCCACCTATCCAAGCGGAAGTTATTGCAGAACGAAAAATCAACCCTAAACGTATGCAGCGTGAAATAAACAGTCAACTGCAAGATAAGGGAATTGGTACTAAAGCACAGCAAGCACTTAAACTCCAACATGAACAGTGTAAGTTAGAAAGAAAAACAAAGAGCCGAGAGCAACGAGAAGCAGAAAAGGATCGCCTATTTGCTTTGCGGCAGGAAAAAAAGAAAGCCAAACATCGAGGGAGGTAAGCATCTATTTCATATTTGTTCATTCCTCTTGACTCTCACGTTACGTCATGGTGTATGCTGAAAAAAACAAGAAAGGAATGTGACTATATGAAATTAAGCTATGTACGTTCGGATGCCGTCTACAAAAAAATAATGGAGGCTCCCGTCGAAAAGAAAAACGACATTTACCGGTATGAGCTGATGATGCCTTTTAAGGGCAAGTGGGACTGCTATCAAATCCCTATGAAGGCAACTACACCCAATGGCTATGACATTATCATGGCAAGTAATATGCTGGGGTTTATTTCCCCCACAAAGGTCGATCAGTCACAAAAAGCAAACATTGAGAGCCTTTCTTCAGATCGGCTCTGGGCATCTTGTGAGCAGTCCATTCGGAGATCTCTGGAATGCTTCTTGAACAATGGGATTGAACTACCCGTCAGCGAGTATCTATTTACGGTTTTATTGGCAAATGCTGAAAGCCCCTATATCTCCCTGAATGAAGGATATTGCGGCGATGGTGGTATTCCGGGGTACATCATGGCGTGGCTGATCCCCAATGAATTTACACTGACTCGCCTTCCTGTTGCGCTGGCCCACGAAGTAAACCATAATGTGCGCTTTCAGTTTATTAAGTGGCGGAATAGTATCACCCTTGGGGAGATGATGGTCAGCGAGGGGCTTGCTGAAAACTTTGCAACTCATTTGTATGGCGAGGACAAGGCAGGCCCCTGGGTAACCAAAACAGATATGCAAACCCTGAATGAGTACATCAAACCTATTATTCATGATGGACTGAATGTTCAAGGGCTTCAGAATCTAAACGCCTATCTCTATGGTGACGAGATGGCCGCGATGCAAAATTTCCCCTGTGTTGGATTGCCCTACTGTGCTGGTTACGCTTGCGGGTATCATTTGGTTAAACACTACTTGCAAAAGACAGGAAAAAGCATTATTGAAGCCACGATGCTGCCTGCAAGTGAAATTTTAGAAACTGTGGAGGATTTTTGGGATGAATGATAGAAGGATGACGGTACATGAAGTTGCTGACCTAACAGGTATCACAATACGGACATTGCACTACTACGATGAAATAGGACTTTTGAAGCCTACTATGGTTACAGACAGTAAATATCGTTTGTATACTGATGATGATTTGAGCCGGTTGCAGGAAATTCTATTTTTTCGTGAAGTGGGATTTGCATTGAAGGAAATCAAGAGCTTGCTCGGTTCTCCTAATTATGACCGGACAGAAGCGTTGAAAAGACACCTTGATATTTTACAGGCGCAAAAGGATCGTATTGATGCTCTGATCTCCCTGGTTAAAGCAGAAATAGAAGGAAATCCCGTCCCGTCTTTTGCACCTTTTTCAGATACAAAAGTGCTTGAGCTGAAAGAGAAATATAGGTCGGAAGTTTTGGAACGCTGGGGTAATACCCATAGTTTCAAAGAATATGAAGCAGCATTTCTGTCGCAGCCAGAAAAAGGTCAACGAAATCAGTTAGAAAGATTTCTTTCTGTGTCTAAGGATACCTTTGAGAAATTAGCTCAATTTCAAGCTCAATCTCCTGCCTGTCAAGAAGTGCAACAAATCGTAAAAGAGTGGCAGCAGTATATCTCTGAATCCTTCTATAAATGTGATAATCAAATTTTGCTCTGCTTAGGGCAACTCTACATCAGTGATGAACGCTTTTCCAATTATATAAATGGGTTTAGCAGTGGAAATTTGGCGTCTTTCTTCAGTGAAGCAATCAACATTTTTTGCGCAAAGGACAAAGAGTAAAGGGGGAATGATATGGATGCAGAATGGATATTGTGTCCTCTTTGTGGAGGTAAAACCCGTGATAAAATTAGAGAGGACACAGTTTTGGTTAATTATCCTCTCTACTGCCCGAAATGCAAACATGAATGTTTAATCAAAGCAGAACATTTACACATTACTGTCATCAAAGAGCCAGCCGCAAAGACGCAGAGCCGATGAACCTGTGAGTGATCTCACAGACATCGGCTCTTTTTTTATTCTTTGGGCTGGCTGTCCAAGGCCGCCCTAACCGTCGCCTTGATGATTTGCATAGAACGCTCATCGCAGTTATACAGCATACGGACAAGATTTTCCATTTCGGAATCCTCAATCTGCTTTTCTGGGAAGAAAATCTGATCGGGTAAAATGGACAACTCCCGAATCAGCTTGTAGAGGATGTCGTAGCTGGGCTTTTTGTCTTCGTTCTCGATACGATATATAAATCTCTCACTTACTCCGACCTTAGCGGCCAGATCTTCGACCGTAATATCTGCTTTCATGCGGGCATTCTTGATGATCTCACCGAGCATTTCATGTTGATTCTGCACTTTCAGTTCACCTCTCTTTCTATTTTACAGATTGATGCCAGTTTTATAATGGCATAGCAGTTCAAAATTTAAAGAACTGATAGTGCACAGAAAAGTGAACTGACCTGAATCGTATAGATGGCCCTGCCAATAAAAAAAACAAGGTTTTGGCAGGGTGATTAGTCATGCACATCCTTCCATTCCGAGTTTTGGTTTGGGGGGATTTTATGCGTTGGAATGCCTGCGCTTCGCTGCTGATACGAAGCAGCGAGTATGAGTTTACAGCATAGACCGCATATCTGATGGTACACGGTCAAAAAAACTCTCTGTTTTTTAGAGGGATTTTCTGTCTTTTATTGTGAACTGGTATGCCATAATTTATATGAACTAAAAAGGAATGCACTTGCTGTATGGGCTGATGTCCCGTCCTGCAGGTGCGTTTTTATTATATGGAAAGAAAACCCTTTACCACGTTGTAGGGGACCGCCCGACATTCTGAATTTTTCGCAATTCAGAATGATCGGAGGTAAAACAGCGTGGACGCTGATAAAAAAAGAATATGGGTTCGTGGCCAATATGTTGAGGTTACGGATGAAGTATATGCTGCCTATATGCAGAGCGATAGAAAAATGCGGTACTTTGAGAACGACTTGAAAACGGAACGGTTTGTTCTTGGAAAGGAGGGCCAGGTGGTGCAGATCATCCCCAGTCGAGAAGATTCTTTGGATCGGCTGATGGATGAGAATGCGCAACAGTTCTCTGGCGGCGAGGAAAGTGTGGAAAACATCGTGCTCCATAAGCTGGAGGTGGACAAGCTACATACTGCGCTTGCAATGTTGACTTCCGAAGAACAGGCCCTGATTCAGGCATTGTTCTTTGAGGAACATACTGAGAGCGAGTTGGCGGTCAAACTCGGTATTTCGCAACCTGCCGTTTATAAGAGGAAAATGAAAATCCTCAAAAAACTAAAAAGTTTTCTTGAAAAATAGGTTTTAGTGGTTATAGAGCCTCTCACCCAACGGCAAATAGGGTGAGAGGTTCTTTTTTGACCTCTCTCGGAACCTTGAAAACTGCACATCCATTCATCAAGCACATTCCTGCTGCTTTGGCGAAAGCCAAAGCCCAGGCAGCGGTTGCGCGAAGATTTGCCAGGAGAAAACAACAAGACACCACCGAAAAAGAAATATAGGTCTTTGGTTTGTTCTTCCCAGCAAGGAGCGAGAAACAGCAGGCTGCCAGTACCGGATGGCTCCCGGTATGGCCATGACCAGCAGCAGGGACAATGATACACCCGTCCAGCCTAATGTCCGAGCGTTGAAGCGGCATTCTGCCGTGATCCGTCGCAGGCAATGGGGGCGGTTGCGTGAGAACCACGCGAGGGGTGAGATTCCCCGTGGAGTTGGTGAGCCGCCAGCCGTTTGATGACTTCCCGTAGCAATCCGGGGTGTCGAGGACAAATTGGATTGCTTTGAAATATGGACCGTACAGCAGAATGGGTCAATGAGAACAGGAGAATTGTTTTGTCTCTCCCCGGCCTTTATTCTGTACTGCTGTACGGCCTATACATAGGCAGTTTTAACTGCCTGATTTTCAAAAAGGAGGTCAAAACACCATGAACAAAACATACTTGCGTGGCGATATGTATTATGTCGATCTGGGCCGGGGAATCGGTTCTGAACAGGAAGGCTATCGTCCTGTTGTCATTATCCAGAACAATACGGGAAACAGATACAGCCCTACTGTAATTGTGGCGGCAATCTCCAGCAAAGTGGACGCCAAGGCCAAACTGCCTACCCACTATCTGCTGGAAGCAGAAAGCGGCCTGGAACTGCCTTCTCTTATTCTTTTAGAACAGCTTCGCACGATTGATAAAAGGCGGTTGGAGAAGTACATCGGCAGATTGGAAGAAAAGCACATTCGCAAGATCAACCGCGCTCTGGCTGTGAGTGTAGGTTTGATTGAGGAAATTCCCGAAAATTTAATCATGTGTCTTTGTCCGACCTGTGCTCATAATTTTTATGGCACGGGTTCTTATTTTTTAAGGAAGATAAATCCTACGCAGAAAGAACGGGACATCTGTACCTATTGTAATCAACGACCAGGCTTTGATTATGAAGTAATCAGACGCAATAACCGGTAGAGGGGTATTGCCTATGGATGTTGTATTTCATACCGGGAAAGAAAGTGAAAAGCCTTTGCGTGAATTTGCAGAGAAGCGAGCTGAATTTTTATCCCGTGAATTGCAGAATTTGAATGCTGAAGAATTAAAGGTATTGCTTTCGGCATTGAAGGGAGAAAATCGCACCTTTGAGCAGAAGTAAAGATGTTTCTATAATAAAAGAGCGATGGGGTGGCGATACCACCACCCCAGAAAGGAGGAACTTTTAATATGAAGCGAAAAGCACGAATCCAATCTGGTATTGATGATAGGTTAGTAGCCATTTATGCGAGAAAATCCCGCATTACCAATAAAGGAGACAGTATCGGCGTCCAGTTTAAGCAGAGCGCCGATTATGCAGTCAATCAACTTTCTTTACCAGACGATTATGAGTTTGCACAGTATGAGGACAAAGGGTTGAGTGGCTATTATTCTGACCGCCCCGACTTTCAAAGACTTCTCCGTGATATTGAAATGGGGAAAATCAAAGCAGTTGCCTGTTACAAATTGGATCGGATCAGCCGCAAGACTTCCGATCTCATGCGCTTATTGGAATATTTTGAACGCCATGATGTAACACTTCTGGTTTGTTCCAATAATATCAACACGCAGATCAGCACATCGAAAATCATTATCCAAGTGCTGGCCATCATTGCCGAATTTGAGCGCGATATTCTTACCGAACGCATCCAGGACAACTTGATGGAACTGGCCAAGGATGGACGATGGCTGGGAGGAAAAACACCTACTGGTTTTTCCTCTAAGCGTGTAACAACAGGCAGTGGAAAAAATAAGAGTGCCGTTAGCTTCCTTGTGCCTATCCAAGAAGAACGGGAAATCGTATTGGAAATCTACCGCACTTTCTGGGAAACGCGCTCTCTTTTACAAACGGCAAATATTATCAGTGAGAAATACGAAACAAAACACGGTGCGAAATTTACTACTTCTACCATACGGCTGATTTTGCGTAACCCTATCTACTGTGTAGCGGATGAGTATTCCTACAATTACTTTCTGGAGCATGATGGAAATCTGTTTGGAGAAATGTCTGAGTTCGATGGACAGCATGGGCTTTCAGCCTATAATAAAACCGATCAAGTGAAGGTTGAGGACGAGGATTCCACTTTCTTTAATCCCAAGTTTTCACAGCTTCTCACGAAGAAACCAATCAGTGAATGGATTGTTTCCGTGGGCCGCCATGAAGGTTTTGTCACTTCTCACAAATGGGTAGAAACACAAAATATGCTGGATGAGATTGCTGAGAAATACAACCGACCGCACAGAAAGACCAACGCTCTGTTGGCTGGCTTGATGTACTGCCCGATTTGTGGGAAACGGCTGCGAGTGCTGTCTGAATCAGATCGTTGGACCAATGGAAAACCCCGTTTCAAATATGCCTGCCCTGGCGTAAGAGCCAAAGAGTGTACATTCAAGGGAGTTGAGGGGGTTACGCTGGATGAGTTTGTTATCCATTCGCTCTCTAATCTGCAGGAAGAACATTCTGATTATTACCGCCAGCTTTTGGAAAACCGGGTTGCCAACATGATCCGCACCGACCAGAGTGAGAAAGAATATCAGGAAACGAAGAAAGCGATTGAACGACTAAATGCAGACATTGCTGCACAAGTGCGAAATTTGCGTGAGGCAGACGATGCACTAAAGCGTTTCATTCAGGATGATATAAAGGTGCTCACAGATGACCTTGCTAAACGGGAGGCCGATCTCCGGCGGATGGAAGATACGCAATCTGAAAACCACTACCTTATCCATGAGCTGAACGGCATGAAAAAGCGGCTGCTGTCTTTTGAAGAATTTGCAAAAGACACACAGCCGGAAACACTGTTCACTTTAATCCACTCGATTGTAGAACGGATTTATATTACTACGGACGGCACCACACAGAAGTGCCAAGTTTATCTGAAAGGCTGCGCCACGGAGGATTATTCCGACATACTCGGCGCAGCCGGGTACATAGACGGGAAATTCCTTATACCGGTGGCAACTTATTTACCCCCGATGTGTGATTTAGATAAGTATAGCATTTGCGCCAAAGTACAGAAGAAAGGTATTCTACGGAGAAAAGCGGCGAGAAATAGGGGCAATACTGCGTACGCTATGTAATTGGAAGAACATCCGTATTATTGAAGCAGAGGTATGCTCAGATCATGTACACATGCTGGTGGAAATTCCACCCAAAGTAGCAATCTCCGGCTTTATGGGATATCTGAAAGGGAAAAGCAGCCTGATGATTTATGAGAAGTATCCAGAGTTGCGATATAAGTACCGAAATCGGGAATTTTGGTGCCGAGGATACTATGTAGATACAGCAGGCAAAAATGCAAAGAGAATAGAAGAGTATATCCGTCACCAGCTAGATGAAGACAAAGCTGGAGAACAGTTGACGATGGGGAACTTTTGAACCCGTTAACGGGTAGCAAGTAACAGAACCTTCGCGGCTGGCAGATCGTACTCACACGACGTGACGTGTAAGCTAGTATCAAAGGGTTGTACCCGTCTATGAAAAACCCCCGGCTGGGCCGGGGGTTTTTTATTTGATCTCAGGAAAGGGGCTTGTCGTCCTTCATCATCGTCTCCGCCGCCACGCACAGCAGAATGATGACCGCGCCGAGAATCCCTGGGGTGGAGAGCTGCTCCCCCAGAAGAAGACGGGAGAACATGGCCGTCATCACAGGGCAGAAACACTGGAGCAGGGCCACGGTGCGGGAGGAGAGCACCCCCAGCGCCGCGTTTTGGAGCAGATAGCCGGCCACAGTGCAGAAGAGGGCCAGGTAGAGGATGCTCATCCAAACCGAGGGGGTGGCCGCGCCCAGGTGAATTCCCTGGTCAAAGGCCAGGGCGCACAGCAGGGCCATGAGGGCTGAGGCGGCGGTCTGGAGGGTGGTGAGGGTGACGGGGTCCACCCGGTCCAGGGCGTGCTCGCCAAAAATCAGGGCCCCGGCCAGCAGAAGAGCGGAGAGGAGGGAAAAGACTTCTCCCAGACCAAACCCGGACAGCCCGCCCAGGCCGCAGAGCAGGTAGAGCCCCACAAGGACCAGCAGCTGAACCGGAATGTGTTTTTTTCCAAACTTGCGGCGGTAGAAAGCCAGGGCCAAAAGTGGGGTCATCACCGTGGACAGGGAGCGCAGAAAGGCCACGGAGGTGGCGGCGGTAAGCTCCAGGGCGATGTTGTTGGCCACATAGGCGCCCCCCATGCAGAGGCTGGGAAGCAGCCAGTCCCGGGGGGAGCAGACCTTCAGTCCCCGCCAGATTCGCCGGCCGAACACCAGCAGCAGAAAGGCCAGGGCAATGCCGTAGCGGGCGGTCAGCAGGGAATAGACGGGGAGAACCTCATAGGCGGACTTGGAAATGGGGTCCCCCAGCCCATACAGTACACTTTGCAGAAAGATAAACAGGAAAGGGAGCCAGCGCAGGGAGGCGCCCTTCCGCAGGGGGAGCCGGGTGACAGGGGTGGATTGGTCTGACATGGTGATTCGCCTCCATCCGGAAAAAGCTGGCGGCTGACAGCGGCCGTGCTTCCCGATTATACAATATGGGGCAGGGAAAGACAAGGCTTCCCATGGATACAGATTGTTCACAGGGTTTTTAAGTTCAGTTAAAGAAGCCCTGGTATTCTGAGGCTGCTCCGGGGGAAGGCCCGGGGAAAGGAAAAAGGAGGCGGTGGTATGCGGCTGCTGCTGGCGGAGGATGAGCGGTCCCTGGCCCGGGCCCTCACGGTGCTGCTGCGAAAAAACAACTATGAGGTGGACGCGGTTTACGACGGGGAGGAGGCGATGGCCTATCTGGGGTCCGGCAACTATGACGGGGCCATTCTGGACATCATGATGCCAAAGCGGGACGGGATCGATGTGCTGTGTCAGCTGCGCCGGCAGGGGAACCGGCTGCCGGTGCTCCTGCTCACCGCCAAGTCCGAAGTGGACGACAAAGTGCTGGGGCTGGACAGCGGCGCCAACGATTATTTGACCAAGCCCTTTGCCAGCCAGGAGCTGCTGGCACGCATCCGGGCCATGACCCGGGAACAGACGGTACAGGCCACCTCCCGGCTTCAGGTGGGAAACATCACCCTGGACCGGGCCACCTTTGAGCTCTCCTCTCCCACCGGCCGGCTTCGGCTGGCCAACAAGGAATTTCAGATGCTGGAGCTGCTGATGTGCAACCCCCGGAACCTCATCTCCACCGAGCGGTTTTTGGAGAAAATCTGGGGGTATGACAATGAGGCGGAGATCAACGTGGTCTGGGTCTACATCTCCTATCTGCGAAAAAAGCTCGCCGCGCTGCATGGGAACATTCAGATCAAGGCCCAGCGGAACGCGGGGTATTACCTGGAGGAGGCCATATGATCCGGAAACTCCGGACCAAGCTGGTGGCGGCGGCCATGCTCTCTTTGCTGGCGGTGCTGACAGTGATTTTAGGGGTAATTCTCCTGACCAACTATCGGGGAATTGTCTCTGACGCGGACCGCATCCTGGACCTGCTGGCGGACAACCAGGGCAAGTTTCCAGAGATCAAAGCGGACTTCGACTGGGAGGAACTGGGCCCCCGGCACCGGTCCGTGGAGCTGGGCTATGAGACCCGATATTTTTCCGTGCTCCTGGACCGGCAGGGAACAGTTTTGGCCACGGACACCGGAAAGATCGCCGCGGTGGATGAGGAGACCGCGGCCAGCTATGCCCAGGCCGTCTGGGCCCAGGACAGTCCACGGGGATTTTGGCAGGACTACCGGTATTTGGAGGCGCGGGAGGGGGAGAACACGCGGGTGATTTTCCTGGACTACGGCGCCCACCTGTTTACCTTTCACAGCACGTTGGTGACCAGCCTTTGGGTGGCGGCGTCGGGGCTGCTGGCGGTGCTTCTGCTGCTTCTGCTGCTGTCCCGGCGGATCATTAAGCCGGTGATCGAGGGACATGAAAAGCAAAAACGCTTCATCACGGACGCCGGCCATGAGGTCAAAACCCCCATTGCCATCATCCAGGCGGACACGGAAGTCCTGGCGCTGGAGACGGGGGAGGAGAATGAGTGGATCGTGGACATTCAAACCCAAATTAAGCGTTTATCCACCCTTACCAATGATCTAATCTACCTGTCCCGCATGGAGGAGGAGCAGGGACGGCAGCAGTTTCTGCCGCTGCCCTTCTCCGAACTGGTGGCCGAGGCCGCCCAAGCGTTCCAGGCGGTGGCCAAGCGCCAGAACAAGACGCTGTCCGTGGATGTTCAGCCTATGCTCACCCTGGTGGGCGAGGAGAAAAGCCTGGTGCAGCTGGTGTCCATCCTTCTGGACAACGCGCTGAAATATTCGCCGGAGGGCGGGCAGATCGCCCTGCGTCTGTCCCGACAGGGCAAACACCTGCGCCTGTCGGTGGAGAACACGGCGGAAGTGCTGAGCAAGGAACTGCTGGAGAATATGTTTGACCGGTTTTACCGGGGGGATGCCTCTCGAAACTCCGGCCAGGGGGGATATGGCATAGGGCTGTCCATTGCAAAGGCGGTGGTCCAGGCCCACCGGGGGAAGCTCTCCGCCGCGGCCAAAGGGACGGACCGCCTGGTGATTACGGCGCTGTTTCCCAGTGCGTGAAGTCCATGACAAGTCCGGTGAGGGGCAAAAAGAGGCGCGGTTCCCAGACTTGGTGGGCCGGAACCGCGTCTTTTTGAGGGAGCACATCTCCCTGTGGGAAGAAGGAGGGATCGCAAATGACAGCGAACGAGTTTTACGGCCCGGAGCTGGCGCAGATGCGTCTGGCCGAGCGTCAGGTTCTGGAGGCGGTGGAGGAACTGCAGCGGGTATGGAAAGCCCAGGGGCGGCAGTCTCCCGTGCTTTATACCAGTTCCCGGATCAAATCCCCGGAGAGCATGTGCCGCAAGCTGGCCCAGCGGGGACAGCCACAGACCCGGCAGGCGGCGCTGACCCGGGTCCGGGACGCGGTGGGGGTCCGGGTGATCTGCGGGTTTCAGGACGATGTGTATCAGGTTGCCCGGTGGCTGGAGGACCAGGCGGCGTTCTCCGTGCTGGAGACCAAGGACTACATCTCCTACCCCAAGGAGAATGGCTATCGAAGCTACCACCTCATTTTGGGCCTCCGGGCGGGGCCGGGGCGGGGGATGACGGTGGAGGTGCAGCTGCGGACCATCGCCATTGATTTTTGGGCCAGTCTGGAGCACCAGCTCAAGTACAAACGGCAGGTCCCCCATGCCCGCCTGGTCCGGGAGGAGCTTCGGCGCTGCGCCGATGAGATCGCCTCTGTGGACCTGTCTATGGAGACCATTCGGGAGCTGCTGGCCGGTAGTTTCTGACCGGTTACGCCTCAGGGGCGGAGGTCCGGGGATGGGTCCGGCGCCAGAGAATGCCCGCCACCACGCAGAGCAGCCCCAGGAGCAGAAAGCCCAGGATGATCAGGAACATCACGTTGGCGCTCATGGCGGCGGCCCAGTTGTGAAAGTCAATGGGGAGGATCAGCTGATAGGGGGTACTGGTGAAATAGCCCATGTGCAGATAGATCTGATCCAGAACAAAGGGCGCCAGCCAGATCCACAGGCCGGTCCACGCCAGACCCACCCCGGCCCGGAACCACCGGCCCAGGGGGAGGTAGCGCAGGGCGCCCAGCCAGCCCCAGGGAAGGGCCAGACACAGCAGGGCAATGGGCAGCATGGGCAGGGGAAAGTCCCCGGTGCGTCCCTCCCAGGCCAGGCCCGCCAGCAGGAGAATGGACTCAAAGGACAGATAGACCACCGCCTTGTGCCGGGACCAGTTCCAGGGCAGGGGGAGCTGCCGGAGCAGGAGGGGGAGCAGGGCAATGCCCAGTCCAAACACCGTCCAGAGCGCGGCGCTGAGGAACCACGTGCCCCCGGTGTACAGACAGGCCACCCCGAACAGGGCGAGGAGCAGGAGAAGCTCGATGCCCACGTAGAGGGAGACCTTCCGGTGGGCCAACTCCTCCGGCAGGGGTAGGGCGCGCAGGGCGAAGGGGAGGAAGACCAGGCCCATACCAAACAGCACGCTCACCCCGGCGATGAGGAACCAGTCCCCGCCGGTATAGAGACAGCAGACCAGCAGCAACAGCAGCAGGCAGCCGGTGAAGCCCCCCAGGCTGGCCAGTCCCCGCCGTCCCTCTGGAACGAAGGTGGGCAGCAAGGTGAGGGAGGCCACCATGAGTTCTGAGGCCAGGACGATCCAGAACCAGGTGAGGGCATGCTGGCTGAGCAGGTTGCCCAGCAGACAGCCCAGGGTGATCAGGCCATACAAGATATATTGTCCCAGCCGGTAGTTTCGGGTCAGCTGCAAATATTTTTTGGCCAGCTGTTCCGCCCGCCTGCCCTCGGTGTCCTCGCTGGAGGACAGCAGCTCTTTCTCACTGCATTGCAGGACCTGACAGATGCTCTGGAGCAGGGTGATGTCAGGGTAGGCCAGCCCCCGCTCCCATTTGCTGACCGCGGAGTCGGTGACAAAGAGACGCTGGGCGAATTCCTTTTGGGTCATGCCCAGCTCTTTGCGCCGCTGGCAGATGAAGGTGCCAAATGATTTCTTATTTTCCATCCGTTCACACACTCCTTTGGTTGGATGTGCCTTGCAAGACGGAAGCATCATAGCAAACCATGGGGGAGAAAGTCAATGCAAAGCCCCCATTTTTCCACTCGACCATCAGGAAAGTGCAGCAATGCCAAGGGTTTTCAGAGATTCCTTCCCGCATGCGCCCTGCTGAAAAAACGGCTATGAGCCCCCTGTTTTCAGGGGGCTCGTTTTCTTTGGGACGCGGGCGGGTCCCCGGTGGGCGGGGCAGAATAGGGGGTTACGGGGACACGGCCCGGCGGAACAGAGTCCAGGTGGAGAGCGCGTAAGCCAGCAGGAGAAGCAGAAGAATGCCAGCCAGGGCGGACACTTGAGACAGGAGTGCATCAAAGCCCAGGTAGGCGTTAATCTCTGTGGCAATCGACCAAAAGAAAAAGGCGGATATGGCCCCAGAGATCAGAACGGCCAGACCCACAGGCAGCCCAAACCACAGAGCCAGCTGTTTGGAAATGAGATGGTGGATGGAGCGGTCCTCCACGCCCAGCTTGCGCAGCACACCGAACCGGTAGCGGTACTGGTTGGCGTCCCACAGCTGCTGGAGGGAGAGAATGGTAAAGCAGATGACCATGAGCACCACGGCTCCGTAGACCATCACGGCGTGGAATAAGAAAATCTGTGATTTGGTGTCACTGATCTGCTGGGTTCGGGTATCCAGGCTGTACTCGGGACCGTCCTGCAGGGACTGTTCCGGGTAATGGGTGGAGAAGGCGTCCTGCAGGGCAGCGGCGTCTGCATAGGGAATGGGGTGGGCCGTGGCAAGATACCGCTTGGTCATAACAGGAAGGAACTGATGGCAGACCTGGTCGGGCAGGACATAGGTTACATGGGTGTAAAGATTATAGAAAGTTTCCCCCATGGACTCTGTGTGGAGAGCATCCTGGGCCAGGGAGAGGGTGCCGGCATCGGTGGACAGGGTGGGATGGTTGCGGAGAAAGGCCGCCTGGTCTTCCGGGGTGGAGATGGCGTCCCACTGGGTGCTGAACTCCCTCGCCCCCAAGGAGATGGGGGGATACCCCAGCATCTGCCGGATGGCGTTGTAATCGGACAGTGCCACAGCCACAACGGGGAAGTCATACTTGTTTCGGTTGTGGAACTGGGATGCCTCCGGCAGGTAAAGGGAAAAGACACGGTCTTGGGTGATCTGGATGCCCCGCGCCTCTAAAAACGCGGGGACAAAGTCATACGTGTCATGAGGCAGGTCTTCCTGACGGAGGACATTGTTGTAATAACTGTTGATCTGCACGTCATAGATGGCCCGCTCCTCCAGATAGCCCTCTGCCCAGCCGCTCAGGGCGGGGGAGAGGGCAAACAGGACGGTGGACAGTACCAGGGTCAGGCTGATCAGAGTCATGGATTTGCTGGCAGAGCGAAGCTTGGAGAGAACCTGGCCGTAGAAAAAGAGGTTTTCCCCGGTGTACTTATGGGCGGGGGACCTGTCCTTCCAGGCGGACAGCAGGCGGCTGGACAGATACATCACCGTACAGAGGAAGAAAGACAGGTAGACAAGAAAAAAGAGCAGGTAGGAGCGCAGGCTCTCCTGAGAAATGGGCAGGGAGTAGGTCCGGTCCATCCACGGGGCCAGGGCGATGAAGAAAAGGCTGATGAGGGACTGGACCAGGAGAAAGGCCAACAGAGGGAGAAAGCGCCGCCGCTTAAAACACCATAGTCCGCTCCCTGCCAAGCCCGCCAGGGGAAGTACGGCATTGGACACATAGAAGATACGGGCCAGTAGAGGCAGGCGGGAATCATAGTAAAGGGAGGCATACCAGAGATTCATCGCCGCGATTCCTGCCAGCGCGGCCAGGTAGAGAATGGTCACCACAGGCATCCAGCGGCTCTTTTTCAGACTGTCCTCATTTTTGCGCCGGGCCTGGAGCATGTCGATGACATGGAGCTTTTGAATGGACCGGACGTTAAACAGACCCACCACGAAAAAGCTCAGGGAGAAAAAGAGCAGAGTGAGGGCGGCGGTATCCGGGAAAAGGGCCCAGGAGAGCTGAAAAGACTGGCCATAGCTGGACAGGAGCATAGCGGTGATGAACTGGGAGAGGAGGCTGCCCAACGGGAGAGCAGTCCCATGAGGAACGTCTCGCCAAAGAACAGCCAGGCGGTGGTTCGCTGTTCCATGCCCAGAATGGTTTGCATGGCGAATTCCTGCTGTTTTTGTCGGATCATATACCGGTTGACATACCGGATGAGAAAGAGCAGGAGCAGTGTGACCCCACAGATGGCCAGCTTCATCCACTCACTGAGAAAGGAGAGATCAAATTCTGCCCCCAGAGCAGGGTGGTAATAACGGCTGGAGATGGAGAGAAAGGCATAGAACAGCCCCACGCACAGGGTCAGGGTTACCAAATAGATCAGGTAATCCTGGACGGATCGCCGGGCGCTGCGGAGGATCAGTTTACCGTACATCCACTGTGCCCCCTCCCATCATGGTGAGCACATCCAGAATTTTTTCAAAGAACTGTTTTCGGCTGTCGCTCCCCCGGCGAAGCTCGGAGAAGACGGCGCCGTCCCGGAGAAATAGAATGCGCTCTGTGTAGCTGGCGGTGAAGGCATCGTGGGTGACCATGACAATGGTGGCGCCCATCTGCTGGTTCATGCTCTCCAGGGTGCCCAGCAGCATCTGGCTGGCGTGGCTGTCCAGAGCCCCGGTGGGCTCATCGGCCAAGATGAGCTTGGGGTGGTTTATCATGGCCCGGGCGCAGGCGCACCGCTGCTTCTGGCCGCCGGAGATCTGATAGGGGAACTTGGACAGGATGTCCCCGATGTTCAGGGCGTCCGCCATCTGCTGGACCTGCCCATCAATCTGGCCGGGCGGGACCTTGTTGATGGTGAGGGCCAGGGCGATGTTTTCCCCCACGGTAAGGGTGTCCAGGAGGTTGAAGTCCTGAAAGATAAACCCTAAGTTTTACCGGCGGCACCGGGCCAGCTCCTTGGGTTTGAGATGGGT
>ERZ832522.3855-NODE-3855-length-15844-cov-17.945468_pt1 | contig 15844 bp, 14 predicted proteins | sample MGYA00519951_ERZ832522 | MGnify/ENA primary metagenome ERZ832522 (study PRJEB31850, sample SAMEA3708728) | human gut metagenome | biome: human gut; feature: human-associated habitat; material: faeces | place: China | collected 2014 ... | reverse complement strand
AGCCGTTTGCAAGTATCCAGCAAGGGCTATATGCTGGGGTACAACGATTTGAAAGCCCCTTCCGTCAGCGGCTTTTTCCGGTTTCTCGCCAAGATTGGGGACAACGGGATGAAAATGCAGATCGTCAAGATCGGATTTGGAGGGAGAGCATGAAACACCTGCACTTTGATGTGGAACTCAATGGCTTTTACGGTGCGTATTGGGCGTGTGCCGACGGTTCAGACTGTGCGGTCATCACGATGATCGGGGATGATCCGGAGGATCGGCTTGCGCGCTCGGCAGTGAAATGGCTTTGCGGGTACGGTGTAAACGTGCTCACAATGTCGCCCGCGAAAAAAGATTACGGACATCATAATTACCCGCTTGAGCGTGTGGAGACGGCAATTTCATGGCTGAAAGCTAACGGTAACAGAAAGATTGGCATTGCCGGTGCATCGACCACCGGAACGCTTGCGCTGACAGCGGCTGCCATGTTCCCGGATATCACCCTGACCATTGCCATGACACCCAGCGACTTTGTGTGGCAGGGCTTTCTGCAGGGCAAAAGGGACGGCTGCAAGGAGTGGCCGGTCGAGGGTGAATCGCTGTTCTCCTACCAGGGCAAACCGCTGCCCTATATGCCGTTTTGCTATCAGCATCCCGACTATTGGCATTGCATCGCCGCCGAGAGCAAACGCGCCGGCGATATGGTAAACTCCCGCAAGCTGTTTGACGATTCCGAGACAGCTCATCCGATCGAGCCGGAAGAATACATTCCCGTTGAAAACATCCGGGGAAAGCTGCTGTTGATCGGCGCGGAGGACGATGCGCTGTGGGACACCGCAAAGTATATCCGCCGGATGGAAAAGCGCCTTGCCGAAAAACCGCATGAATGCGAGATTGAGACGATGGTTTATGCCCACGGCACCCACTTCGTTTTCCCGGAGGAGATGCTGAAGATCATGTTGCCGGTTGGCTCCGGCCTCTTTGTGAAATGGGCCTTCCATGCGGCCCGGAAATATCCGAAGGAATGCCGGGAGACCCGGAAAGATATCGAAAAGCGGATGAGCCGGGTGCTGGCAGAATGGAAAGGGGAAAAGTAAAATGCGTTGGATGGGAACCCCTATGGCGATGTGGGCCGTGTTTGCAAAATCGTTTCAGACGCAGCTGACGGCGGTGCTGGGCTATGATGCAGCCACCGCAAAGCAGATCACCAAAACCGCCAAGCCGAAGTACAAAGAGATCATCGCCAAATTGCCGGAGTTTGAAAAGCGTGACCGCTTCCAACTGAACATCATTGGCTGCGCCATGCTGGGGGCGTTCGTCCTCTGTATGCCAAAGCGGCCGGATGCAGAGGCGCTGACGGTATACTATGAGAATGCCCAGATGACGCCGCTGATGAAGTGGTTCTGCCGCCAAAGCGGCAAGTCGAAGTTCACACCCAAAGATATTGCCGGAATGAAAGCCACCGCTGCTCTGAAAGCCGCCGACCGCAATCCCTACTCGTGGAATATGGACTTTTACGAGTATCCCGACGGTAGCGGTTATGAGGGGCGCTTTACCAGGTGCGGCATCTGCGTGCTGATGAAAGAACTGGGGCTGTACGACCTGACCCCCGCCCTGTGCCGTCTGGACTACACCATGAGCGCAGCAGGCGGCGTGACGAACTTTGTGCGGCAGTATACCCTTGCCTCCGGCGGACCCTACTGCGACTGCGGGTACAAAAAGAAAGGGTAACGGACGATGAAGAAGAAGGAAACCTATCTTTCCCGTGACTTTCGGGAGACTGCGGCGCAACGCTTTCCTGCGCAGGCAAAGCAGCTGAACACCGCTTTCGATATGCGCCTGAGTGCGCTGCTGGCTGAAAATGCGGGTGCAAGCAAGGAAAAGCAATACCACCTCAAGCGGCAGATCTTGCCGGGCATTGCGGCCTACGAGACCTTGCAGCGGGTCATGCCGAAAGAGGAGGCACTGCAAACCGTTCACGGCTATGTGGAGCGCTTGGCGAGAACGAGCCACAAACAGCTTGCCGCCCTGCTGCACATACCGGGGCTTTACCGCCTTGTTCCCGGCGTTTTCGTCAAATCCACCCGGAGCGTTTTCGGCCCGGCGGCGGGCTTTGCCTCAAAAGAATTGCAGGCCGGCAACGGCGTATGGCGTGTGGATATGATGAAGTGTCCCTATCACGACACCTGCGCAGAATACAGCTGCCCGGAGCTGTGCCGTTGCTTTTGCGACAGCGACGACATCAGCTACGCCGGGTTGCATCCGAAGCTGATCTGGGAGAGAAGCATGACGCTGGGGCGTGGAAATGACGCCAGGTGCCGGGGGTTCGAATTCCTTCGGGCGCACTTAAAAACGCATTGCAATGTACTTTTGCAATGCGCTTTTTGGTTTGATGTTATTTTGGTTTCAGAATCACTTCAGCAGCCTATCCTCTGCCACATCGGTGTACTGCCTTTTTGCCGGTTTCTCATTTCTAAGCCTGTTTATAGTGGTTCGCATAGACACGGTGGTGAGAGACGTCGGCTTTCTATTTACGAAAGTCTCCTACTCGATTGCGGCATCAGACAGGCTTTGCAAAACCTGTCCAATATCTGCATTGATGCAGACGGACTGCCGCTCAATTTCCTGCGGGCAAACCGCCTGCCCTTGGTTGATGCAGACGTAGGCGGCGTTCGGGTTCTTGGCTGTCATCTGCCAGAAGGGGTACTTGATGATGACCGGGGTATTATAGCCAACGCCCAACTCCAGAAAGAGGATTTTCCCACCTGCACGGGTACGGAGAAAATTCTCATACCGCTCCGCTGCCCGGTGCCAGCCCTCGTCTTTCACAAATTTATCATCGCTGCGCAGGTTCATGGTCAAAGGTTTGCCGCAGTGGGGGCAGACGGGGAGCAACTCGGTCAGGATTTTCATATCCTCCTGCCGCTCTATCATCTGCCGAATGACCGATTCGTTATCAAAAGTTTCCTGACAGCACGGCTCACTGCACTGGAACAGACCGTAATCGCCCTGTGTGTAGAACAGCCGCTTTTTGTCAAAGCCAGCCTTTTGAAAGCAGTGGTCCACGTTGGTCGTAATAACGAAATAATCCCTATTCTGTACCAGCTTTAAGATGTCATCATAGACCGGTTTGGGGGCATCCATATAGCGGTTGATGTAAATATACCGGCTCCAATAGGCCCAATGCTCTTCCGGTGTGGCAAACGGATAAAAGCCGCCGGAATACATATCCTTGATATCGTACTTTTCCGCAAAGTCGGAAAAGTATTTTTTAAACCGCTCGTCGGTGTAAACGAATCCGGCAGAGGTGGAAAGACCCGCTCCGGCACCGATGACCACGGCATCACAGTCCCGCAAAGCTGTTTGCAGCCGCTCAAGCGGCTCCGAGCAGCTTTTCGTAGATAGCTTTGTCCAAATCCTTGAAAACATTGAAAATCACCTTTTTGACACTGGTTTGTGTTTTGAGAAATCCTTTGACGGTTTCCACAGCGATCTGCGCCGCCTGCTCGTTGGGGAAGTGAAACTCCCCCGTGGAAATGCAGCAGAACGCCACGCTTTCCAAGCCGTTTTCTGCTGCCAACTCCAAGTAGGAGCGGTAGCAAGAAGCCAGCAGTTCTTTGTCTGCTTTGATCACGCGCCCGTCGATAATCGGACCGACCGTATGCAGGACATACTTACAGGGCAGATTGAACGCCGGGGTGATTTTTGCCCGCCCGGTCGGTTCGGGATAACCCTGCTGTTCCATCAGTTCCGCACAGGCAAGGCGCAGCTCCACACCCGCAAAGGTGTGAATGGCATTGTCGATGCAGCGGTGGTTCGGAATATAGCAGCCGGTCATGCCGCTATTGGCAGCATTGACGATGGCATCGCATTTTAGCGTGGTAATGTCCCCCTGCCAGAGATACAGCCCCGGCTGAATGGGTGTCAGGTCGGCAATATCCGTGATGACCTTTGCTGCGGTTTCACCTTGCAGATAGGCGTCCTGCATTTGCAAAAAATCTGCATCTGCGTGTTGTGGCGCACGAAGATTCAACAGCCCCCGCAAAAGCTGACGCTGGCTCTCCGGTTCTGCCGGAATACCCAAATCCCGATATGCCGGGTTTTCCTTCAAAAGCGACTGAATGAGAAGCAACCGCCGCTGTGCCTGGGTCATAGCTTTTCCACCGCCTTTACCGGGCAGTTTTCATAGCACGCCCCGCAATGCAGACAATGCTCCGGCTGGATGGTGTATGGCCCGCCGGGAACAATGCACTTCTGCGGGCAGTGGTTCAGGCAGGTGCCGCAGCCGATGCAGGCATCGGTGATTCGATAGCCTTTTTTCTCGGTTTCCGCCTGCCCAACCGCATAGCTCTCACGGAAGATGGGCTTCACTCCCAAATTGAAGTATTCGATGGTGAAATCCCGAAGCTCAAAAATGATGCCGATATTCCGGGTTTCACCGGGGTATACATTTGCAAGATAGGGCTGTTCAGCGAATATCGTATGAATCTTTTCCTCCTGATTTTGCGCAGGTACCGCCTTGCCGGACAGACGGATCATTTCCTTGAACCGGGTATAAGCGAGAATCTGTACCCGTCCATCGGTCAGCAGCTCGTCACAAAACGCCTTGCCCCTTGCCGTGAAGAAATACAAGGAATCCGGCTCATAGTGAATGGCGCTGATGCAGCGAATTTGCGGTGCGCCGTTTTTGTCCACAGTGGCGAAGGACAGCACGCCACAGAGCTTCAATTTTTCCAAACAGATTTGTGCGTTCATTTCGCAGCACCTCCCATCCGGATCACGCGCCCCTCTTTTCTCGGCTTCGGGGTGAGGTGTTTGTCGCCCTCTTTGGCGTAGCCCAAAAGCAACTGCATGACGGCGTAGTGGTCGGCAGGTATATTCCACTGCCGCAAAATCTCCTGCCCGTAGGGGTCGGCAAAGGCAGGCCAGCCCTGACCGATATAGCAGGAGCCGATACCCAGAGCATCCGCCGCCAGCATCATATTTTCTGCGGCAACCGCGCAGTCGTCCACGGAGAACAGGAAATTCTTCGGTGCGAACAGGGTGATCACGGTGGGGGCATCATAAAAAGCATTTGTCAGCTTGGGGTCATCTGCAATGCTGGGCTGCTCACGGGAAACAAAGCTCCTTGCCGTTGCCATGCGGGGGTTGGAGTTTGCCCGCTTGATCTTGCCAAGCCGCTCATTGACCTTTTTGTCCTGACAGACGGCGAAGATCACACCCTGCCGTCCGCCCGCGCAGGGCGCATATAGCCCGGCCTGCAAAATCTGCTGTAAGGCGGTTTCTTCAATTTGCTTCGGCTCAAACCGCCGGATAGAACGGCGGTGCATGATGGTTTCAAAAATATCAGGCATCGTTCTTTACTTCCTTCCAGCATTGCGGGTCTGCGGCATAGAAGTTTCCGTCCTTGCCGCTTGCCACGGCGGGGCAGCCCCGGCAGAACGCCAGCAGCTCGCATTTGCTGCACTTCTCAAACTTTGTATAGTCACGGTACTGTTCCATCTGGCACACCCAGACATCCGCCAGCCGATCGGTGAACACATTGGCAACCTTGCTGTTCTGTACCCGGCGGCAGGCGTACACATCCCCGGTGGGAAGGATCGTCAGGTGGCAGTTGCCGCAGTTGCAGCCGCCGTAGATCATACCGTCCTCCACGGCTTCGGGAATTTTGAACGCCCCGGTTTCGTACCCGTACAGCGTCCACAGGTGGTCTTTTTTGTTAAAGTAGGTCTGGCAGCCGGCGGCTTCATATTCCTTGAATTTTTTGTCGCAGTCAGCGAGCAGCTTGCGGTAACGCAACGGCTCGATGCCGACATCCTTTTCCTCGCTGGTGGGGCAGTAACGGGCGAACGCAAAGACGTTCGCACCCGCTGCCACAACCGCGTCGATGATGCCGGGAACCTCGTCAATGTTCGTGCCGGAAACGGTGGTCATCACCACGGAGCGGATGCCCGCCCGATTGATGCAGCCGATTTTTTCCAGCGTAATGTCAAAGCTGCCGGGCTTGCGGAACCAGTCGTGGGTTTCACGCAAGCCGTCAATAGAAAGCTGATATTTTTCACAGCCGTATTCTTTTAAGCGGCGGCAAACCTCGTCGGTCAGGTGGAACGGATTGCCGAGGATGGTGAACGGAACACTGTGCTGCTTCATCAGCCCCAGCAGCTTCCAGAAGTCCGGGTGCAAAATCGGGTCGCCGCCAGTAATGTAAAAATACGGCAGGCGGTCATAGAACGCACAGAAGTCCAGGCAGTTATAAAAGGTGTCCTGCATTTGCTGCCAGGACATTGCATCCAACTTTTTATTGCAGTTCTCGGAGAAAATGTAGCAGTGCTTGCACCGCTGGTCGCATTCATCCGTGATATGCCACTGGAAAGAAAAATACTGTTTCATGGGATCCTCCTTGTTGTGGTGGGACGCATTTCCGAAAGTGAAACAGCCGTTGCCCTCTCGGAAATACGCCCCAAGGTTTTCTTGGGGTGTATTCCTTACACCTTACTGCTTGTCGCCGGCGCCACAGGCAGAACCGCAGGTGGAGGGCTTCTCGGCGGGCTTGTCGGCAGCGCCGCAGGCAGAACCGCAAGCAGCGGGCTTCTCAGCGGGCTTGTCGGCAGCACCGCAAGCCGTAGCAGGGGCGGAAGCCGCCTTCTTGTTCCAGCCAAAGAGATCAGAAAGAGCCATGGTTGTTTACCTCCCAATAATATTCAGTGGGCGTTTCGCCCTCCTGTGCCTTTATTGTACTTGAAACATATTTCGGGCACAAGTACGCACAATTTTATTACATAGGCACCTTTTTGTAACCTTTGGCGGGCTGGGATTTTCTCTTGCAATTTCAAGCGTGCTGCACTACACTATGAGTGTAACATTCAAAAAGAGGTGTTGTATATGCTGACCAAAGAAGAACTTCCTGCCTGCCCGGTAGCCACCACCGTCCAGATGATCGGCAGCAAATGGAAGCTGCTCATCATGCGGAATCTGCTTCAGCGCCCGTGGCGCTTCAATGAGCTGAAAAAGGACCTGGAAGGGATCAGCCAAAAGGTGCTGACGGACAGCCTGCGCTCGATGGAAGCCGATGGTATCATTACCCGTACCGTCTATCCCGAAGTACCGCCGAGGGTGGAATACGCCCTCTCCGACTTAGGCGAATCCATGCGTCCCATTATGGATGCAATGGAGATTTGGGGGACGGAATATAAAAAATCGAAGGAATAAAAAGCATCAAGCCTGTCGGAGCAATTCGACAGGCTTGATGTTTTCATGCTTTTTATATCATTCCCAAAAAAGCGGAAGCGGACGATGGGCTGATGCGAATCAGAAGCCAAGATATAGCACCGGAGCTGCCAGAGGGAACAACTTCCCAACAAGGGGTGCTGCCGTGCCTTTTCACAGGTTCTTTCCGTTCGTTTCGGCTACCTTGGCGTACCAGACAGCGCTGTCCTTGGGGGTTCGTTTGCCGGTTGCGTAATCGAGATAGATCAGGCCAAAGCGCTCGTTATAGCCCTCGCTCCATTCAAAATTATCCAGCAGCGACCAGTGGAAATAGCCGCGCACATCCACGCCACTGTCAATCGCGCGGCGCAGCGCCAGAAGATAGCGGTGGGTGAAGTCAATGCGCGCAGGGTCATGCACCTTGCCATCCAGATGGATGCTGTCAGTGCAGGAAATGCCGTTCTCGGTAATGTAGATGGGCAGACCGTACCGCTCCCAGACAAAGCGTGTCCCCCACTCCATCGACTCCGGGGTGACGGGCCAGCCGATGGCTGTGCGCGGGTGCCCTGCGACCCGGGGGCAGAATTCCGGCTTGCCGTCTGCCCCGGCGCGCACCATGACGGAGTTGTAGATGTTCATCCCGATGAAATCCAGCCTGCCCAGCGGCAGAGCGTCCAGCTGCTCCTGCGGGATGGCATCCACCACACGCTGGGTCTGACCGCCCGCGATCTCAGGCCAGCCGCGCCCGCACAGCGGGTCAAGTGCCGGGTTATAGGTAAAGGTCCAGTCTCCGTCCGCCAGCGCAAAGGTTGCCTCGCGGGCCGCCGCAATATCGGCAGGGTCATCTGTTGCCGGGGTGCAGATGCGCCCTGTTGGGGCCATGCCGACCTTGGCATCGGGGTCAGCCCTGCGGATCGCATCGGCCGCAAGGCAGTGGGCGTAGATCGTGTTGTGCCACGCTGTAAACACCGAGCCGTCATCCAGACGGAAACCGGGTGCGTGTACACCGCTGCTGTAGCCCAGCCCCACGCTGCACTGCGGCTCATTGAGGGTAAAATAGTACCGCACCCGCCCCTTAAAGTGCGCGGCCACCGCGGCGGCATACCCGGCGAAGGCTTTTGCCGTATCATCATTCAGCCAGCCACCCTTGTCCTGCAGGGCTTGCGGCAGATCCCAGTGGTAGAGCGTGACATAGGGCTCGATCCCTGCCGCAAGCAGTGCATCGACCAGCCGGTCATACCATGCAAGGCCCGCCGGGTTGATTACTCCTGTGCCCTCTGGGAAGATGCGCGGCCAGGCAATCGAGAACCGGTACGCCTTCAGATGCATCTCTTTCAGCAGTGCAATATCCTCTGCCCAGCGATGGTAGCTGTCGCAGGCGATGTCCCCGGTATCGCCGTTCCTTGTTTTGCCCGGCATATGGCTGAAGGTATCCCAGATGGACAGTCCCCTGCCATCCTCCTGCACTGCGCCCTCGACCTGATAGGCTGCGGTCGCCGCGCCCCAGACGAAATTTTCCTGAAATGACATCGTGGATTCCTCCGTATTCTTTCTTTTGCTTTTTCCGCACAAACACCTAAAAAGGTGCAGCGCAAGCGCACTGCACCTCCGTAAGTGTAATTTTACCCTTTCACGCTGCCCAATGCAACGCCCCGCACAATATATTTTGAGAGCAGCAGATAGACAATCATAACCGGCAGAATCGCAATGGTGATCATCATATATACCTTACCCATATCGAACTTCAAAAAGTCCGCGCTGCGCAGCTGCGCCACCAGAATGGGTACGGTTTTCCACTTGGCATCGTTAATAATCAGCGCCGGGATAAAGTAGTTGTTCCACGCGCCCACAAAGCTGAATATCGCCTGCACCGCCATAGCGGGCTTCAGGATCGGCAGAATGACCGTGTTGAAGGTGTGGAACTCTCCCGAGCCGTCAATGCGCGCCGCATCAATAATGTCGCGCGGCAGGCTCGAATCCATATACTGCTTCATGAAGAAGAACACTGTCGGTGCGGCGATGCTCGGCAGAATCAGCGGCCAGAGGGTGTTGGTCAGCTTCATCGAGTCCATCAGGTTCAAAAAGCCGAGCGCCGAAACCTGTGTGGGCATCGTCATGATGAGCAGAATGACGGTAAAGGCCAGCTTGCGCAGCTTGAAGTCATACGCATAGATGGCGTAGGCCGTCAGTGCGCTGAAATAGACCGACAGCGCCGCACAGGCAGCCGACACGATCAGGCTGTTGCGCAGACCGGTCAGGATCGGCACATTGGCATCATGGGTGGTGTTGAAGAAGTTAACGCCAAAGCTGCCGCGGGGCAGCGGGTCAAACCCCTGCTGGATGGTAAAGTTGTTGTGCGTGGCGTTGACAATCAGCACATAGAAGAAGAACAGGCAGATAAAGCAGAGGACGAACAGCACGATATAGGCCACTGCACGCTGCAGTGTCAGCATAGGGTCGTGAATTTTGCTTGCCTTTGCGGTAGTGGTGGCTGCAGTTTTGGTTTCGTTCGGCATACTGGTTCACGCTCCTTCCTTAGTGATGCTTAGCGGCCGCTTTGGCTGCCTTGATGCGGGCTTTCTCAGCCTTGCGCTGCTCACGGGTCAGGCCGTCATCCTCCTGCGTGAGGGTAAAGTAGATGATGACGCAGAGCACCGCGCAGAGCAGGAACATCAGCACCGAAATAGCACCGGCTGTGCCGTAGTTTTTGCTGTACAGATGCTGGTTCAGGTACATGATAATGGTGTTGGTCGAGCCGTTCGGGTCGCCCTTGCCGTTGGTCAGGACCTGCGGCACATCAAACATCTGCAGGCCGCCGATGAGGCTGGTGATCAGCGTGTAGACGAGCAGCGGGCGGATCAGCGGGATCGTGATGCGCCAGAACATTGTGGTCGAAGATGCACCGTCCAGCTGTGCGGCCTCATACAGGCCGGGGTCCACACCCATAATGGCAGCCATCAGAATGATGGTCGTATTGCCGAACCACATCAGGAAGTTCATCAGCCCAACCAGACCGCGTGCTGTCCAGACATTGGAAAGCCAGCGCACCGGCTCGGCCACAATGCCGAGCTTGAGCAGGATCGAGTTGATCGGCCCTGTCTCCGCGTTTGAAAACAGGGTAAAGAACAGCATGGCGAACGCCGATGCCATGATAAGGTTGGGCATATAAATGACGGTCTTGAAGAAGCCCTGAAACCGCAGCTTCAACCGCAGATCGGTAAACCACGCTGCCAGCACCAGCGATACAATGATCTGCGGGATAAAGCCCATCAGCCACATGATCATGGTATTGCTGAAATACTTCGGCACCTCTTTGATCATGGCGGCATAGTTTTTCAGCCCCACAAAGTTGGGGCCGATGATCTTTAAGCCGCTGCGGAAATACTCAAAGAAGGAATAGTAGATGGTCGTTGCCAGCGGCCAAAACTGGAAGATGAAAAAGGTAATAAAGAACGGCGCCAGAAATATATAGCCCCATTTGGCGTAGCTCATGCCCTTGCTTTTTGTTTTCATAGGTCTCGCCCTCCTTAGCTGTGTGGGCATTGCCCTGCTGGGGGCAGAGCCTTTCAAAATCTGATAAAAACAAAACCAGGGGCGGGCGTCTCTCCCCGCCCCTGGCATGGCGTTTGCGGTTCAGTTCGTTTTGTTCGTTTTGTTCACAGGCACGCAGGTATTTATGCGGGCCATTCGACGCTGCTCAGCTCAGGATACTTGACCTTGATCTGATCCTCGAAGTTCTTCTTCGCGGTCTCAAGATCGACCGTGCCGTCAAAGTAATCCTTGAAGCAGCTCTGGAGGGTCTCGTTGCAGCCCTGATCGTACGGACCGGCATTGGACATATCAATGGTAGGTGCAACCTCTGCAAAGAGGGCAATGTGGTTCTGGCCACCGAGGAATGCGGAGCCGAAGTTCGGGTCAGCAGCAATGGAATCCATAGCACTCTTGCAGTTGGTGTAGTCCTGTGTATCCTCGGTGATCTTGGTCATGATGTCGGCATCGCAGGTCAGAGAGTACATGACATCCTTGATCGTGGGGATGTTGTCAGTGCCGGCTGCTGCGCAGATCCAAGTGCCGCCCCAGTAATACGGCTGAGGACCCTGACAGACTGCGTAATCGCCGAAGATACCGTTGCCGACTTCCTGCTTGCCTCCCTCAGACTCAGGCGTGGCCAGAGAGTTGCCCAGCAGGGTGAAGTTGATGCCCCAAGTGGAGTAGAAGAAGCCGAAAACCTTGCCGGCAGGGCCCTGATCGGCGGCCCACTGGTCGCTCCACAGGCTGGTCTTGTTGTTGTAGCCGTTATCGGTGTAGGTCTTGGTCTGATCGACCCAGTTCATAATGTTGGGGTCGACCTTGACGGTCGTGCCGTCCACCCAACCGGCGGAAACATTGTTGGAGAAGGTGCGGTAGGAATCATCGTAGCCGGAGAGCATCTTGTAGCCCTTGGCAGCGGCCTTCTCAGCCACATCGTTGAACTTATCCCAATCGCTCAATGCGGCCTGAACCTCGGTCGGGTCATCGGTGCCCAGCACATCTTCAGCGATGGAGCGGCGGTAGGCAAACAGGCCCGGGGTCGCCTGCCATGTGGTGCCCTTCTGGACGCCATCCACGGTAACGATGTCCTTGGTGTACTGGTACTGATCCTTGAGGTCATCATCGGTCAGGCCGACATCCTTCTTGACATCCAGCGTATACTCGGAATCCACATACTTCAGCGCGTAGTCTGCCTCGATCAGGAAGATGTCGATCTTGTCATCGGCAGCGGCGCTGTCCTGCTTGAGCAGGGCCTCGTCCAGCTTATTCTGGTAGTTGTTGTTATCGTTGGGGTTGATGGTCCACTTTACGGTGACACCGTTATTCAGCGTCGTGGTGGACTTGTCGGCGGCAATCTCCTTGACGCCGGGGTAATAGTCGTTGAAGCGGGACTGGAATTCATCGTTCCAGCACCAGATGTTCAGGACCTTGCCCTCCTCTGCGGCTGCATCGGCAGCAGGCTCTGCGGCCGTGCTGCTGGCTTCGGTAGAGGTCGAATCAGCGGCAGGGGCTGCGGACGAGCTTGCGGCGCCTCCGCCGCAGCCTGCCAGCAAGGTGGCTGCCATTGCAGTGGCGGTCAATAAACTCATTGCCTTTTTCATAATGTCTTTTCCTCCTTTTAAAAAAGAACTCATGTATGAATCAGATATTGTGACCCGCATCCTCGCGGGTTTGAACCTATGGATTGGGGACATCGACGGACTGCCCTTTCAGCAGGCTGCCGGAGATCAGCTTCTGCTCCGGCAATGCCGTGCGCGGGGATTCTATCTGCTCGATAAGCAGCTCTGCCGCGGCGCGGCCCAGCGCTTCGGTGTCCTGCCGGTAGGTGGTCAGCTGCGGGGACATGATCTGCGAGATCAGGTTGCCGTCATAGCCGGCCACCGAAATATCCCGCGGAATCAGAAGTCCTTCCTCACGGATGGTCTGGATGCCGCCGATGGCGGAGAAGTCATCCGGGAAGAGGATCGCCGTGGGGCGCTGCGGCAGTGCCAGCAGCTGACGGGTCGCAGCGGCGCAGCTTTTCGCATCGCGGTAGGTGCTCGGCACGATGTAGGCGTCCGGCACCGTGATCCCATGGGCGGCGCAGGCACGGTAGAAACCGACCAAACGCTTCTGGGTGACTGCGCTGTGATTCTCACCGTGGATATAAGCGATCCGCTCATGCCCCAGCGCGGCAAGCTGATTCACTAACTTGTGAACACCGTCGGTGTTATCGGAAAGTACGGCAGCCCGGTTGTTAAAGACATGGTCGACTGTGACGATCGGCAGGTTGCTGTAGGCCAGTTCGATGACCTCCGGGTCATCGAACTTGATGCAGGCAGCAATCACGCCGTCAACGCCGCGGTAGCGGCAATGCTCTAAGTAGCTGGAGTGGCCGTGGCCAATGTTGTGGTTGATAAAGGTGATATCATAGCCTCTGCCCTCGGCGTGGCGTTTGAAGCTGTCCAGAACAGCCGCGAAGAACTCATGCGTCAGACCGCTTTGTGCCTCGTCCACGAAAAGGACGCCCAGATTATAGGTGCGGTTCGTTTTCAGGGCCCGCGCTGCGGAGTTTGGCATATAGCCAATCTGCCTTGCAGCCTCGCGCACTTTTTCTTTGGTAGCCTGACTGATATCGTTGTGACCGTTCAGCGCCTTGCTCACGGTAGCCACCGAGACCCCGCATGCCTTTGCGATGTCTTTGATGGATGCCATGATATCGCCCCCTTGCATCTTCCTTAATCGTTTTCGCATCTTCACTATACAACATGTCAACCATAAAATCAATGCCTTTTTGGCAATTTTTGTGCATTTCGATTCGATTTGGCGATTTGCAAAAAGCAAAAACACTTGTTTTGGTTATTTCGTTTGGAGTTTCGCTGAAAAAGGGACACAATTTGCGCCTTCTTCTGCCTTTTCCGACCCAGTAATGGCCTGCAAGCCTGACTGCCATCTGCTTTTGGGGTGTCCACAGCCAGAAAGTATCCTTATAAATAATAGGTAGCATCCGCTTTTCGTTACAATTTTCGGCCGCACAAATTGTGAAACCTGCCAAATCATCGTTAAATTCAGCCGCAGCCCTTGCAATTATCCGAAAAACGCGGTATTGTAAGGGTAATAACTTAATCGTTTTCGACTTGAACTCACGATTTTATCTGCTTTCCATAAGTAAGGAGAGGGTCTCTATGAAGTTCGGTCATTTTTCCGATACCGCACGCGAATATGTCATCACCACACCGCGCACGCCGCTGCCGTGGATCAACTATCTGGGCAGCGAGGCATTCTTCAGCCTTGTTTCTCACACGGCCGGTGGGTACAGCTTTTACAAGGATGCCAAGCTGCGGCGTATCACTCGCTACCGCTACAATAACGTACCTGCGGACTCTAACGGCCGGTATTACTATATTAAGGACGGCGATACCGTCTGGAATCCCGGCTGGCAGCCCACCCAGACCGAGCTGGACAGCTATGAGTGCCGCCACGGCCTCGGGTACAGCATCATTACCGGCAAAAAGAACAGTCTGACCGCGAAGCTGGAGCTGTTTGTGCCGGTAGGCGACAACTGCGAGATCGACCGTCTGGTGCTGACCAACGAGAGTGATGTACCGAAATCGTTTACTGTATTCAGCTATCTGGAGTTCTGTCTCTGGAATGCTGTGGACGATTCCACCAACTTCCAGCGCAATTTCTCTACCGGCGAAGTCGAGGTCGAGGGCAGCACCATCTACCACAAGACCGAGTACCGCGAGCGCCGCAACCATTACGCATTGTTCACCGTCAACACGCCCATTGACGGCTTTGACACGAGCCGGGACGCCTTTTTAGGCGCATGGCGCAGCAATGCGAATCCCGAGGTCGTGGAAAATGGCCGTTGCACCAACTCTGTTGCCCACGGCTGGGCACCCGTTGGCGTGCATCAAGTCAATGTCACCCTGCAGCCCGGCGAAAGCCGCAGCCTGATTTTTGTTTTGGGCTATATAGAAAACCCGGAGGACGAGAAGTGGGCCGCGCCCGGCGTCATCAATAAGACCCGCGCCCAGGCGATGGCTGCCCGCTATGCCACGGATGCGCAGGTCGATGCGGCGCTTGCCAGGCTGCACGACCACTGGAACAACCTGCTGTCCACCTACTCGGTCAAGAGCAGCGATGAAAAGCTCGACCGCATGGTCAATATCTGGAACCAGTACCAGTGCATGGTCACCTTCAACATGAGCCGCTCTGCCAGCTATTATGAGAGCGGCACCGGCCGCGGCATGGGCTTCCGCGATTCCTGTCAGGATCTGCTCGGCTTTGTGCATCTGATCCCCGCCCGCGCGCGGGAGCGCATTCTGGACATTGCCGCCACCCAGTTCCCCGACGGCAGCGCCTATCACCAGTACCAGCCTCTGACGAAAAAGGGCAACATGGACATCGGCTCCGGCTTCAACGATGACCCGCTGTGGCTGATTGCCGCCGTGTACGCCTACCTGGGCGAGACGGGCGACTACTCGATTCTGGACGAACCGGTGGACTTTGACAACGACCACAGCCTTGCACAGCCGCTTCTTGAGCATCTGCGCCGCAGCTTTGGCTATCTGCGCACCCACAAGGGGCCGCACGGTCTGCCGCTGATTGGCCGCGCCGACTGGAACGACTGCCTGAACCTGAACTGCTTCAGCAAAGAGCCGGGCGAGAGCTTCCAGACCACCGGCCCGAGCGAGGGTCCTGTAGCCGAGAGCGTGTTCATCGCCGGTATGTATGTCAAGTACGGCAACCAGTTTGCCGAAATTCTTGACAGCACCGGCCACACCGACGAAGCTGCCGCCGTGCGCGCCGAGGTTGCAGAGATGGAACATACCGTGCTGACTGCCGGTTGGGATGGAAGGTGGTTCCGCCGCGCCTACGATGCTTACGGCCATGTGGTTGGCGGCGAGGTGTGCGGCGAAGGCAAAATCTTCATTGAGCCGCAGGGCATGTGCGTGATGGCAGGCATCGGCGTAAACACCGGCGAAGCCGTAACCGCCCTGCAGAGCGTGAAAGACAAGCTCGACACGAAGTACGGCATTGTGCTGCTGCAGCCCGCTTACACCAAGTATCACCTTGAACTGGGCGAAATTTCCAGCTATCCCCCGGGATACAAGGAGAACGCAGGCATCTTCTGTCA
>ERZ832522.3836-NODE-3836-length-15901-cov-4.161176_pt1 | contig 15901 bp, 17 predicted proteins | sample MGYA00519951_ERZ832522 | MGnify/ENA primary metagenome ERZ832522 (study PRJEB31850, sample SAMEA3708728) | human gut metagenome | biome: human gut; feature: human-associated habitat; material: faeces | place: China | collected 2014 ... | reverse complement strand
AATTACTTGGATTAGGAGGAAAAGACCAATGGGAAAATTAAAATTTGCACCGTATGTTTTCGGTTTAGCGGCAGCAGTTGTATTCGGTACAAATCCAATAGGTGTTCACGCAGCTCCGGTTACTACAACAAAATTTGATGTTTCGTTTGGAGATTTGGATATCCAGGGAAAAATTATTTATACAGCAACTGAAGAAGTTGCTTCTCCATTTTATAAGACAGGAATTTCCGCTGCGTAATGATTCGCAAGGAGCCAAGTGCAGACAGCGAGGCAGTGGGCAAGCTTTATTTTGGCGCCGGATTTGAAGTACTTGAAGAGGCCGGTGAATGGATACATATTCAGTCCGGTTCCTGTGAAGGTTATGTTTCGGCAGAATATGTAGTTACAGGTAAGAAAGCTGAAGAAGTTGCAAAGAATACAGATGCGGTCAATAGTTATGCAAAGATCATCACGGATGGCGTGGAGATTAAAGCGGAAGCATCCGACGATGCAGCGGTTATTGCAACAGCCGGCAATGAAGAAATTCTTGAAGTGCTGGCAGTGATTCCGGAATCTGATTGGACAAAGGTAAATAAAGATGGCGTTGAAGGTTATGTTAAAAATCAGACCGTAGAAGTCGGCGTCGTTTATGATTCTGCAGTTTCCATGGAAGAGGAAGCGCAGAGAGAGGCGGAAGCAGCACGTCAGCAGACCGCTGATACTGATGCACAGCATAGGACAGAAACAGAACAGACAGAGGCTGCTGCAGAGCAGACGGAAACACGGGAAGAGCAAGCAGAGGCTCAGGAAGAACAGACGGAAGCACGGGAAGAGCAAACCGAGGCTCAGGAAGAACAGACGGAAGTTCAGGAAGAAGAGACACAGGAAGCCGAAGAGCCGTCTTTATATATTGAAGAAGTATCAGAAACCGTATGGGCGACGGACGCAGTCAATGTAAGAGGAGCGGCCGATGCATTTGCCGACAGAGTCGGAGGACTTGGAAAAGGTGAAAGCATTACGCGTACGGGTATTTGCGAAAATGGATGGAGCCGTGTGGACTACAACGGAACAACCGCTTATATTCACAGCGATTATCTGACAACAACGGAGCCGGCTGAAGAGGAACCAGTATATAACCAACCATCTTCAAACAGTGGTTTGGGACAGCAGATTGTTGACTATGCAAGACAGTTCCTTGGAAATCCATATGTTTATGGAGGAACTTCTCTGACAAATGGTACGGACTGTTCTGGTTTTGTTCAGAGTATCTATGCAAACTTTGGATATTCACTTCCTAGAACATGCACAACTCAGTCCGTATGCGGCCGGGGTGTATCTGTAGATGAACTGCAGCCAGGCGATCTGGTGATTTACTCTTCTTATGGAGAAATTCAGCATATCGCTATCTACTCTGGTAATGGTAATACGATTCATGCCAGCAACTGGGATACAGGTATTATCGAAACCAGTTTATCCTACAGTGGTGATATCTACTGCTGCAGACGTATTGTCGATTAATATATGATTTCCTTTTTCTGATAATAATCTTAAAAAGCGCCTGATAAATCGTTATGGTTTATCGGGCGTTTTTTTATCCACCGAATTGGTTATAAGATGTGGAAAAAAATATGTAAAATGAGCTCGAAATAAGGGGATTTATTAAAAATGCACAAAAAACTTGTCGAAGAATTGCATAAAACAAAAAATATTCATTCTGGCTTATCCACAATTCACAAAGTTATCCACATAAGAAAATACAGATTTTCTCGGAAAAATCGACTTATGCACAGAGTTATCCACTTTATCCACAGTGTATAAAGGGTGAATGAAGAGAAAAAAGGCAAAAGTATGTTTTGGTGAAAACGTAAAATTCAACAAAAATGTGGATAATGTCTTGACTTTTTGGTTGTTTATTCTTTAATGTCGAATGGTTTTGTTTCGTCTGTTTTCTCTTAAAAATGTGTCAAATTACAAAATATTTTCAGAAAATACAACAAGTTGACTTGAAAGAATAGGCAGATGTGATATAATTAAAACATAATTACACAGTAAGGAGTGATATCTATGCGTATTACGATTAGCGGAAAAAATATTGATGTGACTCAGGGACTTAAAGATACGATTTATGAGAAATTAGGTAAATTGGATAAATACTTTACTCCGGAAACTGAAGCGATCGTGACACTCAGTGTAGAAAAGAATCGTCAGAAAATCGAGGTTACCGTGCCGATCAAAGGCAGCGTTATTCGTGCTGAGCAGGTAAGCGATGATATGTATGTTTCTATCGATTTAGTACAGGAAATTATCGAACGTCAGATGCGTAAGCATAAAACCCGACTGGTTAATAGAAATCGTGGCGGTGGCAATTTCCAGCAGGCATTTATTGAAATGGAGACAGAGGAACCGGAGGAGATTCGAATTGTCCGTTCTAAAAAATTTGCTATGAAACCGATGGATCCGGAAGAAGCCTGTATCCAGATGGAACTCTCCGGCCATAACTTCTTTGTATTCCGGAATGCGGAGACAGATGATGTGAATGTGGTTTACAAACGTAAAGGAAATACTTATGGATTGATTGAACCAGAGTATTAAATATGAAAGAAATGAAGGCGGCTGCGATAAGCAGCCGTTTTTGTGTTGTGCGCCTGTGGTGGACCGTTGTCCGTCGGATGAAAGATTTTTTCGTTGGCAAACCGATATTTCTGTGTTACAATAATTACTACGTGTTTTATAGAAGATACTGAAAATGAGATAGAAAGATTAGTAGGAGTGATAAAATGGGCTTGTTTTCAAAAATTATGGGAACCCATAGCCAGAGGGAGCTGAAACGGATCTATCCGATCGCGGATAAGATCGAAGCACTTTCTCCGGCCATGGAGAAGCTTTCAGATGAAGAGTTGAGAGATAAGACAAGTGCCTTTAAAGAGCGGCTTGCGCAGGGAGAAACACTGGACGATCTGCTGGTTGAAGCCTTTGCGGTCGTGCGTGAGGCAGCATACAGAGTTCTTGGTATGCGGCATTATCGGGTTCAGTTGATTGGCGGTATTATTCTGCATCAGGGACGTATTTCCGAGATGAAGACGGGTGAAGGTAAGACCCTGGTATCCACGCTTCCGGCCTACCTGAATGCGCTGGACGGCAAGGGCGTTCATATCGTTACGGTCAATGACTACCTGGCAAAACGAGATGCTGAGTGGATGGGCAAGGTGCATGAGTTTTTAGGCTTGACGGTTGGCGTTGTCTTAAACAGTATGACACCGGAAGAGAGAAAAGCAGCTTATGCCTGCGATATTACCTATGCGACGAATAATGAGCTGGGATTTGATTACCTGAGAGACAACATGGTTGTTTATAAAGAAAAGCTGGTTCAGCGGGGACTTCACTATGCGATTATCGATGAGGTTGACTCGGTCCTGATCGACGAGGCCAGAACACCGTTGATCATTTCCGGCCAAAGCGGAAAGTCTACAGAGCTTTACCGGGCCTGTGATATCCTTGCACGTCAGATGGAACGGGGCGAGGCCAGCGGTGAGATGACGAAGATGACGGCCATTATGGGTGAAGAGATTATCGAAACCGGAGATTATATTGTCAATGAAAAAGAGAAAAATGTATCGTTGACTGAAGATGGCGTGAAGAAGGTCGAACAGTTCTTCCATATTGATAACCTTGCAGATGCGGAGAACCTTGAAATTCAGCATAATATGATCATGGCACTCAAAGCAAACTATATGATGTTCCGTGATCAGGATTACGTTGTAAAGGACGATGAGATTCTTATTGTCGATGAGTTTACAGGACGTATCATGCCAGGCAGACGTTACTCCGATGGTCTGCATCAGGCAATTGAGGCAAAGGAGCATGTAAATGTGCGTCGGGAGAGCAAGACTCTGGCTACGATTACCTTCCAGAACTTCTTCAACAAGTTCCACAAGAAGGCTGGTATGACTGGTACGGCTCTGACTGAGGAGAAGGAGTTCCGCAATACCTACGCTATGGATGCGATTGCTATTCCGACCAACAGACCCATTGCCCGTATTGACCATGAGGATGCTGTTTATAAGACCAAACGGGAGAAATTCAATGCAGTTGTAGATGAGGTGGCTGCTGCCCATGAAAAGGGACAGCCGGTTCTGGTTGGTACCATTACGATTGAAACCTCTGAGATGCTCAGCAAGATGTTAAAGAAGCGGGGCATTCCTCATAAGGTTCTGAATGCAAAGTATCATGAGCTGGAGGCTGAGATTGTAGCAGATGCAGGTGTTCACGGAGCAGTTACTATCGCTACCAATATGGCAGGCCGTGGTACGGATATTAAGCTGGATGAGGAGTCCAGAGCTCTGGGCGGCTTAAAGATCATTGGTACAGAGCGTCACGAGTCCAGGCGTATTGACAATCAGCTGCGCGGACGTTCCGGACGTCAGGGAGATCCGGGTGAATCCCGTTTCTACATCTCTCTGGAGGATGATCTGATGCGTCTGTTCGGCTCTGAGCGTCTGATGAAGATGTTTGAGGCTCTGGGTGTGCCGGACGGCGAGCAGATTGAGCATAAGATGCTTTCCAATGCTATTGAGAAGGCACAGATGAAGATTGAGAACAACAACTACGGAATTCGTGAGAACCTGCTGCGGTATGATGAGGTAAACAACGAACAGCGTGAGATTATCTACGCAGAGCGCCGGAAGGTTCTGGACGGCGACAATATGCGGGATGTAATTCTGAAGATGATTACGGATATTGTGGAAAATGCAGTTGATCTGTCTCTTTCTGACGAACAGAATCCTGATGAGTGGGATCTGAGCGAGTTAAACAGCCTGCTGCTTCCTGTGATTCCGCTGCAGACGATTACAAAGGAAAACCATGAGGTCTCCAAGAAGAATGAACTGAAGCATATGCTGAAGGAAGAGGCTATTAAGCTGTATGAGGCTAAGGAAGCTGAATTCCCGGATGCAGAGCAGATCCGTGAGATTGAGCGTGTAGTTCTTTTGAAGGTAATTGATAATAAGTGGATGAGCCATATTGATGATATGGATCAGCTTCGTCAGGGTATCGGCCTTCAGGCTTACGGCCAGAGAGATCCGGTTGTTGAGTATAAGATGAGCGCCTTTGAGATGTTTGAGGCTATGACAGCGGCAATTACGGAGGAGACTGTTCGTATTCTGTTCCACATTCGCGTGGAGCAGAAGGTTGAGAGAGAGCCGGCTGCGAAAGTAACTGGTACGAATCGTGATGACACTGCACTTCGGGCTCCGAAGAAGCGCGAAGTGCAGAAGGTTTACCCCAATGATCCCTGTCCCTGCGGCAGCGGTAAGAAGTATAAGCAGTGTTGCGGACGGAAGAGAATTTAATGCAAGGCTGAACGGCTACAATTTAACCCGTCTGAGGCAAATGATAGAAAGCGAGTGAAAACCCCCTGAGGCAGTTCCTTTTGAAGGAGCTGCCTCAGGGGGCTTTTCAGTGGTTGGGGGAAACCGATAGAACTAAGCGCCGGATTGACGGCAGCCTGATAAGATGATATGATAGTTGAGTCAAAGAAGTTGAAAATGGCGATTATTATATGAAAGAAGGTGACACAGTGGTAGAATTAGATCAGTTCAAGTATACGTTATCGACCTTTGAAAAACCATTAGTGGAAGTGAGGGATTCACTTTGACCTGGATAACAAGGTCAGACGAATCGATGAATTAGACAAATCCATGGAGGAGCCAGGGTTCTGGGATGATGCAGAGAAGTCTACCAAGCTGGTGCAGGAGGCGAAGCATCTGAAGGATACCGTTGAGCTTTACCGTGGTCTGGAGCAGGAGTACGAGGATATTCAGGTGATGATTGAGATGGGATATGAAGAAAATGATCCGTCTCTGATTCCGGAAATTGAGGAAATGCTTCAGGAGTTTGAGAAGAATCTGGAGAAGCTGCGTCTGGAAACGCTGCTGTCCGGAGAATATGACAAGTACAATGCGATTCTCCGTCTGAATGCAGGAGCCGGAGGAACAGAGTCCTGTGACTGGTGCAGCATGCTGTACCGGATGTACTGCAGGTGGGCAGATAAAATGGGATTTAAAACAGAGGTTCTGGATTATCTGGACGGAGATGAAGCAGGAATTAAGTCTGTTACGATTCAGATTAACGGGGAGAATGCCTTCGGATATCTGAAATCAGAGCGGGGCGTACATCGTCTGGTTCGGATTTCGCCCTTTAATGCGGCAGGCAAACGGCAGACCTCCTTTGTTTCCTGTGATGTTATGCCGGATATTGAGGAGGATCTGGATGTGGAGATCAATCAGGATGATTTGCGGATTGATACCTATCGTTCCAGCGGAGCCGGCGGTCAGCATATTAACAAGACCTCTTCGGCAATCCGAATTACTCATATTCCTACAGGAATTGTGGTACAGTGCCAGAATGAGCGTTCTCAGTTCCAGAATAAGGATAAGGCAATGCAGATGCTGAAGGCAAAGCTGTATATGTTAAAGCAGCAGGAAAATGCAGAGAAGCTTTCTGATATTCGCGGCGACGTAAAGGAGATCGGATGGGGAAACCAGATCCGTTCCTATGTGCTGCAGCCGTATACAATGGTAAAGGATCTGCGTACCGGTGAGGAAACGGGAAATGTGGCTAATGTGCTGGACGGAGGACTGGATCCCTTTATCAGCGCCTACTTACGGTGGCTGAGTCTGGGATGTCCGGATCGAAAGGCCAGTGCTGAAGATTAAAGGCCGTAAGGATTGGTTGTAAATGCAGACTCCAGGGGCTGAAAAACACAAGAAAACGTGAAAAAAGAAGAAAACAGGATGCAAACAGAAAAAATGCTTGCATCCTGTTATTTTTTGTGATAATATCTTCGAAGTGAATACAAATGTTTTTGCCGTACGAACAAATGCGGTTTTACAGTATAAACAGGAAGCGAAGGACCGGGGATGGCAGAGGAAAAAAGTAAGTATTTTGTGGTGAAAAAGAAAGCGGTTCCAGAAGTACTTCTGAAGGTTGTGGAAGCCAAAAAGCTATTGGAATCAGAACGTGCTCTGACGGTACAGGATGCAACGGAGCGTGTGGGAATCAGCCGCAGTTCTTTTTATAAGTATAAGGATGATATTTTCCCATTTTATGATAATACCAAGGGGAAAACAGTAACATTTGTAGTACAGATGGATGACGAACAGGGGCTTTTGTCAGATCTGCTTCATGTTGTGGCGGTATACAAGGCCAATATCCTGACGATCCACCAGAGTATTCCAGTAAATGGAGTGGCAACCCTGACTCTTTCTGTGGAGGTAAAAGCCAACACGGGAAATGTGTCGCGGATGGTGGAGGAAATTGAGGAGCATCAGGGGATTCACTATGTGAAGATTCTGGCAAGGGAGTAAGAGGAGTTATAAATAAAATATAAAGTGAGGGAATGGATATGATACATGCAGCGGTAATGGGATATGGCACAATCGGTTCCGGTGTAGCCGAGATTCTGGATAGAAACAGCGTCCAGATTACGGAGGCAGCCGGTGAGGAGGTTGCTTTAAAATATGTTCTGGATTTGAGAGATTTTCCAGGAAGTCCTGTGGAGGATAAGATTGTTCATGATTTTTCTGTGATTGAGCAGGATGCAGATGTTTCCGTGGTGGTAGAAGCTATGGGAGGATTGAATCCGGCGTATCCCTTTGTAAAGGCCTGTCTGATGGCGGGAAAGCATGTAGTCACTTCTAATAAGGCTCTGGTAGCGGCTCATGGCACGGAGCTTCTGGCGATTGCCAGAGAGCATCAGGTAAATTTCCTGTTTGAAGCCAGCGTAGGCGGCGGAATTCCCATTATCCGTCCTCTCTATCGCTGTTTGAAGGGAGAGGTCATTGAGGAGATAACCGGTATTTTAAACGGAACTACCAATTATATTCTGACCAGAATGGATCGGGCGGGAGTTTCCTTTGAAGCTGCTTTAAAGGAAGCTCAGGACATGGGCTATGCGGAACGCAATCCGGAGGCTGATGTTGAGGGACACGATACCTGCCGCAAGATTGCGATTCTGACAGCAATGGCAACCGGCAAAGAGGTCAATTATGAGGATATCTACACGGAAGGAATTACAAGAATTACAGATGTAGATTTTCAGTATGCAGAAAAGCTTGGGGCCTCCGTGAAACTGTTTGGTTCCAGCCGGATAGACGGGGAGCAGGTACATGCCTGGGTTGCTCCGGTTATGATTGGACGGGATCATGTGCTTTATTCTGTAAGCGATGTGTTTAACGGAGTCATGGTAAAGGGCAATATGGTAGGAACGACGATGTTTTATGGAAGCGGCGCAGGAAAGCTGCCGACAGCCAGCGCTGTTGTTGCTGATATCATTGCTGCAGTCCGCCATAAGAATATGAATATTGCTATTGGCTGGAGCGAGGAGCGTCAGACCATTGCGCCCATGGATACTTCCAGTTATCGGTATTTTGTCCGTGTAGACGGAAACTGTGAGGAAAACCGGAGCAGAGTAGAAGCGGTCTTTGGAAAGGCAGAGCTTACGGTTCTGGACGGTCTGGACGAGTTTGCATTTGTAACAGAGAAAATGACGGAGGCTGCTTTTAAAGAAAAGGCAGTGGAGTTTGACAGCGCTTGTCAGGCTTTTGGAAAGAAGGGCATCCTTCAGATGATCCGTGCGGAGTTGTAAAAGGAGAAAATCATGAGCATAAAGTCTCTGCTTGTCAGCCTGTTTCGTATGCCGTGTCTCTTCCATCTGATGACAGGACTGTACTGTCCCGGATGCGGAGGAACGAGAGCAGTGAAATATCTGCTGCAGGGTGATTGGAAAAACAGTCTGATTTATCATCCCTTTGTGCTTTATAGTGTAATTGCAGCGGCCCTGTGGGCCGCTGATGCCATTTATGGGAAAGTATGTTCCGGGCGCAGAAGGCGCGCTTCGAAAAAGAGAGAGTCTCTGTTTTTGATCTTAGGAACAGCGATTATTCTGATAAACTGGATTGCGAAAAATCTGCTGCTTGTATGCTGGGGAATCGATCTTCTGGCAGTCCCTCTCTAAAGGGGACTGCCTGGGATTACTGGGCAGCAGGTGCCATGCTTTCCAGCATTTCCTGAGTTTGTCTGTAAATTTCTTTGATTATGCCAGCATTGGCCGGATCTTCCATAATATTCATTGCCCACATATACTGAAAGAAAATAAAAAAGCTGAACAGGATACAGATGCAGCCCAGAATAATGCCAACAATGGCCTGAGGTTTTAAGGGCTGTTCCTTTTTGGAGAGCCAGGCTAAAATCAGGGCTGTGGAACCACAGATTAGCTGTAGGGGCGGATTGCAGCAGGCTAAAAATCCCAGAATACCTGCGAGAATACTGAAAAAGGGCAGCCGGTCGTAAATGGGCCGCTCCTGAGATTGCTGTTGATTCATAAATCATCCTCCGGTGTATATAAAATGTCTGACAGCGGTGCTTTTGGTCTGCCAGATGGCAGCGCTCCACAGAATCAGCGGACTAAAGAAGATAATACCATGAAATCCTGTGAGGGACAAGGTGGAACTTGCCGATAAGGCCAATATGAATTATAATGGTAGCATGTCCTGACGGCTGCAGAGAGCCGACAGAAAAAAACAGACAAGGATGGAGACAGAATGGACATTATTAAGGTTCTGCAGGAGGAACTGCAGATTGGATATAAACAGGCGGAGGCGGCAGTGAGCCTGATTGATGAGGGAAATACCATTCCTTTTATTGCCCGTTACCGGAAAGAGGCTACAGGATCTCTAAATGATGAGGTGCTGCGGAATCTGGATGAACGGCTGAAATATCTGCGGAATCTGGAAGAGAAAAAGGAGCAGGTGATTTCCTCAATCAGGGAGCAGGAAAAGCTGACCCCGGAGCTGGAAAAACAGATTCTGGAGGCTATGACTATGGTGGCGGTAGAGGACTTGTACCGTCCCTACCGGCCGAAACGGCGTACCAGAGCCATGATTGCAAAGGAGAAGGGGTTAGAGCCTCTGGCAGATCTGATCTGGCTTCAGCAGATAAAGGAGCCTGTAGAAGGGCTGGCACGGGCATACGTTTCAGAGGAAAAGCAGGTTGCCTCAGAGGCGGAGGCTGTTGCAGGAGCCAGAGATATTCTCGCAGAGCGGATTTCCGATCAGGCAGATTACCGCAGCTATATCCGGAAGATTACCATGGATCGGGGAATGATTGCCTCGTCTGCAAAGGATGGGGAGATCCAGTCAGTATATGAGATGTATTACCAGTACGAGGAGCTGATTAAACGGTGCGCAGGACACCGGATTCTGGCCTTAAACCGGGGAGAAAAGGAGAAAGTTCTGACAGTAAAAATCCAGGCGCCGGAGGAGGATATTATCCGGTATCTGGAAAAGCAGGTGATTACCCGAAACAATCCTTTTACGGTTCCGATTCTGCAGGAGACCATTCGGGACAGCTATGATCGCCTGATTGGACCAGCTATTGAGCGGGAAGTGCGCAGCGCGCTGACAGAGAATGCAGAAGCGGGAGCAATTAAGGTTTTTGGAAAGAATCTGCAGCAGCTTCTGATGCAGCCGCCGATTGCAGGACAGGTAGTGCTTGGCTGGGATCCGGCATTTCGAACAGGATGCAAGCTGGCTGTGGTGGATCCTACGGGAAAGGTGCTGGATACGGCGGTGATTTATCCAACGGCTCCTCAGAACAAGGTGGAGGAATCGAAGCGGACTTTAAAGCAGATGATCAAAAAATACCATATTTCCCTGATTTCTGTAGGAAACGGAACGGCTTCCAGAGAATCAGAGCGGATCATTGTGGAGCTGCTGAAGGAGATTCCTGAGCATGTGCAGTATGTGATTGTCAATGAGGCAGGGGCCTCTGTTTACTCAGCCAGCAAGCTGGCTACAGAGGAGTTTCCGGAATTTGATGTAGGACAGAGAAGCGCGGCTTCGATTGCAAGATGTCTTCAGGATCCTCTGGCAGAGCTGGTAAAAATTGATCCCAAGTCCATTGGCGTAGGGCAGTATCAGCACGATATGAACCAGAAGAATTTAAGCGAGGCCCTTCAGGGCGTAGTGGAGGACTGTGTAAACCGGGTCGGCGTGGATCTGAATACAGCTTCTGCTTCTCTTCTGGAATATATTGCAGGAATCACGAAAACCATTGCCAAAAATATTGTGGCCTACCGGGAGGAAAACGGTGCATTTACAGACAGAAAGCAGCTGCTGAAGGTTGCCAAGCTGGGGCCCAAGGCATTTGAACAGTGTGCCGGTTTTATGAGAATTACAGGAGGAAAGAATCCTCTGGATACGACCTCTGTTCATCCGGAAAGCTACCATGCAGCCCAGGCGCTTCTTGTCAGACTGGGATACCGTCCAGAGGATATTACAGGAGGGGGACTGCGGGATCTGGGACGAAAGATTTCCGATTATAAAAAGCTGGCAGAGGAGCTGGAGATTGGGGAACTGACTTTGAGAGATATTGTAAAAGAATTTGAAAAGCCAGCAAGAGATCCCAGAGAGGAAATGCCAAGGCCTGTGCTCAGAACCGATGTGCTGGAGATGAAGGATCTGACGCCGGGGATGATTTTGAAGGGAACGGTCCGCAATGTCATTGACTTTGGAGCATTTGTGGATATTGGCGTTCACCAGGACGGGCTGGTTCATATTTCCCAGATGACAGACCGGTATATTAAGCATCCTATGGAAGCGGTCAGTGTGGGCGATATTGTGGAAGTAAAGGTTCTCAGTGTGGACATGGCAAAGAAACGGATTGCTCTGACTATGAAGCTGTAACAGAAAGAGAGGAAAATAATGGAAACTGGAACTGCAGAAAAAAATAAAGAAGAAAAAACAGAAATTCCAGAAAAGAAAGAGGAAGCCGGGAAAAAGAAACCGGGAGGAAAGCGCATGGAGTTTACTGTACAGCTTTCCGCCAAGGAACTGTGGATGTTTTCTCTTTACCATGCAAATGGGGGGATGCTGGGGATTTTTAATATTCTGTTTACGGCAGCAGCCCTGTTTTTGCTGGTGACAAAATGGAGCAGTGTGACAACGATGTATCGGATTCTGCTGATTGTATGTGTGCTTCTGTTTACTGTGTGGCAGCCTTTGCTGCTTTATAACAAAGCCAGGAAACAGGCGAAGAGTCCGGCGGTAAAGAATCCCATGGTTCTTTCCTTTGGCGAAGAAGGTCTCTGGGTAAGCCAGAATGGACAGGAGGCAGGATTTTCCTGGGAACAGATGGGACGGATGGATAAAGCCTGGGGACTGACTGTTCTTTATATGGATCGGGTTCATGCGTATTTGCTGCCCAATCGTGTGTTAGGAGAACAGGCAGAGGCCTTTTATGACATGGCTCGTAAACATTTGCCCAAAGGGCAGCGCAGGAGAATCTGATGTGACCGTTCCGCCATGTGAAGATTCGGACAAATGTATGGCTGAACGAGTAAATTTGATGACAGGTTTTTAGGCAGCAGTGCCTTAAAAAGTGTTTTTCAGGCTGACAGGCGGTCTGGAAAGCAGCTTGGGGCAGTGATTGAGTAATTGGAGGAAAAAGAAAGAATGGAAATCATAACCAACAGCCCGGAGGAAACCCGCGATCTGGGACTTAGCCTGGGAAGGCAGGCATGTCCCGGCCAGGTTTATTGTCTGGATGGGGATCTGGGAACGGGGAAAACCGTTTTTACCCAGGGGTTTGCAGAAGGGCTTGGAATTCAGGAGCCGGTAAACAGCCCTACGTTTACGATTGTGCAGCAGTATGAAGAGGGACGGATGCCCTTGTATCATTTTGATGTGTACCGGATTGGTGATGTCAGCGAAATGGACGAGATTGGCTATGAGGATTGCTTCTACGGAGAGGGAGTCTGTCTGATTGAGTGGTCACAGCTGATTCCGGAAATTCTGCCGGAGCATGTGATACGAATTCGGATTGAGAAGGATTTAAGCCAGGGCTTTGATTACAGGAAAATTACAGTGGAGGGACTGGAAAAATGAAAATACTGGCAATAGAAAGCTCTTCTCTGGTAGCATCGGTAGCGGTGACAGAGGATGGCGTAACAGTGGCAGAGTATACGGTAAATTTTAAAAAGACGCATTCCCAGACGCTTCTGCCGATGATTGATCAGATTGCAGCTATGACAGAGCTGGATATGGATTCAGTGGATGCCATTGCAGTTTCGGGAGGACCGGGATCCTTTACCGGGCTGAGAATTGGCTCTGCAACAGCCAAAGGGCTGGGGCTGGCTCTGAAAAAGCCGTTGATTCATGTTCCTACGCTGGATGCGATGGCATGGAATCTTTATGGGGCATCAGGGCTGATTTGTCCTGTTATGGATGCGCGGAGAAATCAGGTTTATACAGGATTGTACCGGTTTGAAAAGGATTTTCAGATTGTTATGGAATCCTGTGCTATGGACATTCATGATCTGATTCAGCGACTGAATGAGATGGGAGAACGGGTTATTTTCCTGGGAGATGGAATGCCGGTGTGCCGGAAGTTTTTGGAAGAGGAAATGACAGTTTCCTGGGATTTTGCGCCGGCGCAGTGCAACCGTCAGAGGGCAGCCAGTGTAGCGGCTCTGGGAGCACGTTATCTGGAAGCGGGAAAGGTGGAAAGCGCAAAAGAACACAGGCCGGACTATCTGCGGAAGGCCCAGGCTGAGCGGGAACTGGAGGAAGCAAAGCGGCAGGGCAAGGTAAAGGAGCTGGCTGCAGGACACAGCGTTGGAACTGGTGAGTCCGATATGGTGTCCGGAGGCCTAAAGACCGGAGAGAGAATGGAAGGTCAGAAAGCTGGAACCGGAGCGGAGGCTGGGAAGGGAAACGCGCCAGAGGAGGAGAATCGATGATTCGCAAAATGGAATCCAGAGATTTGGAACAGGTAGCAGAGCTTGAAAAGGTTTGTTTTTCGGAAGCCTGGTCCTGGAAGCTTTTGGAGGCAGGAATCCACAGTCCTTATGATGTTTATTATGTTTTTGAACAGGATGAGCAAATTCTTGGCTACTGCAATCTTCGGATTCTGGCCGGAGAGGGGGAGATCCAGCGGATTGCTGTGCTTCCCCCTTTCCGCCGCCTTGGAGTGGCAAGGAAACTGATGGATGCTATGGTAGATTTTGCAGTAGAAAACAAAGCGGCGGCTGTCACGCTGGAGGTAAGAGAGAGCAACCGTCCAGCCAGAAACCTGTATGAATCCTATGGTTTTACGGCAGAGGCAGTCCGGAAGGGGTATTACAGAAATCCTTCTGAGGACGCGGTAATCATGTGGAAAAGGAATCTGTGAGACGGCATATACAGGATTTACCACTTAAAACTTCACACATTTCCGATTATAATGTAGGGGTATCCGCCTTGGCGGATGCCTCGTTTTTTTTCTATCATGGAAAGTTCGTCCTATGATAGAAACGTCATGCTCCGCGGGATCGCTATGCGGCGGAAGAAAAGGTTGTCACAGAAATTCTTCCGCCGGAAAGCGGCTGCTGATGCAGCTCTGGGAAGCATTGCCGGTGCAGGGCTGAATCCTGCGGCGGAAAAACGGATCAAGGAGAAAACAGCTGATAATAAGAAAGGTGAAGATAAGGATGAGAAAGTACAAGAGTGATCAGACGCTGGATCGGGTAATCTGCAATGGATGCGGAAGGAAGCTGGTGGTTGAGGACGGGATCCTGAGGGAAGGGGCCTTTTCGACAGAATATTCCTGGGATTATTTTTCAGAAAAGGACGGAGAGATTCACCGATGGGATTTGTGTGAGGAGTGCTATGACCGGATGACAGGACAGTTTCGGATCCGTCCGGATGTAGAGGAACTGGTTGAATTCATCTGACGGGTGTGTTATAGTTAGCTTACGCTTAAAAGAAGTGAGGAACACACATTTATGTTAGATATTTGTTTACTGGGAACCGGAGGAATGATGCCGCTTCCTTATCGCTGGCTTACGGCTATGATGGCCAGATGCGACGGAAGCAGTCTGCTGATTGACTGCGGAGAAGGAACTCAGGTTGCTTTAAAGGAAAAAGGATGGAGCCCGAAGCCCATTGATGTGATTTGCTTTACTCATTATCATGCAGATCATATCAGCGGTCTTCCGGGGCTTCTTTTAACCATGGGAAATGCGGAACGGACAGAACCATTGACGCTGGTTGGGCCTAAGGGTCTGGAACGGGTAGTGACAGCTCTCAGAACCATTGCTCCGGAGCTTCCCTTTCCTCTGAGATTTGTGGAGCTTCAGGAGAATCGGCAGCAGCTGAAGCTGGGCCCCTATGTGATTGATGCTTACCGGGTGAACCACAATGTGGTGTGCTATGGATATACCATTTCCATTCCGCGGGCAGGAAAGTTTGATTTGGAACGGGCGAAGGCACAGAATGTACCTATGAAGGCATGGAGCCGTCTGCAGAAGGGGGAAACCGTGGAGATGGACGGAGCGGTTTATACACCGGATATGGTGCTGGGGCCTTCAAGAAGAGGACTGAAGGTGGCCTACTGTACGGATACCAGGCCGGTTCCTGTTATCGCTGAGTATGCAGAGGGAGCAGATCTGTTTATTTGTGAGGGAATGTACGGCGAGGACGGAAAAGAGGCAAAGGCCAGAGAGTATAAGCATATGACCATGTATGAGGCGGCAGCTCTGGCAGACAAGGCACAGCCGGAGGAAATGTGGCTTACCCATTATAGTCCTTCCCTGACCAGACCGGAGGAGTTTATGGATAAGGTTCGGGGGATTTTTCCCCGGGCGAAGGCGGCCAGAGACGGCTGGACCAAGGAATTGGTTTTTGACGAGGATTAGCAGCAAAATTTAGATGGATGAGAAAAGAGAACCGGAGAGAAGAAGGATGGAAGTATCAGAAGAAAAGGACGTGTTGATTCTTGCTATTGAGAGCTCCTGTGATGAGACAGCGGCATCGGTGGTAAAAAACGGAAGGGAAGTTTTATCCAATGTGATTTCTTCCCAGATTGCCCTTCACACCCAGTTCGGCGG
>ERZ832522.3835-NODE-3835-length-15905-cov-11.585426_pt1 | contig 15905 bp, 14 predicted proteins | sample MGYA00519951_ERZ832522 | MGnify/ENA primary metagenome ERZ832522 (study PRJEB31850, sample SAMEA3708728) | human gut metagenome | biome: human gut; feature: human-associated habitat; material: faeces | place: China | collected 2014 ... | reverse complement strand
CCAGCGACACGTAGCGAAAGCGTGTTTTCGAAAATTTTGTTAATTTTGAACAATTGAAAGAAGACTAGGATGAGTTTCGCAAACGCCTAGTGTTATAAAAAAGAAAAAGGAGCTTAGAAAAAATGATCGATTTAAAATTTTTAAGAGAAAATCCGGAAATCGTAAAACAGAACATTAAGAACAAATTCCAGGATCAGAAATTACCGTTAGTAGACGAAGTGATCGAGTTAGATGCGAAGGCAAGAGCAACACAGAAAGAGGCAGATGAGCTTCGTGCAAGCCGTAACACCTTATCCAAACAGATCGGACAGTTAATGGGACAGGGCAGGAAAGAAGAAGCAGAGGCAGTAAAGGCACAGGTAAGTGCCAATGCAGCACGCCTTGCTGAGTTAGAGGAAACAGAGAAAGAGTTGCAGGAAAAAGTAACAAAGATCATGATGGTAATCCCAAACATCATCGATCCGTCTGTTCCAATCGGAAAAGATGACAGCTGCAACGTGGAGATCGAAAAATTCGGCGAACCTGTCGTTCCTGATTTTGAAATCCCATATCACACAGATATTATGGATCGTTTTGATGGTATCGACCTTGACGCAGCAGGAAAAGTTGCAGGAAACGGTTTCTATTATTTAATGGGTGATATCGCAAGAATCCATTCCGCAGTGATCTCCTACGCAAGAGATTTCATGATCGACCGTGGATTTACTTACTGTGTACCACCATTCATGATCCGAAGCAACGTTGTAACAGGTGTTATGAGTTTTGACGAGATGGATGCTATGATGTACAAGATCGAGGGAGAGGATCTTTACCTGATCGGAACTTCCGAACATTCCATGATCGGTAAATTCATTGACACGATCAACGATGAAGAAAAATTACCATACACACTGACTTCTTACTCTCCATGTTTCCGTAAGGAAAAAGGAGCACACGGTATCGAGGAACGTGGTGTATACCGTATCCACCAGTTCGAGAAACAGGAAATGATCGTTGTCTGCAAACCGGAAGAATCCAAAATCTGGTATGATAAATTATGGCAGAACACCGTTGACCTGTTCCGCAGCTTAGATATTCCGGTCCGTACATTAGAGTGCTGCTCCGGCGATCTTGCTGACTTAAAAGTAAAATCCTGCGACGTAGAGGCATGGTCTCCAAGACAGAAGAAATACTTCGAAGTTGGAAGCTGCTCAAACTTAGGAGATGCACAGGCAAGACGTTTAAAGATCAGGGTAAAAGGAAAAGACGGAAACAAATATTTTGCACATACCTTAAATAACACAGTTGTTGCTCCACCACGTATGCTGATCGCATTCTTAGAGAACAACTTAAATGAGGACGGAAGCGTCAACATTCCAAAAGCACTTCAGCCATATATGGGTGGAATTGAGAAGATCGTTCCTAAACACTAAGAAAAAACAGAAACGTAAGAATAAATAAAAAAGAATGTATCCGGAGGAAATTGATCCGGATACATTCTTTTTTTAAAAAATTATTTCTCATAAATACAGTGTGTTCCCTGATGCTGCATCAGTCCACCAAGACATTTTTTGTTGCAGCGGACGCAGCGGTGGATCTGGTCTGCATGACCATTTTTCAGCTTGTTTACCCAGTCAGGATCAGCCAGTAACTGGCGGCTCATGGCAGCACACTGGATACGGCCATCGGCAAGCTGTTTTTCCACAAAATCAGGATCGGTAAGTCCGCCGACACCACAGATCGGAAGATTGGTGTACTGTCTTACCTCATCACAGAATTTCAGGAAACATCCCGGTTCACCAAAATACGGATGGTTTTTCGGTGGGATGGTATTCTCAAGATCAGAATGGTTTGCAAGTGTGACATGGAAGCTTGTAACGCCTGCTTTTTCAAGCATAGGAACAAATACCTTCAGCTCATCCTCGATAACACCTGCATTTCCGTAGTGTGGATTCTCCTGACGGACGGCAAGCTTGTAATCGATTGGAATATCCGGCAGTTTTTCGCGGACGGCAGAAATAGCCTCCACTGCAAAGCGGGCACGGTTTTCGGCAGTTCCGCCGTATTCATCGGTGCGATGGTTGTAAATGGAAGAACTGAAACTTCCACACATACGGTCACCGTGGATCTGGATCATATCAAATCCTGCTTTTTTTGCGAGAACAGCGGCAGTGCCGAAAGCAGAGGTGATCTCTTTTACTTTTTTGTGAGGCATATTCGTAATATATGGAGCAACCTCATTATTTAAAAGAGGGCGGAGTTCCTGCATGCTGATCCGTTTTGTGAGCACGCCCGGAACATATTTTAACATGGCTTTGATATTGGAATCGGACTGATGAAGCTGGGCGCATACCTTACAGTCATTGTCATGGGCGATCCCGATCACTTTTTCATAGAAAGCAAAGCCTTTTTTGTCAAAAAGTGATTTTCCGAAATGACTTTTTCCAACCGGAACGTCTCCGACAATGATCATAGCGCAGCCGCCAGCTGCGATCCGGCGTATTTTTTCAAAGTAATCTTCATCCGATAAACCGAATGTTGTAGGGGCAAAAATAATGCGGTTTTTTAAGGTTAATCCTCCATAATTGAAGGGAGTCTGAATTGTTTCGTACATAATCTCACACTTTCTGAATTGATATTTTACACAGCAGATTTAAAAGGAGCTGCTGCTCCTCATTGGTAAGACCGGTCAATTTGGTGGCATCCCAGTCGAAAAGTACCTGATGGCAGACATCAAAAGCCTGTTTCCCAAGAGGGGTTAAGGTTAACCGGTAACTGCGGCCGGATTTTTTTTCTTTGATCAGAAAACCATCTTCTGCAAGTTTCGCAACGGAGCGCTGCGAATGTCCCCAGTCCAGTTTTAAGGCGCTGGTCAGTTCTGATGGGGTACACTCAGGATGTTTGCCCACATAAATGATAAAGTACATCTGACCAAAGTTAAGACCTAACTCATGGAGCTTTTCTGTTGTGTAAGCAGCAAATTCTTTATATAGTTCAGTTGTATAGTAGGAAAGAGTTGATATTAGCATAAATCCTCCTTACATCGCAAAGCGAAATCCAATTTTCATATCGAAAACTGAGTATTTACGTTTCCAACTGCACACAGTATAAAACCGATACTTGACTTTGTCAAGTAAGAAAATAAAAAAAGTTGTATGGGTTTTTGACCGGATGACTTGTGATCTTTTATCATTCGGGTGAAAACCCATACAACCGTTCCTGCTTATTCAGAAATATGGTTTTCGCGCATATATTCACCAATTTTTTTATCACAGGCAAGAATGTGGTTTGCAAGCCAGTTCAGTAAAAACTGGATCAGATCAAGAAGATATACCTGCTGGTTGTCATCCAGATCCTCCATTTCATCCAGATCGATATTTACAAGACGGTCTACAAATGCAGCGTGTGCCCGTTTCTGTGAAGGAAGTTCAGGATAATGGATGCGCTCCATCAGAGCCTCTTCCTCGCTGAAATGTAATTCCGTATAATCTCTCAATTCTGCCAGCAGACGCATGATCTCATCGTATTTATCATGTAAAAGCTGGTCGTGGATGAGGTCATTGGTATCACTGATGATCTCAAACAGCTTGCGGTGCTCATCATCGACAAATGTGATGCCGGTTTTGTATTTGTCCGTGAATGCAAATGGATCCTCTGTAGATTCTTCCGTAGGGATCATTTTCCCGATCATCATATCGCTGCTTAAAATATGATGATAAAGCCAGTGCACGAGGTAAGTAAGAAGTTCATTTAACGATCTCTTGGCATTGCGTGGTGATGTGGTATCCAGTTTAAATTCATTGATCGTCTTTGTAAATGCAGCGTGTTCTGTCTTCTGGAGGGGAAGCTCAGGATCATGGATACTCTCCATATAAGCCTCCTCATGAGCAAGGTGCGTAGCTGCGTAATCTTTCAGGTTTGCGATCAGGCTTTGACCGATGGCTGTCACATCCTCTGTTTTCTCAACTAATTCGAATGCTTCATTTATCATCTGGAACAGACGCTTGTGTTCTTCATCGATTGCATCAATATGAAGCATACAGTCTTCTGTAAATTCGTACATAAAATCCTCCTTTTGTGTGCCATAAATCCAGAGCGCTTACGGAAAAGCGCAGTGGAATGTCTTTCGTTTTGCAACATTTATGACATCATCATAGCACATGCTGGAAGAAAATTACAGTTGTTTTCGTGGAAATTATGCCATACTTTTACAGGTACTGCGGATGAAATTTGCAATAATCCTTTTCATCGATTCAAATTAATGATATAATTTTTCTGAAATGTTGACAGATATACATTTTATCTTTCTAAAATGTTGATGATTTACATTAAAAAGTATTATTTATGTTGACCAGAGGTGCCTTATGTTAAAAAGAAAAGCAACAAAGTTTATGAAAAACTGGATAAGCACAAAGGATAAGAAGTGCCTTGTCGTTCAGGGTGCCAGACAAACAGGAAAGACATATACCGTTGAACGTTTTGCCGAAGAAAATTATGAAGAACTGGTTGAAATTAATTTTAAACAGATGCCTTCTGCGATGGAGATATTTTCTGGAGATCTTACCGTAGATGCTATGGTTATGGGTATGCGGTTCCGCTTCCCTGAAAAGAAAATTATTCCTGGAAAAACATTGATTTTTCTGGATGAAATTCAGGAATGTCAGGAAGCGGTCACATCACTTAAATTTTGGGCGATAGATAATAAATATGATGTAATTGTATCTGGCTCACTTCTTGGAATCGACTACAAACGTGCCTCTTCTTATCCGGTTGGATATGTTGATTATTTGAAAATGTATGGGATTGATTTTGAAGAGTTTCTGTGGGGAATGGGAATATCCGGGGATATGATAGAAAATCTCTGTGGTTATCTGCGTTCTAAAATGATTGTGCCTGAAGCAATTCATTCGCAAATGATGAATTATTACAGACAGTACATTGCAATAGGTGGTATGCCAGAGGCAGTACAGAAATATATAGACACAAAAGATTTTAGGGAAATTGACAGGATACAGCGCAGCCTCTTACAGGGATACCAGTATGACATAGCACATTATGCAACAGCTGAGGAAAAGGTAAAAGCAGAGAAGTGTTATCTTTCTCTTGCAAAACAGTTACTGGATAAGGAAAACCATAAATTTCAATATAAAGAGGTCGAGCATGGTGGTCGGGCACAAAAATATTTTTCAAGTATTGAGTGGCTGCTTCGTGCGGATATGGTGCATTTATGCAAACTAGTAACAGATGTCAGATTTGATCTGGATGACTATGCAAGAGATGACTTTTTCAGGGCATACACAACGGATTTATCTCTTTTGATAGCGATGAAAGATTTTTCATTAAAGCAACATATCGTAGAAAATACGTTATTCGGAAACTCAAAAGGCGGTATATATGAATGTGCCATAGCAGATGCACTTTACAAGAAAGGATATCCGTTATATTTCTATAAAAATGAGACAACTAAGAGAGGAATTGATGTTATGATCCAAAAAGATGGTGTGGTAGTTCCGATTGAGGTTAAAAGTGGAAATACGCGGGCTAATTCCTTAAAATCTATTTTGAAAATGAATGCAGATATTCCTTATGGATACAAGTTTGTTGATGGTAATATAGGTGTAAGTGATGATGGTATCATTACATTACCGTTATATATGATCGCGTTTATTTAAAGTATTATTTTTTTTGACTTTGTGATATAATGAGCGCAAGTGAGAAGAATGCATTTATGCATTCGGCGAACGGCGAATGTCGATCATGTGCTGCTTTTGCACATGATATAATATTTTTAGAAGCTGTACCATTAAGCGTTTCGGACGTTTGCGAGAAGATGTCTACATCACTTGGCGTAATGGCAAGGCTTTTTCTTTTTTCTGAATACATAGTCTGTATTCTTAAATCATGATTTTTACTTTGAACATAAGTTACTAATGTTTTTTCCATTTATATTTTTTAAAAATATTATCACTGGATTCCCATAATACATTGTAGTTGTAGTTGTAGTTCCCGGTTATTACTTGGTATGTTATAATATATAGCCGTTTTTTTTATGCCTAAAAATGTTGTAGTTCCCGGTTATTACTTGGTATGTTATAATAGGGAACGGAAAATCCTGCATAATCCAAATGATTATGCAGGGTTTTAACTTTCAAAAAACAAATAAAAAATGATTATAGTAGACGGAAAAAACACATTTTAAGAAAAAATCAAGAAATATGAAAAGCATTTTCCACTATATCCCTAAACAAAGCCGTACTTGCCTTACTCGGGCATACGGCTTTTCGCTTTATATCTATGCTACCTATTAAAAGGCCTTATTTTGATACTCGTTTTTAATAGCGGAAATGTTCTAAGCAATTCATTATTGAATATTTTCGATGTGTAACCATAGTTCTAACTTCTGTGGTTTAAATATTTAAATAGCAATTTTTTGTTGATTTAAATTAAAATGTACAAATTATTGGACAGTTAAAGTGCTATATCTTCAGTAATGAAAAATCAGCAGGGAAAACCCTGCTGAAGGAGAACAATATTCTCCATATTATATTTTCAATCCGCGTAGTAAAATACGACAATCTTTATTATAAATAATAACGTATGAATGTCAATTGGTAAAAATATTATTCTATAATATGGATAATATATTGACAAACAGGATATGAAAGAATAATATGAAGATAGGAGGAAAGAAAAATGTATCTGGCACACAAGGAAAATGAAAAAAAGCAGGAATTAACAGTACATTTACTGGAAGCGGGACAGTATGCACAGAGTGAAGGAGAAAAGATAGGAATAGGAACATTAGCTACACTTTGTCTGCAATTGCATGATGCAGGAAAGTTTAGTACTGAATTTCAGGCATATATCAAGCAAGAAGATGATCTACCCAAAAGGGGAGCAGTAAATCATAGCTCTGCAGGAGCTGAATTATTAATGCAGGAATTTAAGAACAGTCCCTATCATTCAGTTCAAGATATGAGGCTTTTGATAGAGCTTATTTCATATACGATTACGGCACATCATGGAATTTATGACTGCATAGATGAAGATGGCGAAGACAAGTTTGAAGTCAGATTGAATGTGGTTGAAAAAGAAAAACTGGATGAAATTGCAAGACTGTGGTTTGAAGAAATGCATTTTACAAAAGATATGTTATGCAGTCAGATGAGAAAGGCATATGGTGAATTCATAACCGCTTTTTTGAAACCATTAAAACAAATCTGTCAGAATGGACAGACAGAAGGCACAGAGAGATTTTTTTATATGAGCTGTATGGAACGATTGCTTTTGTCTTTGCAAATAGACTCAGACTGGACAGATACAGCAAGAGCAATGGGTGACAGTATGCTTGATGATAATATGGATACTGCAAACGTATATCAGAAAGCCTTGAAAAATTATCAGCAATATATGGATAAGCTGGAAACAGAAGCAAAGAAAAGTCTCAGAACAGAGAAACAAAAACAAATCTTCGAACTGCGAAAAAAGATTAGAGAAGAATGTATGAATTTCTCAGAGACATCATATGGAATATATCGGTTATCACTTCCGACAGGTGCGGGAAAGACGTTAGCATCTTTGGGATATGCACTGAAAGTGGCAGCAAAGAGAAAAACATCGGAAGTTTCTCACATTTTTTACATAAGTCCTTATATATCCATCACAGAACAAAGCACTGAAGTGATAAAGAAAGCAGTCAGAAATGAAGAATGGGTGATGGAACATCACTCAAATGTCAGCAATTCTGATGAACAGGAGAAGCAGATAGATACTGCATGGAAGGAACCGATTATCTGTACAACTATGATTCAATTTTTGTATACGTTGTTTTCACAGAAAAATAAAAGCATCCGCCGTTTTCATCAATTGAAAAATTCTGTGATTATCGTAGATGAAGCACAGGCACTGCCGGTGCAGACAATACACACATTTAATCTTATGATGAATTTTCTATGTTATGTATGTCATGCGACTATTATTTTGTGTACAGCCACCCAACCGCAATTGGCATCTGGCAATATAAAAAGAAAGATTTTATATACAGCGCCTAAGGATATGGTCACAGGAGTGTGTGATATTTTTCAGCGTTTTCAGCGTACAAACATCTCTTTTGAAATAAATGAGCCAGACACATTTGAATCACTGGGAAAGAAGATATTCAATGATTTCCAAAAGGAACGGACAATACTTTTAATTTTGAATAAGAAAGAGACAGTTGGAGCATTTTTTGATTATATAAAAGCAGAATTGAAAGATGTGAAGATTTTTTATCTGACAACAAACTTATGTTCGGAACATCGGAGTGATCAATTGAAAAGCATAAAAAATTATCTGAAAAATAGTACAGAAAAAGTTTTGATTATAAGTACAAATCTGATAGAAGCGGGAGTGGATCTGTCAGTCAATCATGTCTATCGTTCACTTGCAGGATTGGACAGTATCGCACAGGCGGCAGGTCGTTGCAATCGAAATGGGGAAATGGAACAGGGAAGGGTTACTGTAATTCAATTAGTTGGGGATGAATTTGAGGTAATTCGAATAGCTCAGAAGAAAACGGAAGAAGTCTGTGAAAAATATAATCAGTCAAATAGTATGGAGAGTATTATTTTTCCAGAGTGGATGGATTGGTATTATGAAATCTATTATAAGAAAGTCAGCAATAAAATGGATTATGATATAGGAAAAGGCGAAACAATATATAAATTATTGAGCAGTGGATTTCCGGGAGAACGGAAACATTTCATCAGACAGGCATTTGAAACAGCAGGAGAAAACTACAGACCGATTCAGGAAGAGGGAAAAACAGTGATAGTTCCATATAAAGAGGGAATGGATATCCTTGAAAAACTGGAAACAGCGCAGAATATGTCTGAGAGAAAAAGACTATTAAGAAAGATACAGCGTTATACGGTGTCTGTTTATGAAAATAAATTAAAAGAATGCTTACAAAATGGAGTGATAGAAGAAAGTAGGTTTTTACCAGACGTATATGTAGCTAAAAATTATGATATGGAAAAAGGACTGCTCAATGAACTTGTATTACAATATTATTGAAAAAGGGGGAAAGAAGAATGGAAAGAGAAAATGCAATAGAATATAAAGTCTATGGAAAATATGCACTTTTCACCGATCCATTAACGAAAACAGGAGGCGAAAAACTGTCATATCAGGTGCCAACGTATCAAGCATTGAAAGGAATCACAGAAAGTATTTACTGGAAACCTACGTTTACGTGGGTGATTGATGAGTGCAGAGTGATGCATCCAATACGGACAGAGTCAAAGGGAATGCGCCCGATAAAATATCAGGGAGGAAACGATCTGGCATCTTACACATATTTAAAAGATGTAGAATACCGGGTGAAAGCACATTTTGTATGGAATGAAAACAGACCGGATCTTGTAAATGACCGGAATGAGAATAAGCATTATCAAATTGCAAAAAGAATGTTGGAAAGAGGAGGCAGGAGAGATATTTTTCTTGGAACAAGAGAATGTCAGGGATATGTAGAACCCTGTACAGTGATGGAAGGAGAAGGATTCTATGACAATGACGGAAATATTTCTTTTGGAATCATGGTACATGGAATTACATATTCGGATGAAGCAGTCAGGGAGAATGAGAAAAAGCATATGACGATCCGGTTATGGAATGCATACATGAAAGACGGAGTGATTAGATTTCCGGAACCGGAAGAATGCCAGATCAGAAAAGTAGTTGCAGAAATGAAAATGAAAACATTTGACGAAACGAATTTCTGTGGAGTAAAGGAATTTGAAAGGGGGAATCTTTTTGGGCTGGATACAAATGCTTGAAAAAACATATGATGCATGTGAATCAATTGTTGGAAAAAAGGTGAATGAAGATCCAATCCTGCTCCCAATCTCACATTCTACGGCAAATGCGCAGTTGGAAGTGACGATTGACATGGATGGAAATTTTATGCCGGCTTTGTCTGGAATCATTCCAAAGGATGGGGAAGATAAAATTACGATTATTCCTGTGATGGCTTCTTCCAGAAGTGGCAAGCAAAGTTCGCCACATGCACTAGGTGATAAACTTTGTTATGTTGCAGGAGATTATTCATTATACACAAATGAGGACAAGACAGAATACTATAATGATTATCTTAACAATTTAAGAAAATGGACAATGTCTGAATTCTCCAATAAGTGGCTGCAATGCGTATACATTTATTTGAAAAAGGCTACACTGATTCAGGATTTAATCAAAGCGAAAGTATTGGTATTGAGCGAAGGCGGTTTACTATCCGAGTGTGAAAATAAAATTCAGTCAATTGCGCAAAAAGAAGCGATGGTAAGATTTGCAGTATGGGATAGTGGAGAAAAACATGAACTGTGGAAAGAACCAGAAATGTATCAATCTTTTATAGAGTATTATAAAACAAACCTGTGTAATTATAATATAGATTATGTGACAGGTGAAAGAATGTCGTGTTCTGAAAAACATCCTTGGAAAATTAGAAATTCAGGGGATCAGGCAAAACTTCTTTCAGCGAATGATACCTCTGGTTTTACTTACCGGGGAAGGTTCGCAAATCGTGAGCAGGCTGCCAGTATTGGATATGAAACTTCACAGAAAGCACATAATGCTTTGCGCTGGCTGTTAGCAAGGCAGGGAAAATATATAGACGGTGAGATGACTGTGGTGTGGAAGCTTCCACAAAATCTAAAAGAAAAAGATTCTAATCTGGCTTTGGATGTTGTTGATTTATTTGGAGATACACAGGAAACATTTTTGGCAGATTTTGACTGGGCAGCAGAATGCAGGGACGAGGATGACATAGAACTCGACAGAAAATTTGCAGAGAAATTGAATCAGGCGATGGCTGGATACCGGGCAAAACTCCAACCGGATGATGAAGTAATCATTTTGTCGGTTGATGCAGCAACAACAGGAAGGTTAGCTGTTACTTACTATCAGGAAGTTCCGGGAAATGAATTTATAGACAGAGTTCTTCACTGGCATCAGAATTGTACCTGGCCACGATGGATAAAATTACATGAAACAAAAAAATGGGTGTTCATAAATAACACAGCGCCATCACCAAATGAGATAGCACTTGCTGCGTATGGAACAGAACAGGAAAAAGGATATCTGGCATGTAGTGATAAACTGAAAAAAACTACAATCCGAAGAATTTTACCGTGTATTATCGGATTAAGCCCGAAAATACCGGCCGATATTGTGAAAGCTGCTGTAAACAGGGCTTCAAATCCACAGGCATACAGCTCTTTTGTGTGGCAGAACTGTGTGGCGCCGGTGGCTTGTGCAATGATAAAATATAATGAATTTGATGGGAAGGTGAATAGTATGGAGCTAGAGAAAGACAGAAGCTATCTGTTTGGACAATTACTTGCTATCCTTGAAAAAGTCGAGGAGAGAGCACTATATTTACAGGAAAGTAAAACAGATGACAGACTTACCAATGCAAAGAAAATGTGGAATGTGTATACCAGACGTCCGGCAATCACTTATGAAAGACTCTATAGTCATATAGTGAGAGCATATCTGAAACGGTTAAATCCGGGTGCAAGAGCGAAAATAGAAAACGAAATAATGCAGATCATAAATGTTCTTCGGGAAACAGATGGATTCAACAACAATCCTTTGAATGAAAGATATTTACTTGGTTATTACGAGGAAAGAGAAAAATTAATGAAATCAAAAGGCGAAAAGTCGAATGAAGGAGGAGAAGAGTAATGGGAGCATTTACAAACAAAATTGATTTTGAAGTGGTGATTATGGTAAATCATGGAAATCCGAATGGGGATCCATTGAATGGAAATCGTCCAAGAGAAGATTTTGACGGATTCGGAGAGATTTCGGATGTATGTCTGAAAAGAAAAATCAGAAATCGTCTGCAGGATATGGGAGAGAAAATTTTTATACAAAGCGAAGAACGCTGTGATGATGGATGCAAGAGTCTTGCAGACAGGACAAAGACAAATGATGAGATGCAGAAAGCATTGAAAGCAAAGGATAATGAGGCATATGCAAAAGCTGCATGTAAGACGTGGATTGATGTGAGAGCATTTGGACAGGTATTTGCTTTCAAAGGAAATTCCGTATCAGTTGGAGTGAGAGGACCTGTAACAATTCAGTCAGCATTCAGCGTAGATCCTATTGATATTGAAAGCATACAGATCACGAAAAGTGTAAATTCAGAAACAAGCGATAAAAGAGGGGCAGATACGATGGGAATGAAGCATCGTGTTAATTTTGCCATGTATACCGTGAAGGGAAGTATTAATCATCAGCTTGCAGAAAAGACAGGATTTTCAGATGAAGATGCGGAAAAGATAAAAGAAGCGCTCAGGACGCTTTTTGAAAATGATGCATCATCTGCAAGACCGGACGGAAGCATGGAAGTGGTAAGGGTTTACTGGTGGAAACATAATTGCCCGATGGGACAATATTCTTCTGCAAAAGTTCATCGCTTACTGAAAATTGAGAAGAAGACAGAATTTCCAAAAAGTATTGATGATTACGAATTTACATTAAATTCTTTACCAGGATTGGAAGTGGAAATAATTGAAGGAATATAAAGAAGACGATTATCTGATGATCTCCGGGATACAGCATTTTGCGTTTTGTAGAAGACAATGGGCATTGATTCATCTGGAACAGCAATGGACTGAAAACTACAAGACAATGGATGGAAACTTTATGCACAGACAGGCGCATAATGGGGCATTCCACGAGAAAAGAAAAGATATCATCATTTCTCGTGGAATGCCGGTTTTCTCACGAATAATGGGTGTGAGTGGGATTTGTGATATTGTGGAATTTCATGCAGATGAGTCTGGTACTTTGATACGTACATTTGGTGGGAAATATACGCCATTACCGATAGAATATAAAAGAGGAAAACCAAAAGATCATGATGCGGATATCCTGCAGGTAGCTGCACAGGCCATGTGTCTGGAAGAAATGTTGGATTGTACAATTACACAGGGCGCATTGTATTATGGAGAGATAAAGCATCGTGTTAATATTCAGATTACAGAGGGTATCAAGCAGAACGTAAAAGATATGTTTGATGAAATGCATCAATATTATGAAAGGGGTTATACACCAAAAGCAAAAAAGAAGAAAGCATGTTATGTGTGTTCTTTAAAAGATTTGTGTCTGCCGGAACTGGAAAAAACGGGAAATGTTGAAACATACATGAATAATATATTGGCAGAAGATTTGGAGGATAACACATGAAAAAATTGTTGAATACTCTCTATATCACATCCGAGAATAAATATTTATCTCTGGATGGAGAAAATGTGGTGATTAAAGAGGAAGGTGCAGAGCTTGGAAGAATGCCACTTCATAATCTTGAAATGATTGTAACGTTTAGCAGAGCAGGAGCCAGTCCGGCGTTGATGGGAAAATGTGCAGATAATAATATTTCAATTGTATTTTTGACGCCGTCCGGCTCATTCCTGGCAAGGGTAGAAGGAAAGACAAAAGGAAATGTGCTTCTGAGGAAGAAACAGTATGAAGTTGCAGCAGACGAGCAGGAAAGCCTAAAGATTGCACGCAATACGATTGTCGGAAAAGTTTATAATGGACGATGGGTAATTGAACGTACCATAAGAGATCATTCACTACAGACAGATGCAGATAAATTAAAAATTGTTTCAGAGAGGCTTCGGGATAAAATACCTGATATCAGAATCAGTAACAACAAAGATCAACTCAGGGGAATAGAGGGTGAACTTGCGTCACAGTATTTTTCTGTTTTTGATGAATTGATTTTACAGCAAAAAGAAGATTTCTATTTTCATGAGAGAAACAGAAGACCACCTCTGGACAGGGTAAATGCATTATTATCATTTGTATATACACTATTAACAAGCATGATGGCAGCATCGTTAGAAACAGTTGGACTGGATCCATGTGTCGGATTTTTACATGGAGATAGACCTGGAAGATATTCACTGGCATTGGATATGATGGAAGAACTTCGGCCTGCGCTGGCTGATCGTTTTGTTTTGCGTCTTATTAATAAAAGGATGGTGGGCAAAACAGATTTTATAGAAAAAGAAGATGGAGCAATCTTATTGACAGATGATGCCAGAAAGAGAGTGCTTGACGAATGGCAGAAGCGAAAACAGGAACAGATAATACATCCATATTTAAAAGAAAAGATTCAGTGGGGAATGGTTCCTTATATGCAGGCAATGTTTTTGGCAAGATATTTACGTGGAGACATTGATGCATATCCGCCATTTTTGTGGAAATAGAGGTGATATTTTGCTTGTATTGATTACATATGATGTTAATACGGAAAATGAAGCAGGAAAGAGCAGACTTCGTAAAGTGGCAAAACAATGTGTAAACTATGGAGTACGGGTACAAAATTCTGTTTTTGAATGCATTGTAAATGGTGCCCAGTGTCGTATGCTGAAAGGAAAATTACAGGAAATTATAGACGAAGAAAAAGATAGCATTCGTATTTATTATTTAAACGATAAACAAAAACAAAAAATTGAATGTCTGGGTGTAAAAAAAGGAATATCAGTAGAAAATACGTTGATATTTTAAAATGGTGCGGATCATAAGCGAACATCAAAAAACGGATGATTCGCACCGGGAAATACAATATTTTTTGTGTTACATGAAATAATTATTGTAGTGTTGATGGGATTTTATAGATACTATGCAATAATTATTACAGATAAGTATAAGGATAATTGTGCATTTTTGCTGTCGCTCCTCTTGTAGGAGCGTGGATTGAAATAGTTGTAATTAACATCCGCATCCATTGTTACATCGTCGCTCCTCTTGTAGGAGCGTGGATTGAAATTGTAATGCGCAAGTGTTCTGCGCCATGTTGAAGTGTCGCTCCTCTTGTAGGAGCGTGGATTGAAATTGGGTTGATCCGAAAAAAAATGACATTAAGACAGTCGCTCCTCTTGTAGGAGCGTGGATTGAAATTGTATTGGATAAAATCGGTTTAATTGCCATCTACGTCGCTCCTCTTGTAGGAGCGTGGATTGAAATTGCATATTTACATATATATTGCTTTTGCACATGGTCGCTCCTCTTGTAGGAGCGTGGATTGAAATCGTTACAGAGAATTTATGATAGCAAGTGGGAGAATGTCGCTCCTCTTGTAGGAGCGTGGATTGAAATTTGACGAGCAGGTTGTAAATGACATGAGAAAATAGTCGCTCCTCTTGTAGGAGCGTGGATTGAAATATCCAAAAGAAACAGAGTACATTGGAAGAATGCCAAGTCGCTCCTCTTGTAGGAGCGTGGATTGAAATCATCAAAAGGACTGGATGGATTTGGTTCATATGAGTCGCTCCTCTTGTAGGAGCGTGGATTGAAATGTCAATGAGGTATATTTACACAAAAGACAGACCGGGTCGCTCCTCTTGTAGGAGCGTGGATTGAAATTGCTGCCGTGATGTACAATCCTGATTTAAGCTTGTCGCTCCTCTTGTAGGAGCGTGGATTGAAATACGACATAGCCTACACAAAGGCAAATGCCTACGATGTCGCTCCTCTTGTAGGAGCGTGGATTGAAATCGTATGTAAAGGTAACTCCCGGAATATCAGTTGTAAGTCGCTCCTCTTGTAGGAGCGTAGATTGAAATATTCCTAACGTGACAGGTGGGAAATTTCTTAGGTTGTTCATTAACATAATTTGATGTTCAAAAATATCTGCCAAATAAAGTCATTTATGTGATATCATGGATACTATAAAGAAATCCTATTTGATACTTTTTCATAGTTTTCAGTCAAATGAAGTAATTAATTAGAGGCGGTACATATTTGCAAATAAGAAAGACGGGCAAATAGCACAAAAATTTCATAAAAACATAATAGATAATTGCGAAACTCCTCCTACTCTTCTTTCAATTGTTCAAAATCAACAAAAACATTCAAGACACGCTCTCGCT
>ERZ832522.3832-NODE-3832-length-15917-cov-5.666751_pt1 | contig 15917 bp, 12 predicted proteins | sample MGYA00519951_ERZ832522 | MGnify/ENA primary metagenome ERZ832522 (study PRJEB31850, sample SAMEA3708728) | human gut metagenome | biome: human gut; feature: human-associated habitat; material: faeces | place: China | collected 2014 ... | reverse complement strand
TTCTCCAGTCTCCGACAAAGCTTCTCTTTTTTCTTCTAACAATTGAACTTTTTCATCTGCCAAACTCAGCAAATAAGATACTCGATCAGGTTCTTGCACAACTTCCCATAACTCTCCCATTGATTCACTTATCTGTTCATTTGCTTTTTCTTCATCTTCTTTGCTCAGATTAGAAGCCTTCAATCTCTGCATTGCTTCAACATATTTATCAAAAGGAACCTTTTCAGCCTGACTTAAATTCCAAATATTAAGCTCGCTAAATAAAATTCCACAATTTATTGCAAAAAAGAACACGATTTCTTTCGTTTTTTGATCTCGCACTAAAAATACCTTTGTATTTCTATCACAGTCATCATTCCAAGCATTATTTATTAAATAACTGGAGATTTTTTCACCTTTTGTAGCTTGGACAAATGCTTTTATATCATCTTTATTCTCTTCCACTTTTCTTAATGGTTCCGTTTTCAATCTATCAAATAAAAACTTCTTCTGTTCCTCAATTGATAACTTCATTACATATCTCCATAATAAACAATCCCACAGGTGTTTACTCCTGTGGGATATAATTCTATGCCAGAACGACACCTTTTCGTCTAAGGAATTCTCTCGTAGCATCAGCTTTCATCGCAGTTAAACTCATCTTTTCATTTCCAGCTTCACCTGCAACTAATCCCTTACGTGCCTGTCGCCAAGAATGTTCTGCATGTGACAATGTACTCAATTGCCATGCATCATATTCATCGTATCTTTTATAAACCGATTCTACTAATTCTTTCTCTGTATCACTCAGTTCTTCATATTCCCCATCAAACATATGCCCCGTCAAATATTCGCTTCTCACATTTACAAGAACTGGGCCATATTTCCAAGCCTCAAAATCATCATTGAACAGAGGATTTCCAGAGATCATCAAAGACTCCCTTTGTGAAAAGTACATCATCTTATGCATCTTCATTTGATCCATAGCGCGTCCATGCTTTTTAACATGTAAATCATTCAAATATTTCGCTACAGCTAATGTCTGTGCCATATAATCTCCTCCTCTCTACATATCTTGGTCATAGTATTATACTACTTCTATTTATATTATACAATATTTTTTTGATTTTGTCTCGAAAAAATAGAAATTTCCCATTTTATTACTGTGCTACGCTTCTGTTACACTACGTGTAACAGAAGCGTAGCACAGGGTCAACCACTATTTATTATAAATTTATTAATTCACTCAACACAATTTCTTCTGCACGATTGAAAATGCTATTCATTCTCTGAATCCATTCCCATTGATTATTCTCTTTCATTTCCTCAGTTACAGACTCGGCTTTTTGCATCTGTGAGATGATGATCTTCAATCTATCCTGTGCTTGCCCGTTTATATCTGCAAGATAAGTCCAGAGCTGGCAACTCAATACCAAATCATTAAATAACACAGGATGATTTTCTTTTAGATATTCTCGATGCATACGTCCATATTTTCCGATAGGACGTTTTTCCTCCGGCAACTTCAAATCCGGTATGTAATAATCCCCAACCAATACATAATCAATTCCGCTCTTCTTAATTCTTTCTTTCATCATATTTTGACCTCTTTCACAACGTATTTATCATAGCTTGACTCTATCTGTCGTAAAAGTGTCGTAAATTCAGGTCGGATTTTGGAAAAATCCTTGATTTTCAAAAGTTTTCAGCACTATTTTCGTCACTTGCCGTGGCAGATGAAAAGTACTTTTATCATAGTTTTGTTTCTCCTTGTTTTGCCCCGGAATGCCCTGTTTTGCAAGATTTTCTGGAATTCGTGTAGTTTGCTCTGAAATTACAGATTGTGGCAAATCAGAGCAAGATTGAGCAAGTTGGTACTGCCTGTCAGTAGTAAAATTGGTAGTAACACCTCAAAGTCTTACTACTTAGAATGCTACACTAAATTTTACAAAAAAAAGAACCCGACGCATCAGGTTCTCCCAGGTGTAATCCGAAGACATCCACCGCAATTCTTATATATAATATACTACTTCTGCATAAAATATGCAAGAATTTTATGATTTGCTAATGAATTTTTGTAAGGCATTCATATTAGGTCTATGCTGTGTACCAACCACCTGATTATAAATGTTAATTGGCAATTCATTAGAGTCATCTTCTTTTACCTGGTAACTCACTAATCAATGGTTGTATTGTCTTATAAATGTGTGAAACCACTGTTCCATCTGAATACAATTTTAACAATCCATTATTCACTTGCTGTTTAGTTTCTGACTTCAAAATAATCTGAATGATTTCCTCTTTGCAATCCACATATATTTTCTTCTTAATGTGCTGGCCAAAGAAAGAACGAACCTGCGATTCTCTTTTTGCAACTTTACTCTTTGATTGCACAAATTTCTCAAGAACAGACTTAACATCCTCATATACTTCGGAATAGTTATTAAAGGAGTTCCTGATGTCATTGTGAATTCCATTTAGCATTCTTTCATCATTACAATGAGCAATAACAAACTTGCAGATTCTATTTGCCGAATTGCTATCATATCCTATAGCCACAAGTCCATGCTGCATAAACAGGTTTAATTCACTTCTATCATCACCTTCAAATTCATATGCCATACCTGCACTAATTTTACTATTCACAGTCTGCACATTACTTTTTGTTTGAGATACTGTCTGTGTTTTTTGCCTCTGAGTAGAAGCAGTTCCCGGCAACTTCTCTTTTCGTGAAATATTAGGATAGCCTTCCTCTTTCCAAAACTTAACTATGTTATCGTAATCCTTATCCTTACTGATAATCACATAACTACATTCCTTACCATACACTCCCAACAAATGGCCTAGGTAAGAAACCAGATGCATATCCAATGACTGCTTTCGCACTGGAACTAAATGAGATTTAATATCTCCATTTAACCAAAAAACGTCCTGTCTTATATTTGTTGCATTCTGTGTTGAGAAAATATGCACATGCTCTTCCTTTGTAATACTTTCAATATTCGCAATGCCATCATTATGAACATTTTCAAAATCAATCAAATAAAAAGTTTCCATTTATCTATTCACATCCTTTTCAAGGCAAAATTTTTCCAAAATATATTATACAATCTTATTTTCGTTTTTTCTATAGCAATATAACGCCCCAACCATCAAAAGCCAGAGCGTTGCCTATCATTCTTAAGTTCAATAATAACATTGCAATGTAAAAGCCGATTATAAATTCGCATAGACACAGCATCCATTGATGAACCACTAAAATATGCGAGACTGTATCTTGATGGGAATTTACAGATGTGGGTAGATGCAGAAGATTCCTTGACATTATAGTAATGTTCAAAAAAAGCTCTCTGTGCAATGCACAGGAGCTTTTTATATGTAGACCTCTATTTATTTGTGCTGTCTGCATCAATTACAGACTGAATCTGCTTCATAAGGGCATCATAGTTGTCCTTGTTATCAATTCCGCCGAGCATTGGTTCGCCTACAATATTGCCATTTCTGTCAACAAGTATAGTTGTTGGAAAGGCCATGATTTCTGAGGCATATTTACCGGCAGCACTAGAGGAGTCAATTGACAGATTACGATATTTGACACCCTGGCTTTCAAGAACAGAGGCAGCCTCTTTGATAGCTGTTTTATTGCCATCGAAGGTCTCAGTGTTGATGCCAACAACTTCTCCGCCCATTGATTTGATAGCATCATTTAATTCGTTAAGCTTGGATAATTCAGCGACACATGGTTTGCAGCCGGTAAACCAGAAATTGACGACTGTTACTGCATTACCGGAAAACAGGCTGTCATCAACCTTATTGCCATCAAAATCCTCACCGGAAAAATCACTGAATACAGATGAGGCTTTAGAGCTGTCCTTCTTGTTATCGTCTGATGATGTATTTTTGTTTTCAAGCTCTGCTATCTGTTTCTCGATTTTTCGTATGGTTTCAATATCCTCATTAAGTGTTTTAAGCTCATCGTCTGTGAATGAATTCTTGTTTGATTCTACGGTACCGGCAAGATAATCAGCATAATTTCCGTTTGGATCGGCGTCACTTTTGTTCATCATGCCAAATGCCTTGTTCCACACATCAGCGTGATCTGCAAAAAGCTGATTTTCCTGCTGATATAAATCATCACGCCTGGAATCTGATTTGCCGGATGCTTCTGAGCCGGCTTCAGTCTGAGTGTTCTTAGAATCTGTTGTGGAAGACTGCTTTACACCACATGCTGTAAGTGATAATGCTATGCAGAGTAAAAAAATAGAAATAAATGATAATTTGTTTTTCATGAGTAATTTCTCCTTTAAAATAATAGTAAAATGTTTAATAGCTATCTGTTGTCATTTTTTTGACATGATTTTCCCATAAACCGGTAGCAGATGGCGTCCTTCGGACAGGCCTTTATGCAGGCACCGCAGCGTATGCACTCGGGGTGATCCGGTGTCTTACACACATCCACATCCATCTTACATGCCTTTGAGCATTGACCGCATCCGACACATTTGCTGCTATCAACGGTGATTTTGAGCAGGCTGACCTTATTAAATAATGAGTAGATTGCTCCAAGCGGACAAATCCATTTACAGAAGGGCCTGTAAAATAAGATACTTAGTACAATCACTGCAATTAAAATCATACACTTGAAAGAAAAAAGCTTTCCCAGCGCAGAACGGATAGCAGCATTTCCAATAGATAACGGTATAGCACCCTCTAAAACACCCTGAGGACAGATATATTTGCAGAAGAACGGGTCTCCCATTCCTATAGAGTTCGTTACAAGCATCGGAAGAAGTATAACGAAAACAATAAGAATGACATATTTTAGGTACCTAAGAGGCTTTAGTTTGGCTGTGGATAATTTCTTTCCGGGGATTTTATGAAGTAAATCCTGAAACCATCCAAATGGGCACAAAAAACCACATATAAATCTGCCGAGAGTTACACCGAGTAAAATAAAAAATCCTGTTATGTAGTATGAAAACTTAAATTTTGATGATCCCACAACTGCCTGAAATGCCCCTATTGGACAGGCTCCTGTCGCGGCAGGGCAGGAGTAGCAGTTTAATCCGGGTACGCATACTGTTTTTGCATTGCCCTGATATATTTTACCCTTAAATAAATTTGGAATATGAATATTGGTCAGCAGCGTTGCTGCGGCCTGTATCCAGCCACGTATTTTTGCTAGTTTTCTTGATAGTAATTTCTTTTCCTTATCCAATTCCGACACACTCCAGACATAGTTTTATTGCTTTACCAAGCACTGTAGCCGCCTCACCTCTGACTGCACCATAGCTTATCATGGATACACCAAGGATAAGCAGAATGATTTGACATGTTTTTTGGTATTTCAACATAATGTTGCTCCTTTTTGTTGTATTGTTGACCAGCTGACTTTGGTATTATACAATATAGGTTGTAAAATTATTGTTAAGAAGCAGGAGAACATTTTGAGATTATTAATTGTTGAGGATGAGAAACAAATATGTGATATGGTTGCAAAGAGTCTGTATTCTGCCGGTTATGAGGTGGATATCTGTTATGATGGGAAAGAGGCTCTTGAATGTATACTGTCGGAGAATTATGATCTGATAGTTTTGGATTTGAATCTGCCGGGGATGGATGGCATGGAGCTTCTTAAGGAGCTTAGAAAATACAATGATGAAACTAAGGTTTTGATATTATCTGCAAGAGGTCAGATTGCTGATAAGGTAGAGGGACTGGATGCAGGAGCAAATGATTACATGGAAAAACCATTCCATCTGCAGGAGCTTGAGGCACGTATCAGAAGCCTGACAAGAAGGAAATTTGTACAGAATGATATATGTCTTAAATGCGGAGAAATAAAGTTTGATACGATTAAACGCGAGGCATATGCAAAGGAAGAGCCGGTTCCACTGACAAGAAAAGAGAATGGTATTTTGGAATATTTACTTATCAATATAGGCAGACCGGTGAGTCAGGAGGAGCTGATAGAGCATGTGTGGGATGCCACGGCAGACAGCTTTAGCGGAGCAATCAGGGTACATATGTCTTCACTTAGAAAAAAGCTTAAGGCGAAGCTGGGATATGATCCCATTCAGAACAAGGTAGGTGAAGGCTATAAAATACGGGAGGAGTCTGACAGATGAAAAGAATGTCGCTACAGTGGAGACTTACGTGCATTACTACATTGTGTATTGCTATTATATGTGGCTGCCTGACTATGTTTGTCTATAAAAATGGTGTGCATTACATCGATTCTCTGCAGGATGCGGTAGAGTCACAGGGGGATGAAAAAGGAAACAAATCAGATGAAATATATATCAGCATACCGGACGATAAGTGGGATGAGTTTGCGGATGAATTTTCGCTTCAGGTGTACAATAATAAGGCCGACTATAAAAGAAACAGTCTGATAATCACGGTTTTGCTGGCGCTTTTGGGAGGTGTCGTCACTTATTTTATAAGCGGGCATGCACTCAGACCAATCAGGGAGTTTTCAGATAAAATTGAAGAGGTACAGGCTCAGAATCTGTCGGATTCAAGAATAGAGGAAAACAATGTTAAGGAACTGAACCAGCTGGGTATTTCTTATAATAAGATGCTTGAGCGTCTGTCGGAAGCATTTGAGATACAGAGACAGTTTACTGCAAATGCAGCACATGAGCTGCGTACTCCATTAGCGTTAATGCAGGTACAGCTTGATTTATATAATTCTGCCTCTCACCCGGGAAATGATGCAGACACTTTGCAGACCATAAAAATGGTTACGGAACAAAATGATAAATTAAACAGGATGGTAAAGACTCTTCTTGACATGAGTGAGCTTCAGACGGTGGGAAGGGATGATAAAATTATATTGGATGCTATTGTTGAAGAGGTTTTGGCAGACCTTGAGCCTCTTGCCGTAGAAAAGAATATAAAGCTGATTGGAAAATGTGAGAATGCCACTATGATAGGCAGTGATATCCTTATTTACAGGCTTGTATACAATCTGGTTGAGAATGCCATCAAATATAATCATCCGCTCGGACAGGTTACAGTAACCGCATATCAGAGAAACAAGCATGTTTATCTGTCTGTAGAAGATACGGGAAGCGGAATACCAAAGGAGCTTAGGGAGAGAGTGTTCGAGCCATTCTTCCGTGTGGATAAATCCAGAAGCCGGGAGCTGGGTGGCGTAGGGCTAGGTCTTGCTTTTGTCCGTGAAATCGTTAGAGTACATGATGGCAGTATTTGTATCAAATCAGGCAAGACTGGGGGAACGATTTTCGAGGTGACTTTTGCACAGCATTCAATGTAGCGTTCCGTTTTACACATTTGTCAACGCTATTAAAACAGATTTGCTAAATGAGAAAAATAGAATAATTTGTTATTTGAGTCTGTGAAATAAAGTCTATAAATAGACATTCTATGATAAGTGATGGAGCTGTAAGTTCATGAAATGAGCTTGCAGCTCTTGTTTATATAACTAGCATATAAAAATACCCATGTCAAGGACGCCCATTTTATAACGGGCGTATATTCATCCTTGATATTGGGTATTTTTTATGCTATTCAGGCAAACGGCCTTCGTAAATAATGCTCAGTTCTCCATACACCTGAGCCCAGTTTCTTAAGGTCGTTGTCCATTTCTTCGTTGCTTCAAAGGTTGAAAGGAACAGAGCTTTCAACAATGCCTTGTCGCTTGGAAATACACTTCTCTGACGATTAACTTTCCTGTATGTTGAATTTAAACTTTCAATGGCATTGGTTGTATATATTACTTTTCGGACAGTATCTGAAAATTTGAAAATAGGTGATATTACGTCCCAATGGTAAAAGACTAACCGAAGCCATCTATATAGACGTTGCTTTTTCACTTGTTGCCTTTCTTCGTGCCCACAGCAATTTTCCGGAAGGGGAGATTTCTCGGATGTGGAAAGAAACATTTTTCTTGATTTATCTTGTTTTTGTTGCTTTTCGGCTTCGAATTTCTTGCTGGGAGCCAATTTTTGCCACACAGTTTGTTATTTTCCTGCTTCTTTGTTGCTTTTAAGCAAAAATAACGGGTTTCATGATACTCCCCTGTCTATCTGACCGGGGCGTATCATAATGCCCGCTACTTTTCTAATATTATATATCTTTATTTAACTGTAACTTTCACTCGTTTGTACACACCATTCTGTGCATAAACATAAACTGAACACTTGCCTTTCTTCTTAGCTGTAATGACTCCCTTTTTGGATACAACAGCCACATCCTGATTATCTGATTCGAAGGCTGTCTTTCTATGTTTCTTTAATTTAACCTTCTTTGATTTAGCAATCTGTTTAACTTTTAACTTGAACTTCCTGCCCTGCTTTAAGTTAACCTTTGATTTGTTCACTTTAAGTTTCTTACAGTTACCTACTTTTCCACCCTTTGTTGCCACATGAATTAACTTGGATATTGCTACCACTTTGCCCTTTTCATTTAATGCAACAACCATGTACTTATAATAAGTACCTTTCTTTAGCTTCTTATTAGTAAATGTCTTTTTGTGAACAGTTGCAATCTTCTTATATGAAGTTCCACATTTTGCACCATATATAACATATGTCTTAGCAACCTGTATTTTCTTCCATGTAAGACTGATAGCCTTCTTCTTGCTCTTCTTAACCTTTACACAAAGTTTTCCGAAAGTAGATCCTGCTAAATCCTTATCATTCTTGCAGTTAAGTATTTTCCTGTTAACCTTACCTACATCGCTTCCTTCTCCAATTGCTTCTGTTGAAGTTTTACTCTTTGTTGTAGACGCCATTGTTGTCGGTGCCTCTGTTGTTGGGGCTACTGTAGTAGGTGTCTCTATTGTTGGGGCTTCCGTTGTAGGTGCCACCGTTGTTGGGGCTACTGTAGTAGGAGCAACCTTTGTTGGTGCCTCTGTAGTAGTAGTTACCGTTGTTGGTCCCCCTGTCGCTGGGGCTACAGTTGTTGGTACCTCTGTTGTTGGCGCAACCGTTGTAGGTGCTGCTATTGTTGGTGTTGTTGATTCCTTTGTTGTTGAGGCAGTTGTATCTTCAATCTTAATATTTTTAAAGTTAATATTTGTTCCTGCATCAACATTCTGTCCTAACTCAAACATTACTTTTATCTGGTTGTTTGTTACTGTGTATGTTCCTGTTAAAGTTCTTGTACCATTTGCCGGTATATCTGTATATACCTGTGGATCCTTTTTATTTGAAAGATCTTCTTTTATACCAATTGAACATGCTTTTGATGCAGTAACATCTACTGTTACTTTATATGTATGTCCGCTTGTTACGTTATCTGTATAACTTCCCTGTACTGACCATGCTTTTCCTTTGTTTGCCTTATCAACATAAATATTATAGTCTGCGTCTGATGCCCACTTATATGATCCAGAAGCCGTTCCACTCAAGTTTCCAAAGTAACATTCCCATTTACCTGATGGTGTCCACTGATTAACTGTTGCTGCTGTATATCCTGATGGAATATTATCCTTTTCCCCAACACTTTTTACATCAAAAGCAATATTGTCAACATTTGCCACATATTTATGTGAGCCATCATTCTTAAATACAATATATACATTATGAAGACCACTTATGGATTTTTCAAGCTGCTGACTTACAGTAGTATATGTACTCCAATGATCTCCTGTAACCGGAAGATTAATAGTTGCTACAGGTTCTCCTACCTTGCTGTCTATATACACCTGTGCATATCCGCCTGCATCGCTCTTTTGTCCCGAATAGTTAAAGCTTACCTGAGATGCCGAACCGTTAAAGTACACACTGTCATATCTTACCCATGTATTATTTTCCACTCCACCAATGTTTTTGCCATCATTAATTATATGGCCGGACTTTGCATCAAACTCTTCTGCTTCTACTTGGCTTGCATCATGTATTTTAATTGTCTTCTTCTCAATGTCCACAATTCTACCCAATGACTGATAAGCTTTTAGAATTTCATCATCTGATGCTTCTCCATTAGCATACACACTGCTTGCCTCTTTTAAATTATTTTCAAGACGTTTTGCAATAGGCAGATATTCACCTGTGGCGTCTATTGATTTTGCTACATCAATGGCATTTTTTAAATCACTCTTTAATATTCCGTTATTCTTATATCCCAGCATCTCAACTTCTGACAAATAAGCATCTGTTCCTGTAAGAACAACTTTATATCTTGAGTATTTGCCCACTTTGTCTGCACTTATTCCAAATGGTCTTGTATACTTGCCCCAAATATTAAAGAACAAGCTGCCACTGTCATGGTAGTCTCCCAGTAAAACCCAGTTATCATCTTCATTAGCGCCATACACCTTTGCCCTATCCGGTGTTCTTCCTGATTTTGATGATGTAAGAGTCAACATTCTTACAGCTTTTTTATCGGTAAACTTAAACATAAGTGTAGTTGTATTATCAACCTTTGTCTCTGTATCTGAATTATCATCAAATAAGTTATCCAATGTAGTCACTCCTGTACTTGAAGACTTATTGGCATCCTTTGAATAGTCCGTATATACTTGCGGCTTATTGTCATCTGTAGTTATGGATGTAAGGCTATCCTGTTCAAGTCCGCGCTCTTTATTAGGTGTTGAGGACATATTAAATTCAATTGTTCCACCTTTAATTAAATCCTTGTATTTTATAAATGTTTTATCATACTTTTCTCCATTAACGTACATACTGTCTACATACACATTTTCCTTACTATTGTTATTTGCCTTAATTACCAGTTTTTTATTTCCTTCCAAATTAACAGTTACTTCTTTAAACTGTGGTGAACCGATAGCAAATTCATCATTTCCCATTGACAATGGATAAAATCCGATGGAAGACAATATATACCATGCTGACATTTCACCATTATCTTCATCACCAATATAACCCTGCCCAAAGGTACTTCCTGCATAACATCTTGCAAGAATATCTCTTACATACTTCTGTGTCTCCCACGGACGGGATGAGTACAGATACATATATGGAATATGATGGGACGGCTGGTTGCTGTGTCCATACTGACCCAGTTTTACTTCTCTTGCTTCCCTCTGTTCATGAATACCACCAACACCATCCATGGCGCCATATCCAATATATCCTCCATCAGTTGTAAAGATTGTATCAAGCTTGTCTGCAAGCTGGTCACAACCGCCATATAAGTTTGCAAGTCCAATTCCATCCTGTGGTACAGAAACTGCCATGTTAAATGCATTGGTTTCTGTATAATCTGCCCCCCACCAGAATGGATTAAATCCCGTATTATTGTCACTGTTTCCTAAATTCAAAGAACCGTCAGCTTTTCTTCCTCTCAACCATTTTGACGTGACATCCTGACCAGAATCGTCAAATAAGAGGGAATAGTTCTTTGCTCTGTTTAGATAGTAGTAATATTCAGACATATAGTTTGCTTTCTTTGTTGCATCGTTAGTCTGATTTGCCAATTTCTTTGCCATCTGAGCAATTCCGTAATCGTTAATATATCCTTCCATGGACCATGAGAAATTTTCATTTTCATCAGCAGGTACATATCCAATAAAGTTCGAAACATTTAATTTCTTTCTTCCTCCATTTGTAAGGTTATCGGATACAGTAGCTGCATTTCTCAATGCGGACCTGTATGCATTTTCATAATCAAATGATATGCCCTTCGCCATTGCATCGGCAAAAATAGCATCACTGCTTGTTCCCACCATACTGTTGGTTCCACCTGGTGCAATCCATCTTGGAAGCCATCCTTGATCTTTATAATGCTGTACCAAACCGTTTAACAACTCTGTTGCTTTGGACGGTGTAAACAGTCCATACCCTGACCATGCAGTACGATATGTATCCCAGAAACCATTATTAATATAAATCTTTCCCTCCACAGGATTTGCATTATCATCTTTGTAAGGGCTCTTGTATTTCCAAACCGGATTACTGTTTGACCCTGTATTTTCTGACATAAGATTTGGATAACAATACATACGATAAATACAAGAATAAAGTGTAACTAACTGTTCATAATTTGCGCCTTTAACATCTGTGATAATTCCAAGCTGATTATCCCATTTAGACTGTGCCTTGTTATAAACCGTTTCAAAACTGTCTCCTCCAATTTCAAGCTCCAAATTCTTCTTTGCCTGATCATAGCTGATGTATGATGTGGCAAGTTTCATTGTAACTCTATTGGAATTAAAGGATGCAATACTTTTCCTGTCATTTATTTTAGTTCCCTTAGGAGTCTCACTAAATTCTCCGTAAATGTACATACGCTTCGAACCATTCCCTGTATGGTCAGAATATGTTTTAAATGTATTTCCGCTATATTCGGTCCTACTTCCACCATTGGCACAATCAAAGATAACACTCTTGTTTGCCGTGTTATTATAAGTAAACCGTACCACTGCGCCATGAGATGTCGGTGTCAGCTCTATCTGTGAATTTGCTGCATCGCCTCCATTGCCATCAAAAGAAACTTTATAATAATGCGCTTTTGCTACCTCATTATTATGACTAAAGTTTGCTTTCAACGTTCCCAATCCATAATCGTCATTTGTATTATAATCTTTGCTGGTATTTACCATAAATTGCCAGGTTCCTCTATCACCAACCCATATAGACGGTTCATGGCTTATTCTCATACAACGAAATTCATCTGTTTTCTGATATTCATAAGCCGTATTACTGCTTGCGCTGGTTGCAGGAATCCAAAAGTTGAATCCGTTTGGCACTGTTACTGCCGGAATTGTCAACCCTCTGGAGAAGTTTCCTGTATTGTTCGTTCCTCTTAGAATATTTACATAATCTGATAAATGAGAATATACCGGATAATCCTGATTATATATTTCAATGTCATCAAAATATGTCTGGAATTTTGCTAAAGCCCTCGCATTATGAGCTTTCATATCGTACACAACCAAAATCTTTTCAATGACTTTTCCCTTTGCCACATCACCAATTTTGCTGTAAATTTCATTCCACTGTTGTGTCACCAGTGTACGACTATCTCCCTGAGACTGTGCATCCACCTTATTTCCATTTTGATCAATTGCACCTAACTCACTTAAATAAGTTCCATCCTTAAACTTTAAATCCACCGCCATATGCATCTGTGTATATTCATAGTCATATTCGTCTCCATTAGACATGGAAGGAAAAATTACATATCTTAAATTTGTATTATCACTTACTGTAATATTCAAGTTGTCATAAATAACATTATAAGAATATGCATGACCAGTTCCTACATGAACTCCCTTGCATACAAGAGAGTGGCTTCCTGTCCAACCCACATTGGATTTTTGATTCCATGCATCGCTCGGTCCGGAAGTAATATTACTATTCATTCTGCTAATAGAAGCACCAACTTCCTGACACTTGCCTGTTGCAAGAATAAACTCTGAAAATTGTGTCATGGAACCACCATTTTTATTTGCTGTAATCCGCAATCTATACTGGCTATATGCTTTGCTGTTATCCAATTCAAAATAATTTTGTTTATATCTGCCATTAAACACCTGATTTGTTTTATTGTCGATGGTTTCCCAGCTTTCATTATCCGAATTTCTACCCTGAAGACTCCAATTCTTAGGGTCTCTTCCGGGAGCATCATTCGCAGAAGTTATCGCATAGGATTTTATAACCCGTTGACTCTTTAGTTTTACAATAACTTCCGACGGCTTTACATCAGTTAAATATTTTGTTCCAGAGTCTCCGTCAAACAAATTTTTCAAAACTTCATTATCATTTTTCGCGGCACTTCCCGAGTAACTCTCGATTTCACCGGATAAATTTCCATTTATCTGATAGCTTAGTTCATTTGTTGTAATATTGGCTGTGCCCTTCTTATCATCTACTGTAGAAGTTTTAAATCCATCTGCTGATTCAAAGGATGTAGACCATAATTCTCTTTTTGTTGTATCTGCATCTATCACTTTTCCATGCACAGTTTCGCTTTTCGCAACAAATCCCACAGGGAGAGCCATACATACTGCAAGTAGAATACTGATACCCTTTCTTAGTTTTCCTTTCTTTGTCATAATGTCCTCCTTTTCAACTACAACCTAACTGTACCTAACATAAAAATGCCCTATCACTTATGCCATATAATAATTAAAATATATTTCAGTATACCAAAAATGTTGTTTGCCGCATATACTTTCTAAAATTCAGATACCACTAATAAAAAGCATGCTTCGCCTATTCAACTCCCCGCGCCCCTCAATCTTGAGAGGTGGGCTTTTCTTTTGCTTCATTTTTCTTTTCCATTCTGTTGCCAGTGTTATTTCCCACATGTTCTTTAAAATGATTCGATATAGTGGAATCTATGCCCGCCACCCGGCAGGCTGTTTTCAATTTACCAGAACGCCAACTACGGTCTTTCCTATAAAGAAAAAAAGGCTCCAATGTGACTAATTAATCACATTGGAGCCTTTTTCTCCTATATTTGCCGAAATGGTATCATATTGGTATCACCTCGGTAATATTATATACAATTATGTGGTTCAAAGCCCTTTATTTAAAGGCTTTTTTAAAATTTGAATTCAAAAAAACGGCTACTCAAACTCCTGCTCGTAAAAGTTTGTTTATTTGCACATAAATATATTTATCGCAATTATCAGTTCGTTTGTGAACTGTTTTTATATGTTTTACATATTTTTTCGAAAAAATATTGTCATTTTATTGTCGCATCTTTTAATTTCCCATTTGAATTTCAGAAAAATTTTTTTCATTAATATTATTTAGCACATTTATTATATAAGGAATAATTCCACAAACGCACAATATGCTTATAACAAAAAACACCACTCCTACTAATACATGTTTTTTCCAATCTTTACCTCTTTTGTGCGTTAATTTAAACAATTTATTCCAAAACCACTTTCCTCTGCTCCCTATTACAATATTAGTCACCGCAATGATATAAAAGTCCGAACATATAATGTGAAGTAATAAAAATGCAAGTGATATCATTCCTATTGTTTGAAATAAAGCATAACACATATATTCGTAATATTCAAAAAAAGCCTTTATTATTCCTTCTATCTCAATAATTTTTTTAAAGTTTTCCAAATCAATTTTGGATGTATATAGTGATGTATTTACAAATCCTATCAATAATGGAACGCACCAAATTACTATCATATTAAAGTAAGACATCTCTTTTATATTCTTACCATATATTACCTTTGCATTTTTGCTTCCATAAAACACTCCTATAGTAGCAATTTCTATAATTGCCGCCGCAAACACTATAAACAATTGCACATCCGTGCGATAATTCAAATAAAGTACTGTAATTACTATTATTCCTAACATTCCTAAACAAAATAGCTGATTTCCATCTCCTCTAGATTTACTTGTTCTACTATTCTTTTCACCTTCAACCACTATAGTTTTAGTAATATTATATATTTTTCCTTCATATTCCTTGGTATCTATTTGTCCATTATCTGTAGCAATATTTATCTGTTCACCACTAATGTTTACTGTAATCCCATTTCCTTTATTGCATTGTAAATTTTTTTGCAAGATATTTCACTTCCTTCTTTTGTAAAAAATATATATTTCTACAAATTAATTGTGCACTTAATGATATTATATAGTTTTTGCAAATTAACAGTTAGTGCCGGAATACCATTTGTAATATTTATCACTTGTTCAATACGTTTCAAACAATTTTGTAAATGATTTATTTTTGGGTTTTCTTTGTCCATTTCCCCTTTTATTTGCCCTAATATATTCAATATTTTATATGTATTTTCTTCGTTTAAAGTCGATAAATTATCAACAATTGCTTTAATAGCAACATCAAGTTCTTTTTCTTCTATCCTATTGTTTTGAATTGCCCTTATAGTTGCATTGTCTTTTGCAATATTAATTTGTTTGCCACTTATATTTACTGTCATATTTCGTTCATTCATATTCACTTGTCCTCAATCACATTTTTATTTTTTTCTATATAAAGATAATAGTCCTCCAAGTTTG
>ERZ832522.3814-NODE-3814-length-15968-cov-3.820713_pt1 | contig 15968 bp, 12 predicted proteins | sample MGYA00519951_ERZ832522 | MGnify/ENA primary metagenome ERZ832522 (study PRJEB31850, sample SAMEA3708728) | human gut metagenome | biome: human gut; feature: human-associated habitat; material: faeces | place: China | collected 2014 ... | reverse complement strand
AGAACCCGGAGGTGAAAGAGGAAGACATTCCCACCGATTTGCTCACGGCTTCCGGCTCCGGCTTGGACCCTCATATCTCTCCGGATTCTGCGGAAATCCAGATTCCCCGGATTGTGGAGGCCTCTGGTCTGAGTGAGGAAGAGGTCAGAGAAATCATCGACCGGAATACAGAAGGAAAGACACTGGGCGTCTTTGGAGAGGACAAGGTAAATGTTCTCTTGGTAAACATTGAAATTGCCCAGGCTATGGGATTGATTCCCGCTTCTTCCGAGGAATAATCTTGGAGTTTTTCTTTCAGATCATCAAGGAGAGCCGCAGATTCTGCGGCTCTCTTTTTCAATTTGGGATATAGGGTGGAAATGGGGACGATGAGATGCTAAAATTAATTGTATTACTTACAATCGGTGTAGGATTGTTCTTAAGATTTTTGCAGAAGTGGAATAGAAGAAAAAGGAGGCAATGAATGAAAAAGTGGTATGCGGAAGAGTATGCGTTTGAGATAGAGGTTATCAGTTTTCTCCGGGGATCGCGTACAGAGCGATACTGCCGCAATGGGGAGGAAATTGGAGACCGGTATACTTGTACCTATGGTTGCCCGGTGAATGGGGAAGGGCAGGGAATTTGCTCTAAAGTAATGATGATGCTGTTTCCCATCATGGAGGCGGTGAGAAGCGGTGGAGATTTAGAGAATATTGGAGGCGTGAGAAAGGATTGCAAAGAGGTGGTTTGCCCTGATGGATGTGTCGTGTTTCGATTAACGGCGAAAAAACTCGGGAATGAAAATTTTTATAAAGAACGGGATGGTCAGTCCTCGCTGGAGGCAGTTAATAACATGCATCCGGATGACCGGGAAATCATGTCCCGGCTTTTTGCGGATATAAAAAACGGGCAGATAGATAATTTGCACCGGGAGGTTCGTTATGATGTTCGAGGGTTATATGAGGATTACTATGACTTGTATTTGACGATCGAGAAAAAGGATATTGCGGGAAAACCTTTGCGGGTTGTTGGGACATTGCGAAATATAACCGAGAGTAAGTTGTACGAGAAGACCTTGATGGAGGCGAAGCAAAATGTGGAGAAAATTCAGGAGATCAATCAGCTTATTCTTGATCACTCGAATAATGGATTGGTGTATCTTCGCCCGGATTACATGATTGAATGGGAGAACTTGGCCCGGTATTCCGAGCATCCGCTGGCCGGCAGGTACAAGGCCGGGTTGTGTTGCTACAAGAGTGTCATGCATCGGGATTCTCCTTGCCCGGGTTGCGTGATGCATAAGGCGTTAGAGACGGGAAAGCGGGAAATGAAGGAGGTTACTTTTGATGACGAGTTCACGGTAGAGATCACGGCCACGCCTGTTTATGATATAAAGAACGAGGGGCAGATTCGGGGTGTCGTGTTGAAATACGAGGATGTTTCCGAGCGTACCCGGGTTGCCAATGAATGGAAACGGGCGAAAGAAGCGGCGGAGATGTCCGATCGGTTAAAGTCAATCTTCCTGTCTAACATGAGTCACGAGATTCGTACCCCCTTGAATGCCATCGTGGGATTCAGTGAATTGCTCGTAAACACGGATGATCCGAAGGATAAAGAGGAGTACATGGCCATTATTAATCGAAATAATGAATTACTATTGCAGTTGATTAGTGATATTTTGGATTTATCAAAGATTGAGGCGGGAACGTTGGAATTTATTTATGATATGGTCGATATAAACGAGATGCTGCGGGGATTGGAAATGAGTTATCGCCAGAAGATTGCGGAGCATCCCGGTATTGATATTTCTTTCACTTCTCACATGGATGAATGTGTTGTTTACACGGAAAAGAATCGGGTGATGCAGGTGATTTCGAATTTTCTGAATAACGCGCTTAAATTTACCCGAGAGGGACATATCCATTTTGGTTATGAAGAGCAGGAAAATGGGTTGCGATTTTTCGTTTCAGACACGGGAAAAGGCATTCCGGTAGAAAAGCAAGGTGAAATCTTCAAACGTTTTGTCAAATTGGATAGTTTTACCAACGGAACGGGGTTGGGGTTGGCTATTTGCCAAACAATTGTCCGTAAACTGGGAGGAGAGATCGGGGTCCTTTCCGAGGAAGGCAAAGGAAGTACTTTTTGGTTTACCTTGCCTGTCAGACCGGGAAATTGTTAATAGCGACGTTTCCCAAATATCTCATGTGCTTTCTCGGCGTGATCGTTTGCGTTTAGAGACGACACGTCCTTCTGATCCTCGAACGGAAACAATATTACGACAATTGAAAGGAATGGGAAATGGCCTGTCTGCACCACGAAAAGCAAAGAAGACAGTTGTCTTAGGGTTAGATGTGAATTTCACAAAACGAGAGAGAGAGAACGTATTCTCCGTGAGCGAAATTACCTGTTGGCTTTTGGGGTAATCATGGGGCATGGAGGGAAACAGGTGTCAGAAAAATCCCGCTCAGAATTAAGGCATGTGGTTGTTGAGAAAAAAGAAGCTTGGGGCATCTTCGAGTATCCGGGATTCATTAGAAGAGCCTTATTTGCTTTCCACGATCTGGGTGGACAAACGGGGGATGGTGCTTATATCTTGCTAATGGACGTGTTGAAAGAGGTGGAAAAGTACCGGGATAAGCGGTTGGTAGAGAATTTAGTGGTGACGAGTGTCATGGAGTACGTGAGAATATATGGTATGGAAAACACGGATGGAATGGATCGAATTTTCCGTAAGAGGGTTCATCGAGTGGATTATGTTGCGGAATATCAGCGTGTGTATGATGCAAATGAGGTTTTGTTTAAGGGACAGCCTGCCGTACCGTTTACTTTTAAAGATATAACGGGGAAAAAGTGAGCTTGTCGGATTTGAAAGGAAAATACGTGTACATTGATGTATGGGCTACGTGGTGTGGGCCATGTAATGCCGAAATACCTCATCTGAAAAAGTTGGAAGAGGAATTTGAGGGGCGAAACATCTATTTTGTCAGTATTTCTTGTGATGATAGTCGGAATGCGTGGGAAAGATTTGTTCAAGTGAAACAGTTGGGAGGAATCCAGTTACACATGGGAGGCGACAAGAGTTTCATGGAGGCTATTCGTTGCAAGGGGATTCCTCGGTTCATGTTGATTGATCAAGATGGTAAGTTTTTGAATGCCAATATGCCGCGGCCTTCTGATGGGAAAACATTGGAAATATTGAATGCTTTGCCCGGGTTATAGATTAAATGCGTGTGCTTTATGAACCCGGACTTCCTCGTCTGCAGGAATGTCCGGGTTTTATTTGGGTGGAAATTCTTTTTCTTATACTTTTGGGTAAATTCTTATGACACGTTTATGATCACGAAAGAACAGGTTGAAATTTTTGTGACTCAAGCCCATCGGTATGGGGAGGCTCGACTGATGCTTTGCAGTAGTGGTAATTTATCTTGGCGGGTGGGAGACAAGATGCTCGTTTCCGGAACAGGTTCGTGGCTACCGGTTTTGCCCCCGGAGAAAGTTGCCGTGTGTGATATCATTTCCGGGCAAGTGGAAAACGGGGTACGTCCTTCCATGGAAAGTGTTTTTCATTTGGGGATTTTCAGGAATCGTCCGGAAGTGAATGTGGTGTTGCATTTTCAATCGGAATATGCCACGGTGGTGGCTTGCATGAAAAATAAACCGTTAGATTTTAACGTGACCTTGGAAGTTCCTTACCATGTGGGCGAGGTTGCCGTGTTACCGTATTTTCGTCCCGGTTCACCAGAATTAGCGGAAGCGGTGATAGAGGCTATGCAAGAGCATGATGTAGTTTTGTTAAGTAATCACGGGCAAGTGGTATGTGGTCGGGACTTTGACGAAGTACTTGAGCGGGCCCTCTTTTTCGAGATGGCTTGTCGGATTATCGTCCAGAGCCGGATGGATTACACGGTACTTTCCCGAAAAGAGGTGGAAGATTTGCGGAATAGCTTGGGATTAGCGAGAATTCCGTAAAAAGCCGGAATAAACGGGCCTATGCGTTTGTGTGTAGTGAGTTAGGGGAGAGTTTGGCGATATTGTTTTTCATATTATTCTCGTGAGTGAACATGATTATTCGATTTTCTTACATAAATTTGTCCATACAATTTGAATGTACTCATGGATATTGAAGAGGATTTGATTTTAGCTCGTATAAAAAAACGCGATAAAGAGGCGTTTCGATACCTCTATGAGTATTATTTTGCCAAAATGGTTCTGTTTGCCGAGAGTTATTTGTATGATGAAGAGGAGGCAAGGGATTTAGTGCAGGACCTATTCTTCCATTTATGGAAGCATGCCGGAGCATTGCAAGTGGCCACTTCTGTGAAAGCTTATTTGTTCACTTCGGTGCGGAATCGTTGTTTGAATGTGATACGGGATCGGAAAATCAGGGATGAGCATAACAATAAATTGTTTGAGGCACAGCTTTTCTCCGGAACCGAAGACGTGATTATTGATGAGGACGTGCATCGACGCCTTCAAGAAGCTTTGAATTCGTTACCCGATAAGTGCCGGGAGATTATTTTATTGAAAGTGGTGGAGGGAAAGAAAAATAAAGAGATTGCCGAGCAATTAAATATTGCCGAAACAACGGTGAAAACTCAGGTACAACGAGCGTATCGTATGTTGCGTGAGAGATTGGTTCCCATTTTCTTACTCATTGAATATTTACAAGGAGGTTTCTAAAGATTTTTAAAGAAAATCATATTTCTTGTACTCCGTTTTTCAAATGGATGTGTCTTGTATATGAATGATTAATTGAAAGTATCATGACAGATGATAAAAGGCACATAAATTGGGATCTGATTGTGAGACATCTCATGGATGTTGCTACAGGCGAAGAGAGGGAAGAGGTCGAGAGATGGCTGGCAGAAAATGAGGGTAATGGAGAATATTATCGTAAAGCAAAACGATATTTTGAAACCTATTACACGGGAAAAGAAACTCGTGTGGTGGATTGCAAGGGAGCGTGGAATGAATTTGTCGTTTATGCAGATAAATCTCGGGAAACACATATTTGGAGAGCGATTGTTAAATATGCGGCAATTCTGTTGTTTCCTCTATGTGTGGGATTCGGTTACTGGTTTCTGGAAAATGATGAGTCCCAAACGACATTTGTCTCGGAGGACATATCCATTGAGCCGGGAACAACAAAGGCCGTGTTGGTATTTAATTCCGGTCAACAAGTAAAATTAACGGATTCTATTGCTTTTGGACAAGCGATAGAAAAATTCAAACCTAGTGGTCAGATTGACGAAGCGGTAGAATATAATAAAATTATCGTACCTAGAGGCGGTGAGTATAACTTGGTTTTGGCGGATGGTACGAGCGTGATGATAAATTCCGATTCAAAATTAAATGTTCCGGATCGTTTCGAGGGAAAAGAACGACGTGTTCGTTTGGAGGGAGAGGCTTTGTTTCATGTGGCTCGAGATGTGGAACATCCTTTTATTGTTGAAACAGTTGGTGGAGATGTTACGGTTTTGGGAACCGTATTTAATGTAAATGCTTATTCGGATGAAGATTATGTGCAAACTACCTTGGTAGAAGGGAGTGTCGCTTTTCAAGGAAAAGGAATGGCTGATGCCAAGACGATTTCTCCTGGAGAACAGATTACCTATGATCTTCAGACAAATGGCATAAACGTGGAACGAGTGAATACAGATATATTCACGGCGTGGACCGAAGGGAAGTGGATCATTGAAGGAATGCGTTTGGATGAGATCATGAAACAATTGGCCCGGTGGTATGATATTACAGTATTTTATCAGAATCCAGAAGCTAAAGAGCTTGTATTTACTGGAGATTTGGAGAAGTATAATAAATGTAATGTTATCTTGGATATTATATCCTTGACAACAAATGTTGAATTTGAATTAAAAGAGAGAGTGATTATTGTGAAAATGAAATAACCGGAAGGTGTTGGGACCACCTATCCGGTCAATGTGTTAATAAAATATAGTAATCTTTACATTAACAAGACAAATGTATGCAAAAAAAACGAGATGATGGCATCCCTGTTAGGGAGGCGTGTGTAAAAAAATGGTTTCTGGTTATGAAATTGATATGTGTTTTTACATTGTTTCTATTGTTGAAAGTTTCCGCGAATGGTTTCTCTCAAAAGAAAATAAGTCTGGATTTTGAGAAAGCAAGCATGTTGGAAATTATTCAAGAATTGCGTCAGCAAACGGGTTACAAGTTTTTTTTCAATCATAATGAATTGAAAAAAGTGAAAGATGTGTCTGTAAAGTTTGTTGATGAGGAATTGGAACAGGTGTTGGATGTACTTTTGGGTAAAGTGAATTTATCTTACCGGATAGAACAAGGTGTTATTATTATTGTGCCGGGAGAAGTGAAAAATGAGGAAAGAGAGGTACGTATTATTGGAAAGGTGACCGATGAGAGAAAACAACCGTTACCAGGAGTGACGGTTATCGTGAAAGGTTTAACCTTGGGTACATCAACAGATGTAAATGGAAGATTTTCCTTAACATTGCCCAAAATGCAAAATGTGTCTTTGCTTTTTTCATTCATCGGGATGGAAACGCAAGAGGTAAAATATACCGGTCAGGATTCAATTCATGTGGTTTTAAAAGAAGCTGCAGAACAATTGGATGAAGTGATTGTGAGAACCGGGTATCAGAATATAGATAAACGTAAATTAACGAGTGCCGTGCAAACCATCAAGATGGATGATATAAAAGTGGCGGGAGTGAACACGATTGACCAAATGTTGGAAGGACGTATTCCCGGTATGATTTTTATGCAGAATTCCGGACAGGTGGGTGCGGCTCCGAAATTAAGAATACGGGGAACTTCGACGGTTTTGGGAAACCGAGAACCTTTGTGGGTGCTGGACGGGGTCGTTTTGACCGATCCGGTGAACGTGGATCCCGCGCAAATCAATGACTTGGATTTCGTGAATCTGTTGGGAAATGCTATTTCGGGATTGAATCCTAATGATATAGAACAGATTGACGTGTTGAAGGATGCTTCAGCAACGGCTCTTTACGGGGCAAAAGCAGGTAACGGGGTGATTGTAATCACGACGAAGAAAGGAAAGGCTGGTCCTCCCAGTGTGACTTATTCCGGGACGGGGTCTTTTACGCGGCGTCCGCGTTACAGTGACCGAGCTATATATCTGATGAATTCGAAGGAAAGGGTTGATGTCTCCCGTGAGTTGGTAGAGCGGGGAGTATATTATAACAATGTGGATAGTTGGGTCGGATACGAGGCTGTGGTACAAGATTATTACAATGGAGCGATTGATTATAAGGAGTATAACCGGTTGGTTTCGTATTACGAAACATTGAACACGGATTGGTTCGATATTGTTTGTCAAGATGTGTTTTCACATAGCCACACGTTGAGTTTGTCGGGCGGTTCTGCTAATATTCGTTATTATGCTTCTCTTGGGATGAGTGATGAAAATGGGGCAATAAAAGGGGAGAATAACAAGCGGTATTCGACGACATTGAATTTGACGGCTAATTACGAACGTTTTACGGCACGTTTCCAGCTTCAAGGCAATGTATCGAGTCGTAATTATAACCCTTCGGAATTAGGCGTCCTGGATTATGCTTATAATATGAGTCGTGCTGTTCCGGCTTTTAATCCCGATGGATCCCGTTATTTTTATCAACGGACGAGTGGCTCTATGCCGGTGTATAATTTTAACGTGTTGAATGAAATGGATAATTCCGGGGATAAAACCAAAGGAAGTGCGATTAATATGCAGGCACATATCGGTTATAGTGTTATTGACGATTTGAAATTGGAAGGAACATTATCTTATGCGGTAAGTAACACGAATCAGGAGATTTATTTCACGGAGGATACCTATTACGTGCACAAATTGCGTGCGGACCAGACGGAACGGAATGATATGTGTCCTGTCGGTGGTGAATTGCGTAAGAGTGATGTACGCAACACAAACTGGATGGCTCGGGTGCAAGCAAATTACACGAAGAACGTGGGAAACGAGGGTAAGCATAACGTGAGTGGTTCTGCCGGTTTGGAATTGAATTCTCAAAGATACGATGGTTTTAATATCACACGCCGGGGATATCATAGAGATCGGGGTAAATTGTTCTCTTCTGTTCCCCAGACTTATACGGGATATTATAATCAATTTATGGCAAGTGCGAATGCTTTGGGTGTTATCACGGAAAATTTGACGAATTCGGTAGCGTGGTATGCGATGGCCGGGTACGATTATGGCAACCGCTATATGGTGAATTTACATATTCGAGGGGAAGCTTCTAATTTGTTCGGATCACGGGCGAATGATCGTATGATGCCGATTTGGGCGTTGTCAGGTCGTTGGAACATGAAGCAAGATATTTTGAAATCTGTTGATTGGGTGGATGACATGGCGTTGAGAGGGTCTTTCGGTTACCAGGGAAATATGTTGAGTAACCAGACTCCGAATATGATTATTCGGCAAGAGACTGATTATACTGGGAAATATGGCGAATTTCATTCGAAGGTAGCTCATTATCCGAATCCTGATTTAAGATGGGAAAAGACGGCGTCCACGAATTTGACATTAGATTTTTCGCTTTTGAAAAACAAAATTAACGGTTCGGTTTCTTGGTATTATAAGAAGACGCGAGATGCATTTTTGACTAAAACGATTTCTGAAATTAATGGAATCACGCAATACGTGGTAAATAGTGGAACACTTGTAAACAAGGGAATAGAGGTGAGTTTGAATTTTACTCCAATCAATCGTGTCGGGTTGGATGGCGGGAAGAGAGGGTTTGTTTGGCGTATTGATCCTCAGCTGGGACAAGTGTTGAACGAATTGGTGAATAATGCGATAAATAATCGAAATAACGTGTTGCGAGATGAGATTGAATATACCGATATGTTGACCGGTGACGTGGATATTGCCGGAGAACCTTTGAATACATTCTATTCATACCGCTTTAAAGGATTGAGTTCGGTAGACGGTTCTCCTATTTTTTACGGGGCGGAGGATGAATTGCAAGAGGAGTTGAGTAAAAAGTATAATAATATGGAGCGGGAAGATGTCTTTTTGGAAGTAATGGAAAGGTCGGGACGGCGTGAGCCTTATTTGCAGGGGGGAATCTCGAATTATTTGGGGTATCGGAATTTTGGTTTATCATTTAATCTGGCTTATAGTTTGGGTAATAAAATTCGTTTGCTGAAATTATGTACTGAATACGGGACAACCAATCCCCATCCGTCGAGTAATTTGCGGCGGGAGTTTGTAAATCGCTGGAGAAAACCGGGTGATGAGAATTATACCAATATTCCCGGATTGAATACTGTTGCGGGAACTCATTCTAATCCCTGGTGGAGTAGTGGCCCGAACTCGACACATAGAATTGCGTCTAATATTTACGAGATGTATGACAATTCGGATATCCGGGTGGTAAGTGGAAATTACTTGCGTCTATCGTCGCTTTCTTTCCGTTATAATGTGGATGATCGATTCTGCAAGAAATTAGGCCTTAAATCAGCTTATATCAATTTGACGGGAACGAACCTGTTCACGATAGCCCATAAAAAGTTACGGGGACAAGATCCTACTCAGTCTGGTTCGTCGCCGAGTGTAAATCTTTCGGTACGTCCGACTTACTCGTGTAATCTTAGTATCACTTTCTAAAATTTGAGCGATGAAAAAAAGAGTTTTATTTTATATATTCGGTGTACTTGCCTTTGGGCTTGGCTCTTGCGGTGATTTTTTGGAGGAATACTCGCAGAACCAGCGATATGCAACCACGGCGCAGGATTTGGATGAATTGCTTCGAGGTGAATGTTTTATGCAATCGTCGAACCCTAGTTCCAATACTCAGGAAACGATGGGTTTCAGTAGTGGACTTACCATGAATTACCCGTGGTTGCACGTGATGGATGATGATGCTGAAGAATTCGTGGAGGGGGGATTCCCTTATACTTCGAGTTACCCGCGTAATGTACTGGGTTCTTTTTATCATTGGGGTTCCGATCCGTTTTTGACTTTGGAGAATGACCAGTACAGGGATAATGATTGGGAACGGTTTTACAAGAGTATAGGAGTATTGAATTCCATTATTTATATGGCTGATGAATTCCGTTCGAAAGAGGAGGATATCGAATTGTTGAATCGGGTGGAAGGTGAAGCGCGTTTTCTTCGGGCTGGTTATTACTTCCTGTTGGTGAATATCTACGGAATGCCTTATAGCAAAGCTACTGCATCACGGGATGCCGGAGTTCCTTTAAAAATCACGGAGCATATAGAGGATAAATATTTTAGCCGTAGCTCGGTGGAAGCAGTGTATTCACAGATTGTTACGGATCTTAAACGTGCTACTGTTTGTTTGGAGGGTATTGTGCCTTCTTCGACATTACGGGTTGGGGAAGTTGCTGCCAACGCGCTGTTGTCGAGAGTGTATTTGTATATGGAAGAATATGAGGCATGTATTGCTGCGGCAGATGAGGCAATGGCGGGAGCTTATTCGGTGATGGATTTAAACAGTTGGACGGATGGGAAGAACGTGATTTCTTGGACATCGTCCGAAACGATTTTCACGCAAGGGGGGAATGCTGTTGTTTCAACATTCTTGAGTTCTTCGACTGATTGGAATAATCCGAATCCGGATTATACCTACCCGCAGCAAGCGTTTTCGTACCAAGTATCCGAGGATTTGTTGAGATGTTATAGTGATGGGGATTTACGCAGAACCGCTTTTTTCAAAAATTCTTTACATGCGGCTATTCCCGATAAGTATAAGACGTGGATGGATTATAATGATAATGATGAGATTGGGATGGATTTTTTGATTCGTTTGCCAGAAGTGATTTTGAATAAGGCAGAGGCTTTGGCGATGTTGACCCGGGATGGGGATGCGAAAACCGAGTTGGAAAAGTTACGTTCCAAACGATTCGCAGCAGCTCCATCGGTAACGGAAACGGGGGAGGCATTGATAGACTTTATCCGCGATGAACGTCGTCGGGAGCTTTGTTTCGAGGGACATCGTTGGTTTGATTTGCGACGTTATGCCGTGAACAGTATTCACCCTCTTCCGGATAATTTCACTATCCGTCACCGGAATAATGCTTATGAAGCAAATTCGCGGACTTGGTATGAAAACGGTTATTACGAGTTGAATGCTTACACGCAAGATCGTGCGGCTTGGATAATTCCGATTCCGAATTACGCTATTGAATTTAACCGGGGAGAGCTTCAGAACGAGATTCGCCCGAATAGAGAACTTCAAAGAGATTGATTATGAAAAAGAATAAATTCCTTTATATATTGCTTTTGTCCGTGTTGTTCGTGGCTTGTGACAAGGAAGATAATTTGACTCCTTCCAACCTTGGTAAAGATTGGTTCACGATTGAAAATTCGGATGATCCGGTGGATCGGGCGATTTATCAATTCTACGTGGAAACGGGGATTCCCGTGTTCTATAATGATACGATCGGGCAAGAAACCCGTGTGGATAACTGGGGGAATTCTTACACACACTATGAAATCCTGCAGTTTAGCTCATCTGCCTTGGGAGGGACGGAGACTCCGAATCCATTTTCGTCTTATGAGTTGTGTCCGAGAGAATATGTTGTAGATGGACTTGAATTCCTGCGTGAAGAAATCGTGCCTGTTCTGCCTGAGAGTATTAAAATTCGCAGTTTCTTGTTGTTGAAATCTTTAACGCCCTATAATTCGGCAACAAGTAAAGAGGCTTTCAAAGGATTGAACACCGTGCTGATTTCCCGTGTTACCGAATTTAGGGACATGAGCGATGTGGAACGACAAAACATGAAAGGTGCAGTTCTGAATGCGGTCCTTGCCACGCCGGTTGCTGCTTATGCCGAAGAATTGGCAGCGTTCTATCAGACGACACGCAGTTGCTACACGGAAAATTTGTACGGTTGTGCTGGTTGGTATTTTTATAATCGATATGGGTTCTCCGATCCGCGGACTGTAGGTTTCTTGAAAGAGCCGAATCCTTATGATTATAGTAATATGCCCACAGAAACTCAAGATGTCGGTATGTATATCAGTGCGATATTCACTTCTACACCAGAAGAGTTCGAAGCATTGTACGGAGCATTTGATGCCGTGATGACTAAGTATAGAATTATAGTGTCTGTATTAAAAGAAATAGGGGTGTCAATATAAGTTATTAATTTATTTATAGGGTGTTAATACTAATGGAAGAGAGTTTGACTCTCTTCCATCGGGAAATAATCGCTGTAATAAAAAAGAATGTTTTGTATTGTATAAAATGAACTGAAATGAAAAAATTTTTATTGATTTATGTCGGAATTTTGTATTCTGTACTGGCTTTCGGGCAGACAAACTTCCAGAAATTGACATTAAATGAAGCATGTGAAAAGGCGAAAGCGGAGGGAAAAATGGTTTTTGTTGATCTTTACACGTCATGGTGTGGTCCTTGTAAAGTGATGGCTGTCGATGTATTTCCAAATGTGCAGTTGGGCGAGTTTATGAACAAACATTTCGTGTGTGTGAAATATGACACTGGAGCGGAGGAAGATGGCAAAAACCTAGAGAAAAAGTTTAATGTTCAGGCATACCCGACATTCTTGTTGTTAAATACCAATCAAGGGTTAGAAAATCAAATTGTCGGTGCCACGATTGATCCGTTAGAGTTTAAAAAAATGGTGGAAGAGGCTATGTCTGCATCTATTGCCAGTTTGGGAAAACAGTACGGAGAGGGTAACCGGGAAGCTTCTTTCCTGACAAATTATTTACAGGAATTGTTGAAGGCCCAAATGATTAGAGAAGCACAAGAAGTCCGTGCGGAACTGTTTAAAGTGATTTCGGATGCGGAGAAGTCGAATAGAGAGTATTGGTACATTTATGATAATCAGATTTTGTCCCCGATTTGTTCGGAACCGATGGATTTTCTATTTGCACATTTCGACCAATTTCGTGAGAGTATGGGTGAAGAAAAAGTATTGGAGAGAATCTCGATGGCTTTTGAAATGAAGTTAAGGGATATGATTCGCGGTCGAGAAAAGATGGATGACTTGGATAAAGTGATCAAGCAAATGAAACCCCATCATTTTAATTCTCGAGCACGTCTTGACGTGTATGTATCTTTGGCGCAAGCGTTGCGTGCTGCTTGGGCAGATAACAAGAACAAGGAAAAAATAGAAAAAGTACTCGTGTTATGTGAAAAAGAATTCCCGAAAATTGATGGTGAGGATTTAGTTTGGTTTTATTTTCCAGTGACAATTTTTATCACGGGTTCTGGGACGGAGGAACAATATGCGCGAGTGGTAAAATTACACGAGTACATCTACGAACATACCGAGCATCGACCTTTGCAAATCGGACTGGGAAATATGCTTAATGCTAGAAATCAAAAACAGAATTAATGTTATAAGTAAAAGAAAATGAAAAAGTTATTATTGGTATTCGTGGGACTCTTGTGTTCCTTGGTTATTTCCGCTCAAACAAACTTTCAGGAATTGTCATTAGAGAAAGCTCGTGAGCAAGCGAGAGCGGAGAACAAGCCTATATTTTTGGATTGTTATACCTCGTGGTGCGGACCGTGCAAGATGATGGCAAATGATGTCTTCACGCTTGAAGCTGCAGGAAATTATTTCAACAAGAACTTCGTTTGTGTGAAAATCGACATGGAGAAAGGTGAAGGTCCGGCTATCGGTAAACAGTACGAGGTCGATGCGTATCCTACCTTTTTAATTATTAATGCTGATGGTAAATTGATGCACAAACTTGTCGGGGCGATGCCTCTTGAAGAGTTAATAGAGAACGTCGAGTGTGGTTTAAAAGCGAATAGTATTGCCGAGTATGAAGCATTGTATCAGGCGGGGAAATTGGATAAAACGGAGCAAATGGCATACTGGAGATTGCTTTCTATTTCCGGTGAGGTGGTGAAGGCTCAAAACGTGGGCGATGATCTTTGGGGAAAGCTTTCAGAAAAGGATAAACTGAATTCGACTTATTGGCCATTGTTACGCTCACGGGCAACAACTATAGAGGGTGAGGAGATGAAGTTTGTTTGTGCGAACCGGGAGTATTTTGAAAAGGAAGTCGGAAAAGAAGAGGTCGGCAAATTGATCTATAATTCTTTTATAACTGAATTGAACATGATGATCGTGTACCAGCTACCTGCGAAGAAATACGAGAAGGTCCCCGTTATTAAGGCTTTGCTTGAAACTAACGATGTACCCCGTAAAGAGGCTCTTTTGAAAATCACCGAATTGGCAGAAGCCCGGGGAAATTATGACGAAAAGGGTTATCTGGATATTCTTGATGCCAATTTGAATGTATGGGACGATTCTGAAAAAAGAACGATATTCGAGGGTGCGAAATTGTTTATCTCGCTTGCCAATGGCAAAGAACAGACGAGAAGGTTGGGGGAGATTGCTTTACGGGCTCAAGAAGCCGTGAAAGATGAGGTAGTCAAAGAGGGAATTATTAACATAGGACTTACTTCCAGAAGAATGTCGGGAAAGGATGGTGTGTATTGGGAAGATTTGGCATCACTGAAAGAGGTCATGGATCGAGCTTTTTTCGAGGGCAGGTGTGTGTTCTTGTATTTCCACAACGACGGTCAAACTTCAAAGCTTATCAATGAAAAACTCTTCTCTAGCAAAGAGGTGGGTGACTACTTGAATAAGTTCTTTGTGAATTATAAAATACACGTTGGCGAGGGTGAAGGGGCTAATATAGCCAGAAGATATGGTGTCATTGTTCCCAATATGGTAGTTGTGCTTGATAAATACGGGGCTGTTCGTCACCGGGTGTCTAATCTCATGCAAGGTGATTTCATTAAACATGTGAACGAAACTTTCGATGATAATAAAGCCGTTGGGGTACTTGAGATGAGGTATAACATGGGAGATCGCTCTCCCGAATTCATGTTGAAATATTTGATGGCGTTAGGTAAGTTGTCTAGTCCGAGAACTTCGCTTGTTGCCGTGGAATTGTTTGCGTTGCTTGATGACGAGCAGAGAACTTCTCCCGAGTTTTGGGTGTTGTATCATCCTCAATTCTCCATGATTACTTCAGATATGAAGAATTATTTGTTATCGAATATTCAGAAATTTCGTGAGAAGTTAGGTGCCGAGAAAGTGGATGAGTTGGTTGCGTATCAAATTAATTCCGATCTTAACCAGGTCCTTTATAACGCAAAGGCAAGAACTTCTGTTGAAGATATAGATAGAATGATTCGATTCATTAAGCAAAGTAAATTACAGGATTCGGAACAATTAATTTGTTTGGCAAATGTTGTCAAACTGTTTAAGAATAAAGTTTGCAGCGTTAAGGAATACAAGAAAGCAAGCAAAGGTATGAAGCCGGAAGAGATCCCGTTCGCGGATTTATATGCGAATATTCTTGCGATGGAGCCGGGGAGAACGGAAGAGTGGAATGCGTGGGGAAAAGAGATTGTGGATTCTCTTACAGATCCTCAATATATAGAGTGGTATAAAAAATTTCTTAACTTGAAGTAGAAATCGCTTTTCTTCAATTTAATGTCGTGAATAACATATCCGGAGGGTGTGTCAAAACACACCCTCGGGTCTATAAGGTTGAAAAGTCCATAAAGTCGTAAGGTCGGAATCTTACAAATGTTATAGATGATCGCATTGATAATCAATAATCTGTATAATTTTTTGACTTTATAAACTTTCAGAACCGAAGGTTCGACTTTATGGACCTTATGGACTAAAATCAATCTATTACTTTTTGATAAATTGCGTCAGTCCCGCGTCTTTCAAGACCTTCAACAACGCCTCGTATCTTCTGATAACCATCTCGTAATCGGCATGTTCCTCTCGGATCTCGGCATCACTCTTCGTGTAGATCATGCGGGTAAAATCCGAAAGATCCTGCAACACGGAAGCCATCCAAATGGAAGAGCCATTATTTTGCCCAAACGTCAGCACGCCATATTTCCTCGGGTTGGTAATATCCATCGCGTAATTTCTTATATTAAAACTTTTTCCCAAAGCATAACAATCCGTTGATGAGCTCGGATTAGGATCCG
>ERZ832522.3812-NODE-3812-length-15972-cov-5.797386_pt1 | contig 15972 bp, 14 predicted proteins | sample MGYA00519951_ERZ832522 | MGnify/ENA primary metagenome ERZ832522 (study PRJEB31850, sample SAMEA3708728) | human gut metagenome | biome: human gut; feature: human-associated habitat; material: faeces | place: China | collected 2014 ... | reverse complement strand
TTGGAGAAAGCAAAGTGCAGGAAATGACAGCTAAATACGAAAGTTTGCCCAAAGACATTGAATGGCATTTCATCGGACACCTGCAGACGAATAAAATCAAATACATGATACCATACGTAGCGATGATTCATGGAATTGATAGTTATAAACTGCTGGTCGAAGTCAACAAACAAGCTGTCAAAGCGGGACGTACTGTGAACTGCCTGTTGCAGATTCACGTTGCGCAGGAAGAAACCAAATTTGGTTTCAGTCCCGAAGAATGTAAGGAGATGTTGAATGCCGGAGAATGGAAAGAGCTGACTCATGTACGCATCTGCGGATTAATGGGGATGGCCAGCAACACCGATTGTATTGAACAAATCAACCGGGAATTTTGTTTACTAAATAAGCTCTTTAACGAGATAAAAACAACTTGGTTCATCCACTCCGATACTTTCTGTGAGCTGTCGATGGGAATGTCACATGACTACCACGAAGCCATTGCCGCAGGAAGTACGCTGGTACGAGTAGGAAGCAAGATTTTCGGAGAACGAATTTATTAATCAGGAGTAAAAAACATTCATTATGACCGATTTAAAAACTACTTTCGCAGGGCTTTCCCTTAGAAACCCTATCATCATTAGTAGCTCGGGGCTGACCAACAGTGCCGGCAAAAACAAAAAATTGGCCGAAGATGGTGCCGGTGCAATTGTTCTGAAATCACTGTTTGAGGAACAGATCATGCTGGAAGCAGACCAACTGAAAGATCCGGCTTTCTATCCGGAAGCCAGTGACTATCTGGAAGAATATATCCGTGAGCACAAACTATCCGAATACCTGACTTTAATAAAAGAAAGCAAGAAGGTATGCCCCATTCCTATCATTGCCAGTATCAACTGCTACACTGATTCCGAATGGATTGACTTTGCAAAGATGATTGAAGAAGCTGGTGCCGACGCATTGGAAATCAATATCCTTGCCCTGCAATCGGAAGTGCAATATACATACGGTTCATTCGAACAACGCCACATCGATATTCTCCGCCACATCAAAAAAACAGTCAAGATACCTGTAATCATGAAACTGGGTGATAATCTGACAAATCCTGTGGCATTAATCGATCAGTTGTATGCCAACGGTGCAGCAGCAGTTGTTCTCTTCAACCGTTTCTATCAGCCGGACATCAACATCGAAAAGATGGAGCATATTTCAGGAGAAGTATTCAGTAATGCTTCCGACCTCGCCACTCCGCTCCGTTGGATCGGAATTGCGTCTGCAGTAGTAGACAAGATCGACTATGCAGCTTCCGGTGGTGTTGCCAACGCAGAATCAGTAGTGAAAGCTATCCTTGCCGGTGCTTCGGCTGTAGAAGTTTGTAGCGCAGTCTATCTGAATACAAATGCATTCATCGGAGAAGCCAACCGCTTCCTCTCGGCATGGATGGAACGCAAAGGATTCAAGAATATAGCTCAATTCAAAGGCAAACTGAATATTAAGGATGTTCAGGGTGTTAATACATTCGAACGTACACAGTTCCTGAAATATTTCGGAAAGAAAGAATAAAATAAATGATAGTTGATAAATGATAGTTACTATGCAGTATGTCGTGCTAACTAACTATCATTTATCAACTATCATTTATCAACTATAACAGATTGCTTGCCAGTTCACTCAATTCACTTCGTTCACCTTTCAGCAAATTGACGTGTGCAAAGATATTCTGGTCTTTCATACGATCAATCATATATACCAGGCCATTGGACTGACTATCCAGATAAGGTTGGTCAATCTGCTGGATATCTCCCGTAAATACCATCTTCGTACCTTCGCCTGCACGGGTGATGATTGTCTTTATTTCATTCGGGGTCAGATTCTGCGCTTCGTCAATGATGCAATACATTTCGCTCAAACTACGACCACGGATAAATGCCAGAGCTTCAATCACCAGCTGCTCGCTTTTCTGCATATCTTCTATGCGCTTCACTTCGGTAGAGTTTGTAGCAAACTGACGTTTTATGACGTTCAGGTTATCAAACAACGGCTGCATATAAGGAGCCACTTTTTCCTGTGCGTCTCCCGGAAGGAAACCGATATCCTTATTGGAAAGCGCCACAACGGGACGTGCCAGCAAAATCTGTTTGTAATCCGTCAGCTTGCCCAAAGCAGCAGCCAAAGCCAGCAATGTCTTACCTGTTCCCGCTTTTCCTGTCAGAGCCACCAGTTTGATATTCGGGTCATTCAGAATCTCAAAAGCAAAACTCTGTTCCGCATTCCGTGGTTCGATTCCATAATTCTTACCCTTCATCACGCGGATAATAGAATGGGTAAAAGGATTGTAGCGTGCCAATACACTATTCCGGTCACTCTTCAATACAAAACATTCATTGGGATGAATCAAATCCTTAAAGTCGAATTCACTCAAGTCAATGCCTTCTTTTGAAGAATAAATACGGTCGATCAATGCCGGATCTACATTTTCAAAAATCTCATTAGATTTCTCGAACACATCTACATTTACCACCTTATCCGTAATATAATCCTCGCAAAGCAATCCGATTGAACGGGCTTTCATGCGCAGATTCACATCTTTGGTCACTAAGATAGATTTCATTTTCGGATACTTGTCTGTCAGGTATTCGGTTGCCGCCAAAATCAAATGATCGGGTTTCTTTATAGGAAACGATTCCCACACTTTGGTAGCCGGCACATTGCTCGTCACCACAAACAGACGTCCCAATCCTTCGCCAAGCTTCACTCCGTCGGAGAAAAGCTCGTCGCTTGTCAGCACATCCAATTCGCGCACGAACTCACGAGCATTGAAATTTATCTGCTCGTTTCCTTTTTTGAACTTATCCAGTTCTTCGAGTACAACAAGAGGGAGGTAAATATCATTTTCCTGAAAATTCTTCAAGCAATTGTAGTCGTGAAGAATAACATTTGTGTCTAGCACAAAATTTTTCTTAGTTCCCATGATTTCTTAGATTTAAATGTTGATATTTGCAATCTCATTCGCCAATCCCCCATTTATAGTCAGATTGACGGTTCTAAAGATAAACAAATTAGTGGGCAATAAAGATTGCCCGACGTTAAATATTATAAAACATGGACTATCAGAACACTTTAAAGTACTTATATGAGAGTGCACCAATGTTTCAACAAATAGGAGGCAAAGCATATAAGCCTGGTTTAGAGACCACACACCAATTGGACGAACATTTTGGACATCCTCATCAACAATTCAAAACAATACATATCGCCGGAACCAATGGAAAAGGATCCTGTTCACATACCATCGCAGCCGTATTGCAGTGCGCCGGTTACCGGGTAGGACTATTCACCTCCCCTCATTTAATCGACTTCCGCGAACGTATCCGTATCAACGGTGAGATGATACCGGAAGAGTATGTAGTCAATTTCATAGAAGAGCATCGCTCTTTCTTCGAGCCGCTGCACCCTTCATTCTTCGAACTGACCACCGCTATGGCATTCCGTTATTTTGCCGACCAGAAAGTAGATGTAGCAGTTATCGAAGTAGGCATGGGCGGAAGATTGGACTGTACGAATATCATCCATCCGGATTTGTGCGTTATCACCAACATAGGCCTCGACCACACCCAATATTTGGGTGACACGCTGACGAAGATTGCCAAAGAGAAAGCCGGAATTATCAAAGAAGGAGTTCCGGTCGTTATCGGCAGAGCCCAAGGGGCAGTGAAACGTGTATTTACCATGAAAGCTAAAGAAAAGAATGCGCCCATCGAATATGCCCGTGAAAATGCCCGGTACTGGGACATGGAAATAGTTCCTTATTCGAAATTGCAAGAAATAAGACCGATGATGGACAACACAATTCAGAGCATGCACGAAATGATCGAAACAATGGACGAACAATCAGAAGAAGAGGCAAATCAGATGCGGCAAGCATTACTCATGTTAGACCTGTCAGACAGTCTACATACGCTAGATCAGATACTCGACAAAAGAAAAGATGCTATCAAAATCCACAATGAGATGTTTCCTTTCGGACTTTTCACAGAGTTGAGCGGAGCTTACCAATTCGAAAATATGTCCACCATCCTAAAAGCCCTTGCGACACTGACCCGTCTGAACTACAACATCAGATCCCAGGACTATCGCGCAGGTCTTGCAAACGTATGTCAGCTCACCGGTCTGATGGGGCGTTGGCAGAAAGTACACAGCTATCCGGATATTATCTGTGACACGGGACATAATGTTGATGGAATCGAATATATCCATGTACAGCTCAATGCCATTCACAAAACTTTCGGTCAGGAGATCCACTTTGTATTCGGCATGGTCAATGACAAAGACATCCGAGGGGTTCTGCGAGCATTGCCGAAATATGCCACCTATTATTTTACCAAAGCAAGCGTTAAACGCGCGCTTCCGGAAAATGAACTACTGGCATTGGCAGAAGAAGCCGGATTGAAAGGTACCACCTACCCCACTGTTGTAGAAGCTGTACAGGCGGCAAAAAAGAACTGCCCCCCCAAAGATCTGATCTTTGTAGGAGGCAGCAGTTTCATTGTCGCAGATTTGTTAGCGAACCGCGATACACTCAATCTCTACTAACGCATCCTTTGGCAGAGCTTTTACGGCAACCGCCGAACGTGCCGGAAAGGCTCCGTCAAAATACGTGGCATACACACCGTTCATCCCCGCAAACAGGGACATATCCTGAAGAAATACAGTGGTTTTGACAATGTTTCCCATTGTCAATCCTGCTTCTTCAAGAATGTGTTTGATATTCTCCAACGACTGGCGTGCCTGCCCTTCTATGCCTTCCGCCATCTGTCCCGTAGCGGCATCAATAGGCAACTGACCGGACACAAATACCATACCATTGGCTTCTATCGCCTGACTATAAGGGCCGATAGCCCCCGGAGCTTTCTCACTACAAATTACTTTTTTCATATATATTTCTTTTTTCTGTTTACCGAATTTCAAAGATAAAAATAAATTTCGAGTAAGATTGACAAATCTGTTTCTTTTTATTATCTTAGCAGCTGATGAGCAAGCATAATTACGACATATTCATAAGTTACCGTAAAAGATGTTCGGGCGACAAGCCTGAAATGCTACAACTGATGCTGGAAGAATCCGGATTCCGCAAAAGGGTGAGTTTTGATAAAGACAATTTAAACGGTCGGTTTGATGTTGAGTTGATTCGTCGCATTGATGAGTGTAAAGACTTCATTATGTTTATGGTGCCGGAGACGTTTACAACGATCCGCCCGCTCAATGAAGAAGCGGTCGAGATAGGCAAAAAAGCAACATGGGACATGGAAGAAGTGGCTTTTTACGAACGGATGGCGTCCTTGACCTATGAAGAGTTTGAAACAGAAATTAAGCAGATCAGCCGTACCGGAGAAATCGATTTTGTCCGGATAGAATTAGGCCGTGCGTTACACCGCCGGAGTAGAAACCCCAAACAGATAAATATCATTCCGATTGCTCCGCAGGAAAGTGAAAGCTATGATTTCGCCACCCTACAACTACCACCGGACATTAGCGGATTAAAAGACTTTCAAGCTGTATTTTACAGTAACTCACGAGTAGCCCGATTCAAAGATATAAAGAGTGACCTCCTGAAACAAATGTTGTCAAAAACTTCTTATGTATCTGCTAAATGGCTTGTGATGACTTTCATTGCTCTATTATTAATAGTAGCAGGAAGCAAAACTTATACTTCCATCCAAAGAACGGCAGAACAAAAATTAGAATTCAAGGATTGTCGCACTTATGACGATTACAGTAGTTTCATAAAGAAACACCCGAACAGTTCTTTGAAATCTACATGCGACTCCATCCTGCACGAATTCAATGCACTCCGAAATGACGGACGCGCATCCGTAAACAACACCGGAAACAGGGATATAAAAGACAGAGAGAAAGAATGGGTAGACGTAAAATGGAATCCCACAATCACACTGCCCCAGCTCCGCTCCCTGGTGGACATGATGAATAATATGCTGCTGATTCCGGCCAAAAACAAAGAATTCATCATGGGGAAAACTATGGGAAAAGGATATGACTCACCGCAGCACACTGTTGTATTAAGTTCCGATTATTATATGTGTAAATACGAAGTAACACGTTCGTTGTGGTATGCCATTATGAATGACTCCATTGTTACGGAAGAAGGCATGCTGCCTATGACACATATAACGTGGAATGATGCAGAGGCCTTCACCAAGAAACTGAACAAGCTCACCGGTTTACCTTTTTCCCTCCCTACGGAGGCGCAATGGGAGTATGCAGCCGCCGGAGGCGAAAGCTATCCTTATGCCGGTTCAGACAACATTCGTGATGTAGCCTACTATGCCTCCAATGCCAATGAACGCCTGCATCCCGTTGGCGAGAAACGCGAAAACGGATTCGATTTATACGACATGTCAGGCAACGCCGCCGAATGGTGTACAGACTGGATGAGCCGGTATGAAAATACACGGGTCACAGATCCCCAAGGTCCGGCAGAGAATCCCGGACACCATAAAAAGATAGTGAGAGGAGGCAGCTACCTGGCCAATGAACGTGATATGGACATTCGCCATCGTAGCGTACAGACTTACGATACATCAGAACCACATATCGGATTTCGTGTGGTACTTAATCCTATTCAATAACACTATGAATGCAGAATAAAAATGAGCAGGAAAACTATTTTCAGAGTATTCATCCTCCTGTTTTTTTCCATCGGAGGGCAAATGAGTGTCAATGCACAGACAACGACACCCTTTGAAACGGTGTTCGACGCCTGTAAGAAAGCATGTGAAGCATTGGACGGCGGCTTTGCCAGTGGCGAACAACTGCTGGCAGTAAGCAAAACGCTGCGTGATGCAGCCCCTATCCCATTAACCGTCAAACAAACCCAGGGCGATGTCTTGAGCCTGAAAGGACATCTGGTATTTGACTACGAATTCATTCAAGCCTGCGTTGATAATGAAACAATCTATGAAATTGCGGACAAGTATGCAGCAGAAGCGAGGATGAGAGGTGATAAGGACTCCGCCAACAAAGTAAGATTAGATACCAAAATGGTGGCTGCCGGTCAGACCTGTACTTTCGAGATCCCGAGCTGTTCGGGAACCTCGCAGATAGGCTGTGTGGCAGAGGTGAATCGCTCTTTCAGTTGGAAAATAAAGACAATCGGTTATCAATCGAAAAGTGAACGGGAATACAAATGTAATGACAGTGTCCGGAAAGGTCTTCCTTTCCGTAAAGAAAAGGTTAACTCGGACGAACGGTATAAAATCATCGTCTCGATCACCAATAAAAGCAAGAGAGACGGGAGCTTTGCCTTGATCTTATTTTAATCCACTAAAATCTCTATTATATGCGACAATTCATTCTATCTCTATTAGCCTGTCTATGTCTGACAGCCTACTCACAGACTGCAAGCCAAGCCGACCTACTGGTTGAAGAAGCTCAAAAACTAGAAAGTAAACAAGATTACCCAACCGCCATTACCAAACTGAAACAAGCGGACGAATTATATGTCAAAACGGGAAAGACACAGAGTGCGGAACGTGCTACCTGCCTGCACATTCTCGGCCGCTGTTATCTGAATCTGGAACGTCCCGAAGGACTAACCTATACACAAATGGCAGCAGATATGCGCAAGACCATACTGGGCGAAACAAATATCAAATATATTTCCTCCCTGAACAACACAGGACTCTACTACCTGACTGTTGCAAAAGACTATCCTAAAGCAGCAGAAATTCACAGCAAGACATGGGAATTGTGCAGTCGTATTCAACCCCGTCCCGAACAGGCATTCATGTTTCATATCAATCTCGCCCGCTGCTACATAGCTTTAGGAGAAATGGACAAAGCAAGTGCCATCGTAGAAGAGGAAATAGCCATCAGTAAAAAGATGTATGGCGAAAAGTCCCTTTCAGTAGCCCGCCAACTCCAGCAGATAGGTTCGTTGTACTACCTGTCGGAACGTAAAGACGTAGGGGTAACTTATTATGAGCAGGCCTTCAACATCTTTCCTGACGATTCAAAAGAATACGAGCAACTTCTCGATTGGATATCGTCCATCTACCTGGAACTGAACAATCAGCCGAAAGTATTGGAATATATGAAATTGGCAGAAGCTCACAATAAAAAAGAATTGGAGAAGCCTTGCGACGAGCCCGTTTGTCTGACCGAGCGTGCACAGTATTTTGCCAGTATAGGTGACAACGACAAGGCAAGGGCACATTTTCTGGATGCTTTAAAGAAATGCGATGTGAATACCCATAAGGAGATCGTTTTTAAAGTACGCCACAACTATGCGCAATTTCTCTCCGGAATACAAGATCACGCATCTGCCGGCGAATACTACGAACTGGCAGCAGACATCCTTCGCAGCAATCCTGCCGAACAGGCTAAATTTGCATTGGAATCTTATCTGGGCGGACTCAATTATAGCATTGCTGCCAAGTATGAGGCCTCCAATCGTATGCTCAATCAGGCACTGTCGGTTTATGCACAGATGTTGCCGGACAGACTGGACAAATATGTAGACGCCTCCATTGCATTGTGCCGTAACTATGGATTCACCAAGGAATATGGAAAAGCCCTCGAAATACTTGCAAAAGCCGAAAAACAGCTTCCGACAGGTGATAAGTCAGATAAGATGGGGGAAATCCTCCGTTCCAGAGGCAGTATCTTATACCGACAGAAACAATATGCAGAAGCAGCAGCAAACTACCAACAAGCTGCAGACATTTACAAAGTTCTTCCCGGCAGTGATGTAAAATATCAGGATGCACTTAGCAGTCTGAATCGTTGCCACACCATGATGGGCAATGAGACAGCAGCCAGGCAGACAGAACAGGATGCCGAACGTCAACGAATGGCGGTTTTAAACAGATTATTGAAAGAGAATCTTGAACAACTGGATGCTTATCGCCTGCAATGGGGAGAAGACGGGTTGATGTATGTCTCCGCATTAGGGACTATCGCTGACATCTACTATACCCAAGGACAGACCGACAAGGCATTAACCTATATGGAACCTTTCCTCTCCGGCGAAACAACCGCACTGCGTAATCTTTTCCGTCTCTCGAAAGCCGATGAACGGCTGGCATTCTGGAAGGATATCCGTTCCTCACTGGACAGTATTCCTCTCCGTGCAGCCAATATCACCGTAACAGGTACACTTGAACAAAAACAACGTTTTGCCCGGTTAGGTTACGATGCATTATTGTTTTCGAAAGGTATTATGCTCAATTCGTCTATTGAACTGGAGTCTCTGATCCGCGCTTCGGGAGATAAATCCCTGCTCGACCAATACAACAAGGCTACCCTTATGGCGGAACAAATTTTATCCATGCAAAGTGAACTCCCGAATGCAACCAATCAGACGGAAGCACGAAAAAATATTATCCGCCAGAAAGAGGAGTATGAACAGTTGCAACTGGACTTGATGCGAAAATCTACTGATTTCGGCGACTATACCCGTTATCTTTCCGTCAAATGGCAAGACGTACAAAAACATCTGCATGGAAACTCCATCGCCATAGAATTTGCTCTCATAGATGATGAATTACTAGCTCCGGACAAACACCTGACCGCTTTCGTACTTCGTCCGGGCGACGTGTCTCCCACCGCAATTAAGTTAATGAGTCAGAAATTGCTATCGAAAGAGATGCAATCGCCTACGGCTTTCACCGCAACCGAAAACGGGGCACATTTCTGGAAAGCGCTGGATGAATATATCAGCAAAGCGGATACTATTTATTTTTCACCAGACGGGATACTTCATCAGCTACCCGTAGAATATCTTCCGTATGGAGCGGGTAACCTGCCGTTAGCATTCCAGAAAGCCGTCTATCGTTTATCGTCAACAAAAGAAATTGCACTCGATAGAGCTTCGCTGAACTACTCATCAGCCGCACTTTTCGGAGGATTAGACTACGAAATGGCTTCAACTAAAGTTCGCAATATTGTTTCTACAGATCATAACTCCGGGAAATTCCGTAACGGACAGAATGGGTATCATGAGTTACCATATACGCTCAATGAAGTAAATAACGTAAATTCCCTGTTGAAAGAAAAGAAGATTAAAACCAATCTATTCGTAGGTGAAAACGGAACGGAAAAGCAGTTCCGGGCACTCGACGGCAAAGCTGTTTCGTTGATTCACATAGCTACTCACGGAGATTATAAAGAATTGAAGCAACGTGAAGCCGATGATGCGATGAAGCATTGCTTCCTGATTATGTCCGGCGCCAATGCCACGGAAGAGAATAACGACGGACTGCTCCGTGCAGATGAAATCAGTACACTAAACCTCCGCGGTTGTCGTATGGTTGTTCTTTCTGCCTGCAACACCGGTCAAGGTACTCTTGGTGCGGATGGTCTTTTCGGTCTTCAACGAGGCTTCAAGAATGCAGGAGTACAAACCATCCTCATGACACTTTCAGCCGTTGACGACCAAGCCTCCATGCTTCTCATGACTAAATTCTATGAGAACATCATTTCAGGGTTATCCGAACGACAGGCTCTTATCAAAGCGCAACAGTACCTTCGTGAGAACGGATATGCAGACAGTAAATATTGGGCACCGTTTATCTTGTTGGATGCAGGCAGATCGCCTATTCCTCATCCTTCGAGATCTTGAACCCTAGTTTCATAATCAGTTTTAAGGTTTCCACCGAAGAATTTCTGTCGTACACCTTTTCTTCTTCAGGTAATTCTTCATACGGAACCAGACACGGATGCTGCTTCAACACATCATCCCGCTTTTTTCCATACGTCCAACCTTGCTCTATTCTGGTTTTCGACCAGACTTCATGAACATTCTTAGCCATCTCTTCTACCAGGTATTCCAACTCCTTCGGGAGTTGGATATGTCCTGTATCCACCGGATTGGGAATATACTCTTTCATTTTATGATTCATTATTTATATATTAGCGGAACAATTTCCAATCTATCTTTTTACCACAATGACTGCAATAGATTTGGTCCATAAAAATAGACGCACCACATTCACAGACTTTGGCATCGCCTTCATTCTTCAATTTTCTCATCAGCTCATTATGAAGAGCCGTATCGCCCCGTTTGATAATACTATACCCCAGCTTTTTCATTAGCTTGATCGTATCAAACGCCATACGTCGATCATATTCTTTTTCCGAATAAGGAAGCATGGAATAAGGCACCATGTCCGGAGTCTCTTTCTTCTCGTCATCCCTCTGCAGTCCATAAGTCCATCCCTCTTCCTGGCGCTGGTCGGCCCAGACTTCGTGCGCATTTTCAGCAATGGCTTCACGCAATTCAATCAAATCAGTGCTCAATTCAACATCTTCCAGATCAATGGGACGCGGATTATAATCCAGATCAGGCACTTTCACCCTCGCCAAATATGCTTTCGCATCATTCCATGCCGCAATAAAGTGATCCTTGGGATAGGCCGTACTTTCCTCTCCTGTTGCAGGATCATAAAGCGTCACTTCCTCTTCATTTACGTCAAGCACTACTGCTGCATGATAAGCAATTTCCTCCTCGCTATTTCCCGGCAACCGGCAACTGTTTACCACAACAATCGCATCATGTCCGGCCTTGAGGGCACGTATGACACTGTCAATACTGGAACCATAACTGCGCATCACAATCAATCCGCGTTGTTCGAGCAGGCGACCTACACTATGCAAAGGAGTTCCCCTCTCCCTCAACCAACTATTATTCCTGGCCTCCTCCGAGAGTTCGTCCGAATTATATTCAATCTTTCTACGTTTCAAAATAAACTGCTCACACTGGAAATCACAAAGATTACCTTCCGATTTAGCTGCCATCTGCGCCATTGGCAGGAAGTCCGTTTCTTCATCATCAGCTCCCATCATGGCATCCAACTGTTGGGACAAGATAAATTCCTCTTGCAAACTTTCATCAGTCGCCAGATATTCAAGTACCAAAGCTGTTTCTTCAGCATTCGTCTTACCTTCTTCAAAAGCAGCCAACAATTCTTCGGTTATCATATTTTTATCTTTTGTTTTCATACTTCTTCTTATCATTCATAGCTAAGTGAGCCAATGCTGCCAGCGCACGCTTTTTAATATTGTACAGATTAGCAACAGTTATTCCCATAGATAATGCTAAAAATTCAGGTTCGACCTCTTTGAGTACTAATTCCCTGATGACCATCACATACCGCTTATTCGACATCAGATCGAACAAACGTTCCAAATCAATCTTTGCGGCTATTTTCGATTCAGAGTCGTCTATTTCTTCTTCATGATTCTGCTCATAAAGAGGCTCTTTACTCTCGTCTTCTATCATCTGTTCACGTTTTTTCTGTTCCCGGAAAAAACGGATTGCCACAATCTTAATCCATGTTCCAATGGTGCTACGCCCCTCAAAATTACGAAGAACGGCAGCATCATTCTTCATTAGATGATAGTAGAGTTCGCTGATACATTCATCGTAATCAACCTGGTAATCAAATATCAGCTTAATTACATTGATAAACAACGGACGATATTTTATGTTGAAAAACCAATCGGTGATTTTTTCATCCCGATTGATTAATCCGTCGACTATTTCCTGTTCTGTCATATAGTTAGTTCTTTTTCAATCTAAAACTTAGCTCAACCACACACTGGTCATAAGGGATGGTTTCCGGATATTTACTTCTTAAAATATCATTATCGACGATGCATTTATGCTTCTTCTGCTGAAAGTCTTTATCTCCGTCACACGTTACAAATCCTTGCAGTTCCATACATGCGTTCCAACGCAAATGTTCGCACTTACTCAAATTATTAAATAATGTACTGGAAACAATGCCACAAACCTTAGAATAGTTCAATGTATGGGCATCACGCTGCGTCAGCTCAACCATCTCTTTCAATCTTTCCTTATTATCTTTGCCATCCTCTCCCATGACCCCGGCTAAAAACTTTTTGGTATCGATATGCCATACATTAGCCCTATCCTGCTCTTCCTGATAAGCCAATTTAATTTGTGCATCCAAGCAATGTTTGTCCCGCAATGTCTCTCTACGCACATTCCATTCTTCTTCCGCTGTTTGCTTCAGGCTTTCCTTCGCTTTCTTCTTCTCTTCAATTTCCTTCTCATTCGTTTCAGGCATTGCGTCAATCATAATTTTCTGATATGCATAATAAAATTCCTTTGCCAATACTTCAAGCACATCTGTCGATACCACATCGTATGAGAATATTTCTTCCTGCGCTCCAAAAGTTATGATTACATCCCGGGTATTGCCATAAATATTAAAATACTCTTTTATTTGCTTCAACTGAATGGTGTTGCAACTTCCATTGACCCGCAGATAAATCCTAAAATCATTGAAACAATCCTTCCTATATCGATAGGCATATTCGTAAAGATCAATCGCCAATGCCATCCCTTCATTATCATTTCCTATAGCAATTACAACATAGTTTAGATCATGAATGATTTCAGAGAGTTTTTCCCAGAAACGATCGGAATGGATGGACATTTTTTCACACCATTCCAACTCATTTTTCTTCTCCTTCAAGGCAGGTGCTTTCATTAAAAAATCACCTTTCAATTCATCCATATGTTCATCAAACACATATATTTTTTGAGGATTCCTATTGCCATTTGCATCGATTAATGCCCCAAACTCATATAGAAAACGAAATGCGTCACGTCCGGTTTCTCCAAAGCCAATAATCATCGAAGTAAAAGGTTTCTTTACACAAGCCTTCGATGTATCGACATCTACAAAATTCACGGGGTGATTCCTCACATTCTTTTTTAATTGCAATACAGCAAGATTAGACGAGTCGATGATATGAATCTGATGTTTCAACCCATCACATATTTCCAACTTCTGGTTCTGGTTGTTCTTACGCGCATGGCAATAAATCTGAACCTGATTATGGACTCTATCTTCTTTACATTTCGCTATTTCCTTAAAAACAGACACCGCCTCCAGATTCAGTTCTTCATTGGGAGACAAAAAATAGAAAGTTGCCTGCGGGTACTTCTTGATTAGGTTTCCCAATCTCCTCAACCCGAGATATTTGTATAAATCAAATTCCGATTTGACTTTATCTATAACCCGGCCTGTGATTCCAAATTTAGAGTTAACCAGTATGCCGTCAAGCTCTTCTATCTTTTCTATGAATTTTTCAGTTCCGTCATGAGACGAATTAAAGAAATGACTGAATGTGAACCGGCCATGAGAACTGCTTTCATTAGCAGAAAGCAACCTCACAAAAATGAACTTACAATTCTCCCATCCTTCTTCATTCTTCTCCTTTAGCTCTGCCGCTTTTTTTCTTATACTGTTAGCCAGCAATATCGCATTATCATTGACACCCCAGAAAATAAACAGCCGGCATTTCTTCTTTCTTGAAAGATTCGCCATACATAACCGCACCCATGAGATAAATCTGAATCCTAACAGTTTGATGATAAAAACCGCACTCACTATAACGGCCAGGAAATGTATCACAGAAAAAATCGTCATGTAGAAAGGATCGTGATGCAGATCTTCAGGAACCTCCAAAAGATCGGAATGTGAAGCGAACATTTCCATAGAAGACAGAGCGGACCTAAACGCCAATGCTATCGAATTACTGTCACTCCCTCCATCATTAAAAGCGTACCAATATATCAGGAAACCTGCAATAAATACCGTACCTGCAATCCATTTCAGGTTATCCACCAAGAATTTCCGTTTCTTAAAAAGCAGGTATACTAAACCTATCCCGATAATGATTAACAAAAGGGTAGAATATCCCCATTGATTTAAAAAACAAGGGCCTGTCGCGTGCTGTGCATTACATTCACCAGTTTGAGAGATTACTGTGCTTAACATATACATATTCGATAGATTGATTATTTATTCTACAAATTTATACAAAATATTGAATAACAAACAGGTTAGTAACAAAAAAACCTCCTGCAAAACAAATTTTGCAAGAGGCGTTCTTATTTCTTCTTTAATAAGATTATTCAGCTTTTTCTTTATTCTCTTCTGCATTAACAATTTTGTCCTTTATAATTTGTAATAAACTCTTTAATTTCGATATATTATCTATTTTCCATCCACCTCTATGCTTTTTTAAATATAAATCAACAATATGAGACAAATCGTTTGAGGTATCATAAAAATAACTTCCTATTGGACAATCGCTAAATATGCATTTTCTTTGATTAATAGTAGGAGATAATAAAGCCGTTATTTCTTCTCGTAACATTATATTGTAATACCAAACATAATGAATTAAATTCTCTACTCCCACAACTTTACCTGTAGAAGAACAAATTCTATTCAACATTTTTCCAAATGAAGTTTCATGGTCTCCTTTTCTGTATTCTAACGTATATCCTCTATTTACAGTTGAGTTCGCTAATTTAATGAGATATCTTACTTGAGGAAATTTACCTTTATAAAAGTTTCTCAAAGCCACACTTCCTAAATTCATCCTTGCATCAATAATTTCATCAATTGAAGAATATCCATACCCTTCTGTTTGAGCCACTACACCTTGATGCACAACATTTCCAACAAGCTGATTTAAGACACCCTTATGAGCAACAATATTCACTTTTGCATTCTTTGCTTTAGCCAAAGATAAAAGTTTTTTTTTTACCCAAAAATAAAATTTTTTCATTTTTAGCATTCTTCATCATATAAATCTCATAAACTGGCTTTTCACCCTTCAAAGATTCTAAAACTGTATTTTTACCATAAATATATTGTCTCATATTTTACCCCTTTACTTGTCTCAAATTCGTCTCAAATTCATCTCATAAATTTCTCATTACAAACTCTTTGTATAACTCAAATATTTCTTGAATCCTTTTTTCTTTCTTTAATAAATACAAATGACCAATTAATGCTTCAAACCCTGAAGACTGATTATGCGTAATCACACTTGTATTTTTCATAACTCTCGTATTCTTAGCATTACGTCCTCTTTTATAAATACGAATTTCATCTTCATCTACCCACTCATGAAGCATTGCCTCTTTCA
>ERZ832522.3808-NODE-3808-length-15981-cov-11.769496_pt1 | contig 15981 bp, 13 predicted proteins | sample MGYA00519951_ERZ832522 | MGnify/ENA primary metagenome ERZ832522 (study PRJEB31850, sample SAMEA3708728) | human gut metagenome | biome: human gut; feature: human-associated habitat; material: faeces | place: China | collected 2014 ... | reverse complement strand
CCCTGGGCCCAGGGGTGCTCCTTCAGCTTTTCCGCCGTCCGGGTCAGCCGGTCCCGGGGGTCCAGGGCCGTCCGGGCGGTCATGGCCTGATAGGTCCCGCAGATCAGCCCCAGGTCCCGCAGCTTCTCCCCCTCCGGGCCGGGGAGCTCACGCCCAGCCTGGAGCAGCAGCTCCGGCTGGACGCAGCTGCTCTTCAGCTCGTCCGCCGTGGCCAGCAGGCTCTCCAAAAACACAGGCCTGCGGGACGGGCGGGCATAGACCGTCAGCTGGTCGGACACCGCCTTCACCGCCTGGTGCATCAGCAGCAGCCGGCCGCCGGCGTCCAGCTCCGGCTCCCCCATCCCGCCTGCGGCCAGAAACACCCGGTTGGCCAGCCGGCTGAAGGACAGCACCTCAGCGTACAGGGAGACCCGGTCCCCGCCTGCCCGGCACAGGGCCCGCTCCGCCTCGTGGGACTGCTGCTCCGGCACGATGAGCACCTGCTTCCGCCTCTGCCCCGCCTTAGTCAGGCGGGAGAGCACCGCAGTGGTCGTTCCCGTCCCCGCACGCCCCAATATCAGCTTAAACACAGCGCCCCTCCTCCCGGTTTGCATTTGGTGTTATCGTACCACATTTTACCCGGGATGAAAAGTCCCGGGCAAAATATTGTGATATGGATGATTTTTGGACAATGTTCTGCTATGATAAGGCCAGAAAAGGAGGTGGGAGCAGTGGCAGCCAATATTCTGCTGGCGGAGGACGACCGGGCCCTGTCCGCCCTGATCCTGGATTTTTTCCATGCGGCCGGTCTGGAGGTGCTTCCGGTCTTTGACGGGGAGCAGGCCCTGGCCGCCGCGGCGGAGCAGTCCTTTGACCTGCTCATTCTGGATGTGATGATGCCCCATTTCTCCGGTCTGGAGGTGTGCCGCCGGGTGCGGGAGGACAGCTCGGTCCCCATTCTGTTCATCACCGCCCTGAGCCAGGAGGAAAACGCCCTGGCGGGCTTCCGCGCAGGCGCGGACGACTATATCACCAAGCCCTTCTCCTTCCCGGTCCTGGTGGCCAAAGCCCAGGCCATTCTCCGGCGCAGCCGGGGACAGTCTCTGGGGGCGGGGCAGCTGGCCTATGGCAGCATCCTTCTGGACACCGCCCTGCGGGAGGTCACCGTGGACGGCCGGCCCATCCACCTGCGGCCCAAGGAGGTTCAGATCCTGGAGATCCTGCTCCGTGAGCAGGGGCGGACCGTCAGCCGGGGCGCCCTGATCCAGAAGGTGTGGAGCCTGGACTTCGATGGGGACGAGCGGATGGTGGACCGCCATGTGGCCGCCCTGCGGCAAAAGCTGGGCACCGCCGCCCAGCACATCAAATCGGTCTACGGGGCGGGCTACCGCCTGGGTGGAAAGGAGGGACAGCGGTGAAGAAATTCCCCTTTTCCCTGTCCTGGAAGCTGACCCTTTGCTCCATTCTGATGATGCTCCTCATGTGGGCCGCGGTGGGTGTGGTGCTGGTGCTGAATACGGCGGAGGAGATCATGGCGGCACAGGATGACGAGGCCCAGCGCCGTGCGGATCTGGTCATACAGTATGGTGACGTTGATATGATCGGCTACTACTACCGCCTCGGCCAGGGGGATCATTGGATCGAGGAGTCCGGACGGAGGCGCGGCGAAGTGCTGTTTCCCACAGAAAACAGCAGCTGGCCCAGCCGCTATTCCCAGTACACAGTCATCCGGCCCATCAGTGCGGACCATGACAGCAAGACGGTCTGGGCGGAGACCTTTCTTGGCATTCAGGTCCAGGGCGCCCCGGAGGGAGAGCCGTGGAACGACCGGTATCTGATCTTTCTGGAGAACTACTCCCCCGACGATCTCTATGCGATCCGGGAGCTGGTCCACCGCAGCGGCGGCACAGCCCCCATCCAGGCGGTAGGGCACGCAGATCTGAGACACCGTTTTTTCCGGGCGGATACCATCACGATCGGGGATAAAAGCTTCACGAATCACCGAACAAACGGTCAGGACACTTACTTCCTCGGCGAGAGCGGCGAGCCGCTGGAGGAGAACTCCTATTCTTTCAGCCCCCATCTCCTCGACCGCACGCGTATGGAGATGATGAACGCCGTGCGCTGTCATGTCCACGGTTTGACCATCGCCCATCCGCTGTATGAGCGGAAAAGTTCGATCCTGGAGAGTTATTCCTCCGGCTACGCCTTCCAGTACGACAACGAGGAGCCTGACCTCAGCTGCTCTGTGGAGGTGTTCTTGCTCTCCACACCGCTGAAGAGCGCCCTTCAGGAGCATCTGGGCATCCTGCTCCGCCTGCTGGTCCTGGCGCCGGTACTGGGCTTGCTGTTCGCCTGGGCCATCCGAAAAATCGTGGTGCGTCCGCTGGAAAAGACCAAGGCGGACTTCGGCCGGGTGGCCCGGCTGGACTTCCGGGGGCTGGAGGGCGACACCCGCCGCCGGGACGAGATCGGCGGCCTGAACCGGTACCTGCGGCAGATGGCGGCGGAGCTGCAGGCCCGCTGGGATGACGAGCGGGCGCTGGAGCAGCGGCGGCAGGACTTTGCAGGGGCCGCCTCCCACGAGCTGAAAACGCCCCTGGCCCTCATGCGGGGGTACACCGAGGGGCTGGAGCAGGGCATCGGAGACCGGGAGGAGTACCTAGCTCGCATGGAGGAGCAGATCGACCGGATGGACCGCCTGGTGCTGGAGCTGCTGGAGCAGACCCGGCTGGAGCGGATGGAGCAGCTGCCCCGGATGGAACAGGTGGACCTCACCGGCCTGATCCGGACACTGCTGGAGCAGACAGCCCCGCTCTTCGACGGGCTGACGGTGCGAACCAGGCTTCAGGAGGGCTGTTCCCTCTCCGGGGACCGGGCCCTGTTGGAGCGGGCCTATGGCAATCTGCTGTCCAACGCGGCCCGGTACTGCACCCCCGGCGGGCAGGTGCAGATCCAGCTGGAGCGGGCCCCCTACGCCCCGGTGTTCACCATCTGGAACCACGCCGGACCCATCCCGGAGACAGAGCTCCCCCGGCTGTTCGAGCCGTTCTACCGGGGGGACACGGCCAGGGACCGCTCAGGCAGCGGCATGGGGCTGGCCATCGCCCGGAAGATCTTCACGCTGCACCACCTCACCATCGCTGCGGAAAACGCGGGGGATGGGGTGCGGTTCACCGTGCAGTCGGAGCTCCGGAATTAAAACAGCCGGCGAAAGAGACTGGCCGCCGCACCTTCGAGTGCGGCGGCCAGTCCATGCTTGTCAAAAAAGTCCTCCTGCAAGGAGCTCCGCCGCCTGCGGGCGGCGGAATCAGGTCTCACCTCAGTCGGGGCTGATGGTGTAGTTGGGGGCTTCCTTGGTGATATAGATGTCGTGGGGGTGGGACTCCCGGAGACCGGCGGCGGTGATCTGCATGAACTGGGCGTTCTGCTGCAGCTCGTCCACCGTGTGGCAGCCGCAGTAGCCCATACCGGCCTTCAGGCCGCCCATCAGCTGGTAGATGGTGTCGCTGGCCAGTCCCTTGTAAGGCACGCGGCCCTCCACGCCCTCGGGGACCAGCTTCTTGTTGCTCTCCTGGAAGTAGCGGTCCTTGGAGCCGTGGTTCATGGCGGCCAGGGAGCCCATGCCACGGTAGGTCTTGAACTGGCGGCCCTGGTAGATCTCGGTGTCGCCGGGGGACTCCTCACAGCCGGCCAGCAGGGAGCCGATCATCACCACGTTGCCGCCGGCGGCAATGGCCTTGACGATGTCGCCGGAGAACTTCACGCCGCCGTCGGCGATGATGGGCACGCCGTACTCGGCGGCCACACGGGCCGCGTCATAGATGGCGGTCACCTGGGGCACGCCGATGCCGGCCACCACGCGGGTGGTGCAGATGGAGCCGGGGCCGATGCCCACCTTGACACAGTCGGCGCCCGCCTCGATCAGGGCGCGGGTGCCGGCGGCGGTGGCCACGTTGCCGGCAATCAGCTGCACGTCGGGATAGAGGGCCTTGATGCGCTTGACGGTCTCCAGCACGTTCTGCGTATGGCCGTGGGCGGAGTCCAGACCCAGCACATCCACGCCGGCCTCCACCAGGGCAGCCACACGGTCCAGCACGTCGGCGGTAGCGCCGATGGCGGCGCCCACCAGCAGGCGGCCCTTCTCGTCACGGGCGGAGTTGGGGTACACCTCGGCCTTTTCGATGTCCTTGATGGTGATGAGGCCCTTCAGGTGGAAGTCCTTGTCCACGATGGGCAGCTTCTCCACCTTGTGGCGGCGGAGGATCTCCTTGGCCTCGGCCAGGGTGGTGCCCTCGGGAGCGGTGACCAGGTTCTCCTTGGTCATCACGTTGTCGATGAGCTGGCTCATATCGGTCTCGAACTTCATGTCGCGGTTGGTGATGATACCGATGAGCTTGCCGTTGTCGCAGATGGGCACGCCGGAGATGCGGAACTTGGCCATCAGCTCATCCGCCTCCGCCAAGGTGTGGCCGGGGGCCAGCCAGAAGGGATTTGTAATGACCCCGTTCTCCGAGCGCTTGACCATATCCACCTGCTCAGCCTGCTGGCTGATGGACATATTTTTGTGGATGATCCCGATCCCGCCCTCACGGGCGATGGCGATGGCCATGCGGTACTCTGTCACGGTATCCATGGCGGCGCTGATCAGCGGGATATTCAGACGGATCTTCTTCGTCAGCTGGGTGTGCAGGTCCACGTCGGCGGGCAGAACATCGCTGGCCGCGGGGATCAGCAGAACATCGTCAAAGGTGAGCCCCTGCTTGAGGAACTTCTGTGCGGCATCCTGGTTGACCATAAGCTACAACTCCTTTTCCTTCCGCCCGCGCGGGCGCGGGCCCATGTAAAACAGTACATCACATGATGAAGTATGATATTTTATTGTACCCCGGCCGTCTCCCCTTTGTCAAGGAAGCTCTTTGCTGAAAATCAGGGCCGCTTCAAAGCGGGATTTGCCGTCTTCGTCCATACCGCGGACAAAGCGGGTCTCCCCCTCCTGTCCGGCCATCAGGCGCAGCTCCTCCCCCGGCCTGCACTCCGCCAGATAGCCGATCTGGAGCTGGGAGAGGAAGGTCCCCGCCTCCAGCTTCTCCATCTCCAGGGCGTCGCAGGCGAAGTCCGCGTACCGGGTGTTGTTCACATGGCCGTTGATGTCGGTGTCGCTGTACCGGGTGCGGCGGCGGTCCGCCTCCCGCAGGCCGTCGGGCAGGCGCAGCTTGGACAGCTTCTTATCCTTGCACAGGGCCCCGCCGCCGGTGTTGTCCAGTTCCCGGATCGCGGACAGGCGCAGCAGCTGCCGGTCGGACTGCCGGGCCAGCACCCAGGCGGAGACGCACTCCCCCACCGGCTCCCGCCCCACATACAGGTCGTAGTCCCGGTACAGGGTGGCCGCCCGGCCGCCCCGGTGCCAGGTGCGGATGGTCAGCTCCTCCTCCCACCGCAGGGGCCGCTCCAGGCGGTACCACACCCGGGTGAGCATCCAGAACGCGCCGTGCTCCTGGGTGATGACCTCCCGGGAGAAGCCGCCGTGCTCCGCGGCCTGGGTGGCCGCCTCCTGCAGGTGTCCCAGCAGGGCCGACGCCTTGCAGACCCCCTTCCCGTCCACATCCCGGGAGTCGATGGGCAGGGTCATCTCATACCACAGGCTCATGTACCGGCCCTCCCCCGGATCAGCAGGCTGGTCTTGCAGCACAGGTCGTCGATGTCGTCCGCGGTGGCGGCTGGGATGCGCATTTCCGCGCCGCACTGGCCGCACACCAGATCCACCGAGCTGTAATTCACCCGGAAGGTCCACGTCTTGGACCCGCAGGCGCAGGAGACGCCTCCCCGGGCGGCGATGTCCCGCAGCTCGGACAGGATCTCCTCCATCACCATAGGATCCAGGAAGGGAGGGCGCTCCTCCTCCGGATCGGGGGCCTGGTCCAGCTTGTCCACCGCCTGCTCCAGGCGAGCGGTGGCGGCGTACACCGGTCCCTCCTCCCCCACATAGCAGCAGTCCAGGCCGGAGGCCGTGCAGGAGAATGCCAGGGCCCGCTCCCGCAGGAAGGCGTGGGAGGGGCAGGACACCAGGTGCTCCCGCCCGCAGTAGACGCACGGGACGCTCAGGCGCACCCGCTGGGGCATGAACTCCACCGACAGCTCCGACTTGCCGCAGGGGCATTTGATATGGGCCGGCGCGGCGGCCAGGGCAAACACGTCCCGCTCCACGATCACCGACTGGCGGCAGCGGGGGCAGATATAGGACAAAAATCTTGTTTTCTCTGTTGACATAGGGCTTCTTTCCTCCGTCCTGGGCGTTCCGGCGGACCGGACCAGGCCCGCGGGTTTTTCTTCATTATACTCCCATTTTTCCCGGTTGAACAGCCCCGAAGCCCGGATTTTCCCGCTCCGCCGCACCCCCGCCCCCGGCGGCGCATAGTCTGAGGCAGATTTGAAGGATTTGGAGGGTCCATGTATGGCTGTATCCCACGAGATTCAATATTTTCTGGGGGCGAATTCCCCCACCGGCTTCTACTCCCTGTACTCTGAGCTGCTCCCCCCTGAGACAGCCAGCGTCATCTACATCCTCAAGGGCGGGCCTGGGTGCGGCAAGTCCACCCTGATGCGCCAGGTAGCCCAGCAGGCCGCCCAGGCCGGTGAGACGGTGGAGTACATCCTCTGCTCCGCGGACCCGGACTCTCTGGACGCCGTGGTCCTCCCCCGCCTGGGGGCCGCCCTGGTGGACGGCACCGCGCCCCATGTGGTGGAGCCCAAGTATCCCGGGGCGGTGGAGCAGTACGTCAACCTGGGGGACTGCTATGACCGGGCGGGCCTGCGGGCCATCCGGGGGGAGATCTTGACGTGCATGGACGGCTACAAGGAGCACTACCAGCGGGCCTACCGCTGTCTGGACGCCGCCGCCGAGATCCAGACCGACGTCCGCGCCATGCTGGCCACCCCCGCCCTGGAGGAGAAGCTGGCCGCCCGGGCCCACGGGATCCTCTCCCGGGAGCTGAAGCCCAAGCGCTCCGCCCCCTCCGGCCGGGTAAAGCAGCGGTTTTTGGACGCCGTCTCCCACAAGGGGCTCATCACCCTGTTCCAGACGGCCTGCGCCCAGTGCACCCGGATCTATGAGCTGTCCGACAGCTATGGCCTGGCCCATCTGCTGCTCACCCACCTGCTGGCCGGCGGCGTCATGGGGGGGTATGACGTGGTGGCCTGCCCGGATCCCATGGCCCCGGACCGGCTCTCCCACCTGCTGGTCCCAGAGGTGGGTCTGGCCTTTCTCTCCGCCTCCCCCGCCTGCCCCTTCCCGGGGCGGCCCAGCCGGCGGCTGCGGCTGGACGCCATGGTGGACCGGGAACTGCTGCGCCGGTGCCGGGCCCGGCTCCGTTTCGCCAGGAAGGTCTCCTCCGCCCTCACGGGAGAGGCCGTGGAGTCCCTGGCTCAGGCCAAGGCCATGCACGACGGGCTGGAGGCCCTGTACAACCCCTATGTAGACTTTGACCGGGGGCAGGAGATGGCGGACCGCATCGCGGAGGAACTTCTCGCCCTGGACTGAGAGGCAAAACGGCGGACGCCTGCTCCAGGCGTCCGCCGCACCGCTGCTGCGCAGCTTCCCTCACGTCCTCCGGAAGGCCAGGTTCAGATCCACATTTCCCTGGATCCCGGGCACCGCTCCGGTGTGGGTGTACTGCCACATCTCAAAATCATAGAAAAAGTCCGGCTTGGTATCGTACTCCGCCAGCCAGAACTGGGAGGCGTCCAGCTGATCCAGCTGATAAAACAGATAGCCCAGCTCCTGGTTGAAATAGACCATGGGCGTATATCCGGCCACGGAGACCAGCTCACAGAAGGCGGCCGCGCACTGGGTCACGGTGTCCCCGTCCATCCCATCGGTCCGGGCCTCCGCCCCGTCGATGAACTCCCAGTCAAAGGCCACCGGGTACTTGATGGGATAGCCCCGGACGGCGGACAGCACGAAGTCGGCCTCCTCCTCCGCCTCCAGTACCGAGGTGGCCTGGGAGAAGAAGTAGACTCCCACATCCAGCCCGGCAGCCAGGGCTCCGTCCATATTCTCCCGGAACCGCTCGTCCATCTGGAGGCCCCCCTGGGAGTAGCCCCGGTAGCCCACCCGGATCATGGCAAACTCCACGCCGGAGTCGGCCACCGCCTGCCAGTCGATCTCCCCCTGATAGAAGGAGACGTCGATCCCCTGCACCCCCCGGCGTCCACCGGACTGGTACTGGAGCCACCCCTGGCTGTCGGTGGAAAAATCCTCCGGATCATACTGGTTCCGGTCCACATCCTCCAGCACCAGCAGCTGCTGCTCCCGGTAGGTCAGGTACTCCGGCTCCTTCTCCCCGAACAGCAGCAGGTACAGCACCGCGCCGGACACCGCCAGGGCCAGCAGGGACAGCACCAGCGCCGCCTTTCCGGCCCAGCCGCCTCCGCCCCCCGCGGTCTGTTTTCCCGTTCCCTTTCCGCCTGTGAGAGCCGGACGAAGTCCATCCATTGAACGCAAGCCTCCATCTCTGGCCGGAGCCAGGTCGCCGTTTTCCCCGGCCAGTTCCGCCAGAGTCCTTTTTATTGTACCAGCATTTGTCGAAGGATGCAAGACTTACGCCGCCGCCCCCTGCTCCCACCGGCCGCAAATTTTCAGTGACAATCTCCCGCCGCTATGCTACAATCAAAGCAGGATCGCGCCGGGACCTGAGCCCGTTTCCTGGACACCATTATGATCGGTTCACTGGAACCCCACAACCGATCTGCCTGAAACTCCCCCGCCCCCTGGCCGCGCTCCGCAGGAAAGGAGAGCTGTTCCATGAAGATCATCTCAGTGAAGGACTACCCGGCGCTCAGCCGCGCCGCCGCCAATATCATCGCCGCCCAGGTCATCCTCAAGCCCCGCTGCGTTCTGGGGCTGGCCACCGGCTCCAGCCCTGTGGGGACCTATCAGGAGCTGGTCCGCCGCTGTCAGGCGGGCGAGCTGGACTTCTCCCAGGTCCGCACCGTCAACCTGGACGAGTATGTGGGCCTGGACCGGGACCACGACCAGAGCTACGCCTATTTCATGCGGGACAACCTGTTCAACCATATCAACCTGGATCTGTCCAACACCAACGTCCCCGACGGCATGGATCCCGACGGCGACAGCGCCTGCGCCCGCTATGACCAGATCATCCGGGACCTGGGCGGCATCGACCTGCAGCTGCTTGGCCTGGGGGTCAACGGCCACATCGGCTTCAACGAGCCTGCCGACGCCTTCTCCCTGGGCACCCACCAGGTGGAGCTCACCGACAGCACCCGGCAGGCCAACCGCCGCTTCTTCTCCAGCCTGGAGGAGGTCCCCACCCACGCCCGCACCATGGGCGTCCGGGACATCATGCAGGCCCGGAAGGTCCTGATGGTGGCCAACGGAGCCGCCAAGGCCCAGGCCATCCGGGACGCCTTCTTCGGCCCGGTGACCCCACACGTCCCCGCCTCCATCCTCCAGCTCCACGGGGACTTCACCCTGGTGGCCGACGAGGAGGCCCTCTCCCTCATCTGACCCAGCCCTCCATCCGCCATCACGCCCCGGCGCGGCCTTTTGGACCGCGCCGGGGCGTTTTTTTGCCGGACAGGCAGATTTTTCCGCCTCCGGGCATACAGTATCCCTGCTGAGGCAATCCGGAGGAAGAGGAGGTGCGCGGGATGGGACGTCTTTTGGGAAAACAGCACATCCGGGACCTGTGTCTCGCCCTGGGGCTTCTGTGCGCCGCCCTGGCCCTGGTCCTCTGGCCCGGGGAGGCCATGTCCGCCATGAAGGATGGCCTCTCCCTCTGCGGCAACGTCATCCTGCCCTCCCTCTTTCCCTTCTTCGTGCTGTCCTCCCTGGTGGTGGAGCTGGGGATGTCCCGCTGTCTGGGGCGGCTGTTCCAGCCGGTGATGGCCCCCCTCTTCCGGGTGAACGGGGCCTGCGCCTCCGCCGTGGCTCTGGGCTTCATCGGGGGCTACCCGGTGGGGGCCCGCACCGCCATCGCCCTGTATGAGAGCGGACAGTGCTCCCGCACCGAGGCCGAGCGGCTGCTGGCCTTCTGCAACAACTCCGGCCCCGCCTTCATTCTGGGGGTGGTGGGGACCGGGGTGTTCGGCAGCGGAGCGGCGGGCCTGCTGCTCTATCTGGCCCATGTGGCCGCCTCCCTGCTGGTGGGGGTGCTGTTCCGCTTCTACCGCTACCGGGAGCCGCCCCGCCCCAGCCGCCAGCCGGAGGCCCACTTCCAGGCCGCCCGCTTCTCCGCCGCCTTCACCCGGTCGGTCACCGGCTCCCTGGCCTCCGCACTGAACATCTGCGCCTTCATCCTGTTTTTCACCGTGACCATCCGGATGCTCACCCTCTCCGGGCTGCTCACCGGTCTGGCCCGGCTCCTGGCCCGGCTGTGCGCCCCGCTGGGCCTCTCCCAGGTGTGGGCGGAGCGGCTGCTCACCGGGGTGCTGGAGGTCTCCTCCGGGGTGTCCTCCCTCACCGGCGGGGCTCTCTCCGGGCGGCTGTCCATGGCCGCCTTCATGCTGGGCTGGGCCGGCCTGTCCGTCCACTGCCAGGTACTGGCCTTTCTGGGGGACTCCGGCCTGTCCATGGGGACCTACCTGTGGGGCAAGCTGCTCCACGGCCTGCTCTCCGCCGCCCTGTTGGGCCTGCTGACCCGGCTGTTTCCCCTGGACGCCCCGGTGTCCTCCTATCTGGCCGAGCAGACTGAGACTCTGGCCGCCCTGGACCTCCACCAGGCCCTGACCATCTCCTCTGTCTCCGCCTGGTGCGTGTGGCTCCTCTTCCTTCTGCTGGCCGTCCGGGGGATGAAAAAAAGCAGTGGAAAATCTCACGCCCACGGGGTATAATAGGGGGAGCTTCCAACACCTGTGCAAGGGAGGTGCCTCCGTTGGCCCTGTTTCAAAAGAAGATCGAGCCCCGCTGTGTCTACTGCGCCCGCAGCCGCCCCCTGGACGAGGAGCAGGTGGTCTGTGACAAGAAGGGCGTCATGTCCGCCGGTTCCCACTGCCGGTCCTTTCGATACGATCCCCTCAAGCGCGTCCCGCCCCGCCCCGCCAAGGCGGATTTCAGCGCCCTGAAGGACGAGGATTTTCAAATTTGACACAACAAAAACAGCAGGCGGACGCCTGCTGTTTTTGTTTACTGCTTTTTCCGGGCCAGGAAGGTGCCCAGGAACCACACCGCCAGGTAGAGAGTGATGGCCGCGCCGGCGGAGGAGCCCACATAGTAGGAGGTCATCAGCCCCGCGATCCCGGCCAGCACCGCCCCCAGCAGGGAGACCAGATGGTACTGGAACATGGTCCGGGACACGTTCCGGGCCGCCGCCGCGGGCAGGACCAGCAGGGAGTTGATGACCAGCAGGCCCACCCAGGTCATGGACACGGTTACCACCACGGCGATGGCGACGGAAAAGACGGTCTCCTGCCAGAACACCTTCACCCCCCGGCTGTCCGCCAGGGCGGGGTGGACGGCAGAGAGCATCAGCTGGTTGAAGGACAGCCCCCACAGGACCAGCACCACCAGCAGGATCCCCGCCAGCAGGGCGACCTTCTCCGGCTCCACCGAGAGGATGTCGCCGATAAGCAGGCTGTTGAACTTGGTAAAGGAGCGCCCCCCCAGTGTGGAGAGGAAGATGCCCAGGGCCACCGCGGTGGAGGAGAACACCCCGATCACCGTGTCGCTGGCCAGGGCGGAGCGGCGGCGCACCAGATTGAACAGCAGGGCGAACACCACCGCGAAGATCACCGCCGCCCAGGTGGGCTCGTTGAACCCGCAGATGGCCCCGATGGCCATGCCGGTAAAGGCCGAATGGCCCAGGGCGTCGGAGAAGAAGGACATCCGGCTGTGGACCACCATGGTGGACAGCACGCCGAACAGGGGCGAGATGACCAGCACCGCCAGCAGGGCGTTTTTCATAAAGTACATGGATCCGGGCTGGGCCCAATCAAAGGGCAGCAGATCCACCAGCGCGTACCAGAGCTCCATCAGCCCTCGCCCCCCTTCCCCATCCGCAGATGGAAGGTCTCATAAAACTCCGGAGAGGAGGTGACCTCCTCCGGCGGCCCCATGCGGAGCACCCGCTTGTTCAGCAGGATCACCTTGTCGGCGAACTGCCCTAGGGTGGCAAAGTCGTGGGTGGACAGCAGGATGGACAGGTCGTACTCCGTCCGCAGCTCGTCCAGCATCTCCAGCAGCTGGTGCTCCCCCTCGATGTCCACGCCGGACAGGGGCTCGTCCAGGACCAGGATGTGGGGCACCGGCTCCAGGGCCAGGGCCTCCGCCCGGAGGGGCACCATGCCGGCGGCCAGGATGACGGTGTCGGCGTCAAGCGTGAGCTCCTTGCCGTCCGCGTCTCTGCACACAATGCCGTGGTCATGGATCCCGGTACAGGTGGTCCTGCACAGGATTGTGACCTGCTCGGCGTGATCCTTGAGCTCCATCATCAGGGCGGGCTTGTGGATGGAGTTGGCGTCGCGGGCCACGTCAATGCCCATCTCCACCAGGGTCACCTGCTTGCCCTGCATGGCCAGCTCCAGAGCGGCCTCGGTGCCAGCCAGGCCGCCGCCGACGATGACCACCTTCTGCCCGACCTGTACCTTGCCGTCATACATGTCCATGATGGGATGGGCCTTCTCCACACCGGGGATGGGGGGAATCAGGGCCTTGGAGCCCACGGCGGCAATGCAGAAGTCGGGGGCGATGACCTTTACCAGCTCGGGGGTGACCTCGGTGTTCAGCCGGATATCCACGCCCATGCGGACGGCCTTGGCAATCATATAATCCACATACTGCTGGGTCTCCCGCTTGAAGGGCACCTTCCGGGCGTAGCGGAGCAGGCCGCCCAGCGTGCCGGTTTTCTCGCAGAGGATGACCTCATGCCCCCGATCCTTGGCGACAATGGCCGCCTCCAGTCCGGCGGGGCCTCCGCCGGCGATGAGCACCCGCTTGGGCGTGGTGGGCAGGAAGGGGAACACCTCGTCCTCCGGCCGGTCCAGGGTGGGGTTGATGGCGCACTTGGTGATGCGGGTCTGGTAGTTGGCGATGCAGGCGTTGCAGCGCAGGCAGGGGCGGATCTCCTCCTCCTGGTTCCTCTTGAGCTTGTTGACAAACTGGGGGTCGGCGTTGACCGCGCGGCAGACGGCGATCATGTCCACCTTCCCGGCGGCCAGGATATCCTCGATCTTCTTGGGATCCCGGTGGGCGCCCACGCTCACCACATGGGAGTGCTTCACGTGCTTCTTGATCTCCTCGGCCAGGTAGAGATTGTGGCCCTCCTCCTTGAACATGCCGGGCACCATCAGGCACTCGGTCTCCGGGAAGTAGAAGTTGCAGGCGGAGACATGCAGCAGATCGGCCTTGCCGTCCATCAGCTTGGCAAACTCCACGCCCTCCTTCAGGGTGTAGCCGCCCTCCACGTACTCGGTGCCGCTGAAGCGCACCTCGATGAGGAAGTCCTCGCCGCAGTACTGGCGGATGCGGTCGATGATCATGAGCAGCAGGCGGGCCCGGTTCTCCAGGCTGCCGCCGAAGCGGTCGGTGCGGTGGTTGGTCAGCGGGGAGAGGAACTGGTGGATGAGCCAGCCGTGGCCGGCGTGGATCATGGCCATCTCGAAACCGCAGGTCTTGGCCTGCTCGGCGGCGCGGCCGAAGGCGTCCACCACGGTCTCGATCATCTCCTCGGTCATGAAGAGCACCTCGCCCTTGCGGTAGACCGGCTCATCGGAGGCGGACTGGTCGGACAGGGGGGCGATGGTCTTGGTCTCGTCAAAGTTGATGTAGTCAGGGCCCCAGGCCTGGACGCCCGCGCTGGCCCGCAGCATGCCGGCGTGGTTGAGCTCAATGCTGGCAACGGCGCCGTAGCGGTGGATCTCGTCGGCGATGCGGGTCAGGAAGGGCAGGTTGTCCTCGTGCCCCGCCAGGATCTTTGGGGAGGCCAGCTTGCCGGAGTCCTCGCCGGTGGGATCGACAATACAGTCGCCCAAGGTGACTACGGCGGCGCCGCCCATGGCCCGCATGCGGAAGAACTGCATATCCCGCTCGGAGGGGTGGCGCTCCGGGGTGGTATCCAGGTCGAACACGGAGATGGGCGCGATCTCAATGCGGTTTTTCAGGGTGATTCCCCGGATGGTCAGAGGGGTAAATATGTGCTGATATGTTCTGTCCATACAATAAGAACTCCTTCTGAATAAAATAGACGATCCCTGCATTACAGCTTTTCATAGCTCTTGACGGGCTTGACGGCGCCGCTTCTGTAGCGGAGCTGGGCGAAGAGAATCCCCACAATGGTGATGATGACCAGAATGACCGCCTGGGGCATGCTCATCTGGAAGAAGAGCACCAGCACCATGACCACGCAGGATACGCCGCCCAGAATGGACTTCAGGTAGAGCTTGCTCTTGCTGCAGCGGAAGGCGGAGACCTCCCAAAGCTCCGGCATGCGCTGGGGGATAAATACGGTGCCGAAGCAGATGAAGGCGAACAGAATGTTGCTGAGCACCACGGCGGTGTCGGCGATCATGCTGATCTGCAGGCCGGTCAGGATGGGAATGAGGCCCACGATGTAGAAGCCCACCAGGATAATGACGGGGGTCTTGAACTTGGGGTGAATGTAGCCGATCTTATGGGGCAGCCAGCCGTCGTTGCAGGCCTGTAGGATGGGCTTGGTGATCCATGCGAAGGTGGCGTTCAGAGTCGTAGTCAGGGCCAACAGGGCGCCGCCGATGACGAAGAACAGGAACACGGGAGTGGGCATGATCGCCCTGGCCACCAGGTCCAGAGGCTGGTTGGCCGTCTCGGAGACGGGGAGCACGCCGCCGGCCACCATGGCAATCAGGGCATAGAAGATTGCGATGGCAATGGTAGCCACCAGGATGACCTGGGGCAGATCCTTGGTGGGGTTCTTGGCCTCTGCACTCAGGTTGACCATGTCAATGCCGCCGGCGGTGGCCCAGGTCAGCAGCACAGCGCAGGTGATGATGCCCATGGGGTCGGCGGGGGCAAAGTCCACTGTAAACAGGGTGCTGTAGTCCACCTTGGGCAGTCCGAACACGATGAAGCAGGTCATGGCCAGAGCCAGCACGATATCCATGACGATCTCCAGCTTGGCCGCGCCCTCAATGCCCAGCAGGTTGGTAATGAAGAATACGGTCAGGCAGGCCACCGCCACGGGGACAATGGGCACCTGCGGCAGCACGCCCTGGAGATACTGGGCGAAGCTGATGGCGTACATGGCCAGGGAGACGTTGGAGGCAAAGAAGATGACGATGTAGAAGCCGGCGAACTTGGGACCCCACAGGGTGCCCATCATGGAGTAATAGCCGCCGCGGAAGCGGGCGGTACCCGCCATCACGATGAAGGGCAGGGCCTGGAGCAGAATGAAGACGGCGGAGAGCAGAATCCCGATCCACGCCGACTTGCCCGTGTACCCGATGCCGATTCCGATCAGCGAAAACACGCCGGAGCCGATCACATGGCCGAAGGCGATGGAGTACAGCTCCTTTTTCCCCAGCGTCCGGTTCAGATCCTCTGTTGTCAGCATTTTCTTTTCTTTGTTTTCCATGGACAATCCTCCTCTACTTATTGGTCGGCCTGTGCCGACCGTTCCCTGTCCGGGACTCCGCCTGCACACAAACCGGAGTCCCTCCTCCGACCTGCGGGGACCGGAAACGCCACAGGCCTTTCGTTCAAGCCGCAGGACGGCAGTGCCCCCGCAGCCTCAAGCGCATATTCGAAATCCATGGGTTACATCTGTTTTCCTTCTCCCTCGGCAAAAGGCTCCTTTCCCTTTAAATTAGACCAGACTCGACCTGTTTTTTATTCCGATTGCAATCTTCATATGTTAAGTATAGAAAACTTGATACAGAAAAATAGCCCCTTCCCTGCGGATATTTTGGGGGTTTTGCTAAAATAAAACCGGCTGCATCCCGGAAAAATACAACAAAAAGTACAGCCAACTGACGACCAGTTGGCTGTACCTCTGTTTATATTGTATACGT
>ERZ832522.3807-NODE-3807-length-15983-cov-39.768332_pt1 | contig 15983 bp, 8 predicted proteins | sample MGYA00519951_ERZ832522 | MGnify/ENA primary metagenome ERZ832522 (study PRJEB31850, sample SAMEA3708728) | human gut metagenome | biome: human gut; feature: human-associated habitat; material: faeces | place: China | collected 2014 ... | reverse complement strand
ACTCTGTTACTAAATTCTTCTGCTCTCAATTCATTCTCGGGAGATAGTTTGCCTTTCAAGTACTGCTCCATAAGCAATGCCCCGAAAGGTACTCCGTATGTAGCTCCCCAACCTCCATTCTCCACATACACGGCAATGGCTATCTTCGGCTTGTTCATCGGCGCAAAGCCCATAAATACAGAATGGTCATGTCCGCGGTTCTGCGCCGTACCTGTCTTTCCACAAGCTTCCAAGTCCGGAACCATTACCGACAACATACGGCAAGTTCCGCCTGTGGCAGCTCCGCGCATCCCTTCCACCACCGATTCATAATGCCGTTTCTCAATTGTAGTATAACGTGGCGTACGATAAATACTATCCAACTGATTATCTTGAATCTCCTTCACAATATGCGGTGTGATAAAATATCCGCGATTGGCAATCGTTGCACCTAGATTGGCTATCTGGAGAGGAGTAGCCAGAATTTCTCCCTGCCCGATCGAAATACTGATTACCGTCAGTCCATTCCAATGGCCGCGATAAGCCTTATCATAGAACTGTGCATTCGGAATCAAACCACGTTTCTCTCCGGGCAAATCAACACCTAACTTATAACCGAAGCCTTGGGAAACCATGTGATCTTTCCAGACTGTAATTGCGTTTTGCGGTGAACCGTATTTACGGTCGCCGAACATACGGAACAGTCCCCAACAAAAATAAGAGTTGCACGATGTAGCAATAGCAGGAATAAGTGGTATCGGTGCTCCGTGGGCATGACATCCCACCGTCAGCCTGCCGTAATGGAAACCGCGCGAACAAGGGAAAGAAGGAGCCTGCTCAGTCACAATGCCTTCCTGCAAAAAAGTTAATCCCTGTGCCGTCTTAAAAGTAGAACCCGGAGGATATACTCCCATCAATGCACGATTCAGAAGCGGTTTCATCTTATCACGCTGCAACATCAGATGGTTCTTTCCACGCTGACGGCCAATCATCAAATGCGGGTCGTAATTCGGCGAAGATACCAGACAAAGAATCTCTCCTGTCTCCGGCTCAATAGCAACAATACTTCCGATCTTATTTTTCAGTAACCGTTCACCCAACATCTGCAAGTCAATATCCAAACTGAGTGTCAAGTTCTTTCCGGGTACGGAAGGACGGTCATATTCTCCGTCCATATAATGCCCCTGAATACGTCCGTGCGCATCACGAAGCAGAATTTCAATGCCTTTCTCTCCACGCAGATACTTCTCATACGATTTCTCTACACCCAACTTGCCGACATAATCGCCACGAATGTAGTAGCCTTCTTCATCGGCTTCCATTTCTTTTGCCGAGACTTCTCCAATATCACCCAAGGCGTGCGCGGCAGCATCATAAGAGTATTGGCGAATCGTACGCCGCTGGATATAGAAGCCACGGAATTTAAACAACTTCTCCTGAAAGACGCCACATTCTTCCGCCGAAAGTTGCGACATAAACAATTGATTAGTGTATCTGGAATATCCCGGATTCCGGCGACGGTCTTTCATGTCGCTCATGATTTTCAGGAATTGAGCACGAGTAATATTCAACGACTGGCACAGGTCGAGTGTATCCAAGTTCTCTACTTCTTTCGGGACAATCGTTATATCATAAGCAGGCTGGTTAAAAACCAGCAACTTACCTGTACGGTCATAGATAGCTCCGCGCGAAGGATATTGAATTTTATTCAGGAACGCATTGCTATCGGCGTTCTTCTTATAATCATCGGTAGTAATCTGCAATACAAAAAGACGGATCAGATAAATCAGCACAATAGACAGTGCAATTCCCCCAATAACAAATTTCCGTTTCTCCAGTCTATAATCTTTTGCCATCGCTATCTCCTTATGCCTTCCACAGCTACAATACAAGTTACAGTCAGAACGGTACACAATGCCACCCGCAGCAGCAACAGCCAAATGCCGGAAAACGAGAAGAACTCAATAGAGAGTAAAGCCAGACTATGTATAAAAACACTTGCAGTAGTATATTTCAGAAGAGGAGTGATTCCCATACTCTTGAAAGAAGGTACGAGATTGTCCTGATTATCGCGGGGAGTGAACAAACGCAATAAAGAAGGACGAAGAAAAGCAAGCAACACGGTTGCTGCTGCATTCATTCCCGGAGTATCGGAAAACACGTCAATGGTAAGCCCGAAAAAGAAGGCCCACAACATCAGTTCATTCCGGGAAGTGCCGGAATTGAACTTCAAAATAAAATAAATATAGAGAAAAGGCGTAGCATATCCGGCTATATGCACATTATTCAGAATTAGCACCTGAAGAAGCACCAACCCGATAAACCAACCGATTCTATGTATATAGGTAATAATCATTGTTTCGTTGTCTTGTTTTCGAGTTCTTTCTGCTCCTGCTGACCGTTCCGCGCTATCACCCGCACATCACTAAGCTTGCCGAAATCGGTAGCCAGCTTGATCTTCAGCAGATAGGATAATCCATCATGAGAGTCGGACATATCATCCACCGTCCCCACCATAATTCCTTCGGGAAATACAGTCGAGAAACCGCTTGTCACTACGGTATCTCCCAGATTAAACTCGGCATGACGAGGCAAATCTTTCAGATAAGCGTATCGCGAATCTCCGTGTTCCCACTTCAGATAACCAAAATAATCGCTTCCTACAATCTTGCAACTGATGTTTGATTTGCTATTCAGTACAGAAATCACCACCGAATAGGAAGGAGATGTTTCGTAAACAATTCCCACAATCCCGTTTCCGTCTACCACGCCCATTTCGGAATGAATGCCGGAAGAAGAACCTTTATCAAGCGTTATATAATTATCGGCCAGGTTCAGACTATTCTTAATCACACGTGCCTTAAACAGCTGATAATCTTTCTGAGGCATCTTCCGGATACTGTTCACCGCGATAGAATCGAGTTGACGTTCTTTCAACGCTTTTTCCAAATTATTGATCTGCTCTTCCAATAACATATTCCGGTCCAGCAGGTCTTCATTGACCGATTTCAGGTGGAAATAGGAAGATATACCTCCCGAAACTTCATAAACCGCCCCCACAACTGTATTGGCAGAAGTGAAATAAGCACTCTGCTGGTAATTGTTGAACCGAAATAACAAAACAAAACTGGCTACCTCCAATATGACAAAGAGGAACCAGTAATTGTATTTCAAAAGGAAGTTTATTAAATTCCGCATGAATCAGAGTCCGTGATTTTATCTCATTAGGAAAGAGAAACGATCTACATTCTTTAATGCTACCCCTGTCCCCTTGGCAACAGCGTGTAAAGGATCTTCCGCAATATGGAACGGGATATTTATCTTATCAGTCAGTCGCTTATCCAAACCACGGAGTAACGCACCACCACCGGCCAGATAGATACCATTATGAACGATATCCGCATAAAGTTCGGGAGGAGTATTCTCCAATGCACTCAAGATAGCCGTTTCAATCTTGGAAATCGATTTCTCCAAACAGTGAGCCACTTCCTGATAACATACCGGTACTTCCATAGGAAGGGCAGTAATACGGTTCGGACCGTGAACGATATAATCTTCCGGAGCGTCTTCACCCAGTTCGGTCAAAGCCGCACCTACATTAATTTTGATACGTTCCGCCATACGCTCGCTGACCTTCACATTATGCTGACGGCTCATATATTCTTGAATATCCGCAGTCAAGTCATCACCGGCAATACGGATAGAGTTGTTGGAAACGATACCTCCCAAAGAGATAACGGCAATCTCCGTAGAGCCACCACCTATATCAACAATCATGTTTCCTTCCGGAGCTTCCACGTCAATACCGATACCGATAGCTGCAGCCATCGGTTCGAAAATCAGATAGACATCACGTCCGCCAGCATGCTCGGCAGAGTCGCGAACAGCACGGAGTTCAACTTCCGTACTTCCCGACGGTACGCCGATCACCATACGGAGAGAGGGTGAGAAAAGATGATTGCGGGTGTTTACCTGCTTAATCAGACCACGCATCATCTGCTCGCAAGCATAGAAGTCAGCGATTACCCCGTCTCTCAACGGACGAATTGTACGTATATTTTCGTGGGTCTTTTCATGCATCAACTTCGCCTTTTCTCCTACGGCGATCATCTTATCCGTACGGCGGTCCAAGGCTACAACCGAAGGCTCATCCACCACGATTTTCCCGTTCGTGATGATAATGGTATTGGCTGTACCCAAGTCCATTGCTATTTCTTGTGTAAAAGAGAATAATCCCATTCTTGATTCTTGTTTTTAATGTTTAAAATGACGGATACCGGTAGTCACCATTGCCATGCCATGTTCATTGCAGTAAGCAAAAGACAAATCATCTTTCACTGAACCACCCGGCTGAATTACAGCTGTAATTCCTTCTTTATCGGCAATTTCCACACAGTCAGGGAACGGGAAGAAAGCATCCGAAGCCATTACTGCACCATTCAGGTCGAAACCGAATGATTTAGCTTTTTCAATCGCTTGCTTCAATGCATCCACACGTGAAGTCTGTCCCACACCGCTTGCCAACAGTTGTTTACCCTTCGCCAGTACAATAGCGTTTGATTTACTATTCTTGACAATCTTGTTAGCAAACAGCATATCCTCTACTTCTTCCGGAGTAGGAATCTTGTCGGTCACTGTTTTCAAGTCGGCTACCGTTTCAATATTAGTATCTTTATCCTGCACCAATACGCCGTTCAACAAAGCACGGAACTGCTTCTTCGGCAGTTTGGCCTCCTTACGTACAAGAATGATGCGGTTCTTTTTCTGTCCCAGGATTTCGAGTGCATCCACATCATAATCCGGTGCGATAATCACTTCGAAGAAAATCTTGTTAATTTCTTCTGCTGCTGCCTTGTCAATGACACCGTTAGTAATCAGTACACCACCGAAAGCAGATACAGGATCACCTGCCAATGCATCTTTCCAAGCCTCCAACACAGTAGGACGGGAAGCCAGGCCGCAAGCGTTATTATGTTTCAGGATAGCGAAAGTAAGATCCTCGAACTCGTCGATCAAGTCAACAGCAGCGTTGATATCAAGAAGATTGTTATAAGAAATTTCTTTTCCGTGAATCTGATCGAACATTGCCTCCAGGTTTCCGTAGAAATAACCTTTCTGATGTGGATTTTCACCGTAACGAAGTTGTTTCTGGCTGTTCACCGAACAACGGAAGGCAGAACCTTCGCCGGCATCGAAATAATTGAAGATAGCCGAATCATAGTGAGAAGAAACGGCAAACGCTTCTTTTGCCATCCAACGGCGTTCTTCGAGTGAAGAAGTGGCTCCGTGCTCCATTAACATATCCAGCAATGGCTTATACTGAGCCTGAGAAGCTACGATAATTACATCGTTGTAATTCTTGGCTGCGGCACGAATCAAAGAGATTCCGCCTATATCTATTTTTTCAATAATATCTGCTTCAGATGCACCAGAAGCAACAGTTGCTTCAAACGGATACAAATCAACAATTACCAGATCTATTTCAGGGATCTCATATTTCTCAATCTGCTGCATATCTTGTTCCAGACCGCGACGACAAAGGATACCTCCGAAGATCTTCGGATGTAATGTCTTCACTCTACCACCCAAAATAGAAGGATAAGTGGTCAAATCTTCCACCGCCTTACAGGGATATCCCAACGATTCAATAAACTGACGAGTTCCCCCCGTTGACAGAAACTCTACTCCCTCTTCATGAAGTTTGGTAATAATTTCGTCCAAACCTTCCTTGTGGTATACAGATACCAGTGCAGTTTTTATTCTTTTAGACTCTGACATTGAATTGCTTATTAAGTATTTGACGCGCAAAGTTACGAAATATTGTTTATCGTACGTAATAATAAGGTGTGAATTAATAAAAAAAAGCGTTGACTCTTCCGGAGGAAAAGCCAACGCTTCTTTGTGCATACAGTTTCTATTCAGAATTTATTACCAGATAGATACTCGTTTTTCTTTTGGTACAAACATGGAATCTTGTTCGGTGATATTGAATGCTTCGTACCAGTTGGCAATATGAGGTAATGCACCGTCCACGCGCCATTTTCCTAATGAGTGAGGATCGAGTTTCGTCAAACGGAGAATTTCTTCCGGACGAATATTTCCCGCCCACACATTTGCATAAGCAAGGAAAAAGCGTTGTTCCGGTGTAAATCCGTCAACAACTTCCAACGGTGCGGTTTCCATTGCTTTCTTGAAAGCATGATAAGAAACTTGCAGTCCACCATGGTCTGCTATGTTTTCTCCCAGTGTCAGGCTACCGTTTGCATGTACTCCCGGAGCGACCTCAATACTGTCAAAGAAGTTCACCATTACCTGAGCACGTTCCTCGAATTTCTTGGCATCTTCTTCCGTCCACCAGTCTTTCAGGTTTCCGTCTTTGTCATACTGACGTCCCTGGTCATCAAATCCATGTGTCATTTCATGACCGATAACAACTCCGATAGCACCGTAATTCATTGCATCATCAGCATTCATATCAAAGAATGGAGGTTGCAGGATAGCTGCCGGGAAGCAGATTTCATTGGTTGTCGGGTTGTAATAAGCATTAACGGTCTGAGGAGTCATCAACCATTCATCCTTATCTACCGGTTTGCCGGCTTTGGAAATCATCTCGGCATATCCCCATTCATTGGCACGTTCGATATTTGCCCAATAAGAATCGTTTTTAATATCCAAGGCTGAGTAATCTTTCCAGGTATCGGGATAACCGATCTTGACATGGAAGGTAGCCAGCTTCTCCTGTGCCTTTGCTTTGGTCGGTTCGCTCATCCATTCAAGAGCATTGATGCGTTCTCCCAAAGAAGTCTGTAAGTTCTTCACCAACGTTACCATACGTTCTTTGGCAGCAGCCGGGAAGTATTTCTCGACATACATCTGCCCTACTACTTCACCGAGAGCACCGTCTACCGTACTTACAGCACGTTTCCAACGAGGTTGCATCTCTTTTTTGCCGGACATTGTCTTGCCGTAGAAATCAAAATCCTGCGCTACGAAGTCATCACTCAAGTAAGAAGCTGCCGAGTTAATCAGATTCCATTGAAGATATAGCTTTTGCTCATCGAGGGATACTGTATTAATAACGTCCGCCACTTCTTTCATAGCTGCCGGCTGACCAACATTCACTTCTTTCAGATCATTTAAGCCTGATGTAGTGAAGTAAACATCCCAGGCAAATGTAGGGAAGTTCTTTTTCAGCGTCTCCATATCCATTTTATTGTAATTAGCATGAGGGTCGCGCAACTCTACCTGCGAACGGGCTGACTTGGCCAAACGAGTTTCGATATTCATCACCGCTTTTACAGCTTTTTGTGCAGCAGCTTCATCATAACCAGCCAACTGAAACATCTTGGCAATATGTTCCTGATATTTATCACGGATATTCTTTGTTTGCTCGTCATTCTCCAGATAATAATCGCGTTGTCCCATTCCAATACCTCCCTGATAAGTCTGAACCAGATTCATCGAACTGTTCATATCATCAGCACCGATATAGAGGCTAAAATAAGGATTAATTCCTTTCTTCTGAATTTCGGCGATGTACGTATAAATTTCACCTTTATCTTGGAGGGCGTCGATCGCTTCCAGTTCAGCTTTAATTGGAGCAACCCCTTCCTGATTCAGTTTCACGCTATCCATGGCGATATTGTAAAGATCACCCACTTTCTGAGCGGCACTGCCCGGTGCGTTGTCTTTCTTTGCAGCCAGTTCGGCGATTAATGTTTTCAACTGCTCACGGCTGTTTTCACGCAACATATCAAATGTTCCGAAACGTGAATACTCGTCAGTCAGCGGATGAGCTGCAACCCAACCGCCACAAGCGTATTGATAAAAACTTGTACCCGGCATAGCCGTGGTATCCAGATTAGCAAGGTCGATACCGGATGTTAGCACGGCCTCTTTCTTACTGTTACATCCTGTTGTCATAAGGCATACGGCAAGAATTGGTAAATACTTAGTTACTTTCATATTGCATACATAATAATTTATCATTTTTTCGCGTCTTCCAGCTCCAACGAGACACGTTCCCATTCTTCTACGATAGCATCCAACTGCTGTTTCAATTTCTGATGCCGCTCATAGAGTTGCATATCAGAGGCTCCTTCGGGAGTTGCCATTTGTGCTTCAACAATAGATATTGCCGCTTCCGTCTCTTCTATCGAAGCCTCACAATCAGCCACTTGGCGTTCGAGTTTCTTCAGTTTTTTATTCAACTCCTTCTGTGCCTCATAAGAGAGTTTATTCTCCGAAGGTTGTACCGGCTCTTGCTCACTTCCCTTGGCAGAAGCCGTAGGCGAAGAAGATAAAGATGCTCCTTTCTGAAGTTCATTCAGGTTCTCTATCTTTTTCTTTTGAAGGAACTCATAGATACCGCTGAGATGTTCTTTTACATGCCCGCCACCAAACTCATATACTTTAGTCGCAAGTCCGTCCAGAAAATCACGGTCGTGACTGACAAGTATCACAGTACCGTCAAACTCACGGATCGCCTCTTTCAACACATCCTTCGAGCGCATATCCAAATGGTTGGTCGGTTCATCGAGAATCAGGAAGTTTACAGGCTCAAGCAAAAGCTTAATCATCGCCAGACGGGTACGTTCTCCACCGGAAAGTACTTTCACTTTCTTATCCGAGGCTTCACCGCCAAACATGAAGGCTCCCAATATATCCCGTATTTTCAAACGTATATCCCCCGTTGCCACACGGTCAATCGTATCAAATACCGTCAGATTTTCGTCCAACATTTGTGCCTGATTCTGGGCAAAATATCCGATTTGCACATTATGCCCGATTGTCAACTTACCGTCGAAGTCAATCTCACCCATGATACATTTCACCAAGGTAGACTTACCTTCACCGTTCTTGCCGACAAAAGCGACCTTCTCTCCCCGATTGATAGTCAGATTGACGTCGTGGAAAACGACATGGTCGCCATACGCTTTGCGTACATCCTCACAAATCACCGGATAATTACCGCTACGGCTGGCAGGAGGAAATTTCAAACGTAGTGCCGAATTATCTTCCTCATCCACTTCGATACGGCCAATCTTTTCCAATTGCTTGATACGGCTTTGTACTTGTACTGCCTTCGTTGCTTTATAACGGAAGCGTTCGATAAAGTCTTCCGTATCCTGTATTTGTTTTTGTTGATTCTCGTAAGCACGGAGTTGTTGTTCGCGACGTTCTTTGCGGAGAACGACAAACTCATCATACTTCACCTTATAGTCATAAATCTGCCCGCAAGTAATTTCAATCGTACGGGTAGTTACATTATTAAGAAAGGCACGGTCGTGACTGACCAGTACAACAGCATTGGCACGAGTCGCCAAAAAGTTCTCCAACCACTGAATACTTTCAATATCAAGATGATTGGTCGGCTCATCGAGCAGAAGTACGTCCGGACGGCGAAGCAGCAACTTCGCAAGTTCGATACGCATACGCCAACCACCGGAAAATTCCGAAGTAGGGCGTTCGAAGTCCTCACGGCTGAAGCCCAATCCTAGAAGCGTCCGTTCTATTTCCGCCTGATAGTTTGTACCGCCCATCATCAGGAAGCGATCATTCTCATGCGTAAAACGGTCTATTAACTGGTGATATTCTTCCGATTCATAGTCTGTCCGTTCTGCCAGTTCCCGGTTCATCCGTTCCAGTCTCGCCTGAAGTTCAAAAATATGTTCGAATGCCAGTTCCGCCTCTCCCATCACCGTCCGGTTATCGGCGAGAATCATCACCTGCGGCAAATATCCAATCATGACATCTTTTGGAGTAGCCACTACTCCATGTGTCGGTGATTGCAAACCTGCCAATATTTTCAACATTGTTGATTTACCTGCACCATTCTTGCCGACCAGTGCAATACGGTCTTTTTTATTTATAACATAGCTGACGTCTTCAAAAAGCGGCGTCGCATTAAATTCTACTGATAATCCTTCTACTGAAATCACTTCTGTCTCTGATTTATACGATTTTGAACTGCAAAGATAATGAATATTTATTGGATACAGAGTAGTATGGCACGTTATGAAAAACAAAAAAAGCAGCCACTCATCAGAATGACTGCTTTCTATTTTAACCAATAGTACTTCTTTAGAACAACTTGGCAGGATATTCACCGGCATCAACCAATGCCTGAATCTTGTCTACTACACTTTGACGGTCTTCCGGATAAGTAACGCCGAACCATTTGCTGGCAGTATCCAGCACTTCAACAGTAGCCGTTCCGTCATTAATCAATTTATCTACCATCAATGGAATAAAGAATTCGCTCTTCAAGTTTTCCATGTTTTTCGGGTCGCTCAAGAAAGTCTTGAAGAATTCCTGACTGTAAGCGAAGTAATCAGGAGTGAAGCCCCAGAAGTTCATACTTACCGGAGTAGTATCGGGAGTTGCAGTCCATTCGCCGTTATCATCGATATATTTCACTTCACCATCCAGACGTTGGATCTTAGTACGTTCCACTACTGAAGTCAGCAGACCTTTATCATCTGTACTACAAATACCACGAGATACCGTACCGCTTTCACTCAGCGTATTTCCTACGCGGAAACCTACCATTGAATAAACATTTTTAGAATCCGCAGGAAGTGCAGAAAGGAATTTACCCATTACTTGGAAGGAATCACGACCATAAAAGTCGTCACAGTTAATTACAGCGAACGGTTCTTTAATCACATCAGCACCCATCATTACTGCATGGTTGGTACCCCAAGGTTTTGTACGGTCTGCCGGACAAGTGAAGCCTTCAGGAAGTGCATCCAAAGCTTGGAAAACCAGTTCACAAGGAATGTGACCTTCGTATTTAGAAATAATCTTATCACGGAAATCCTGTTCAAAGTCTTTGCGGATTACAAATACAAGTTTACCAAATCCGGCATTGATAGCATCATAGATAGAATAGTCCATGATCGTTTCACCATTAGGACCCAGTCCGTCCAATTGTTTCAAGCCTCCATAGCGGCTGCCCATACCGGCTGCCAATAAGAATAAAGTTGGTTTCATAAATTGTGTAATATTAAAAGGTTAGTGATGTCAACGGCATCTGATTTTGGTGCAAATGTACAAAAACTTTCTTTCTTTTGTCTTATGTGATGTCCTTTCTTTTGTCTTGAGACAAAGAAAGAACGTTAGAACGGATACCCGATAGCGAAATGTATTCCCAGATTTTTGAAGAAGGCACCGGTAACATTATAATATCCGCTTCGTTCCGTATCATAGGGCAGATGCAAAGGAATACCGAAGTCAAGACGGAACACAAGAATATCCATGTCGTAACGGACGCCTACGCCTGTCCCCAAAGCTATTTGTTTCGGGAAAGTTTTCAGACGAAGTTGCGAATCAGGACGTGCCTCGTCCTTGCGCAGCAGCCAGACGTTACCCGCATCCAGGAAAGTAGCTCCCCAAATGCTCTTGAAGATACGGAAACGATATTCTACGTTCGCTTCGAAACGGAACGTACCTGTCTGGTCGAGATAAGAATACTTGCTGTCTTTCGGGTGATAGCCACCGGGACCAATACTACGCACCGTAAAAGCACGGATACTGTTGGCACCACCAACGTAGAATTGTTCACTATATGGGGCAATCGTAGCATTACCGTATGCAAAAAGAGCGCCTAACGCTACACGGGAAGCTATTTTATTATTTTTGTCCATGTTCCACAAATGGCGGAACTCGGTATTAAATTTCATAAACTGCGAGAACGGAGCCCCCAAAAGTTTTTTCCCTTCCTCATTATAAGGTTTGCCGAAAGCACGATAAATAGTGGCAGTCACATTTCCGGCAGAAGTCACGGTAGATTGCCACCAGATAGGATTCTTCACTCTCCGCACAGAGGCATTATCATACGTATAAGTGTACTCCATAGCCGGGATGAACTGGTTGTCTAAGCTGACATATAGTGCCGGATTGTCGGCTGCAATCTCCATAAACTCTTTCGACTGGTGTTGCAAGACGTTGAATGTCAGTTTGAAAGGTGTGATACTATGACGACTGGTACGCGTCGGCTGGAAATCGTAGGTTGCGTTTCCGCCGAAAGATAACAGTTTATAATATCTTGCCCGGTTCAACTGATCGATATACAAACGGAAAGTAGTCGTAGCGGGAAAGTCAAATTCCCTTTTCCCCCAACGCGGGAAAACCACTCTAGGGAAAGTCAGAGAAGTAGATATTCCCATTTCCCAACTGTTCATCAACGAACTTTTCTCTCCGCCACCGGTCTGCCATTCATAAGAGCCTTTCAGTTTCACGTTCCAACTTTCTCCACCACCAAATACATTATTCCGTGTAACTCCGAACGAAGCACCCGGACCGGTCTGGTCGTTACTTTTAGTTACTACGTTCAATTCCAGTTCAGCGTCCAACGGTTTGGCAAAAGTAGCCTGCATCGTGATGTCCAACGTATCACAAACAGCTGTTGTATCTTTGGGGGCATATTGGATATCCATATAACTAAATATTCCCAACTGGCTGAGTTTCTCCTGTATCTGTTCCTGCCGATACTGGCTGTAAAGCCGGGTACGGTTGGAAGCACGCATCTGTGCGTTCCGTACAAACTGTTGATAATTCAGCCAACGATAAAGCATATTGGGACGAACCTGCAATTTATTGTAATAGTGGATATTCAAGTTCTTATACATCATACTGTCATTCGGCGCTTCTCCGTTCTTTCCGAACAGATAGACAGACGCATCACCCACGTAATAAGGACGCTGTGCCGCAGCCGGCAATCCCGGCACAGGAATCAGGCGAAGGCTGATATGCCCTCCGGGTACCAAAGTCGTATCCGCCTGGTAAGTCATATAGTCGGGACGGAAATAAAAATATCCGAGGTTACGCAACAATGTACTGATACGGGAGCGTTCTTCGTCCAAATCAACCACGTTGAACTGCTCACCCGGACTTATATAAGACATCCGGCGTCCGCGCTCCATAATCCGCAGAGTCTGGGGAGTGAACCGTTGATAGTAAACCGTATCAATGAAATAAGGGTTCTTCATATCCACCGTATAGATAATGCCCGCCTTCAGACTGTCTTTTTTATCAACAACCGTTTCATAAGCTACCTTCCCATTGAAATAGCCATAATCACGAAGCAAATTAGTCGTTACCTTCACACGTACCTCCGGGTTGACCGTAGAAATAAATACGGGAGGATTGGCCGCAAAACGGTTGAACATCCATTTACCGAATCCCTTCTTATATTTCACGAAGTCATTGTACATCCACATTTTAAAAGGGATAGGAAGGATACCGCCAAACATCTTTGTACTAGGTGTCTTATCGAGTGCAGCATCAATTTCCGTCAGCGCCGTCTCTCCTACCGGTGTTGTCGATTTATTCAATATGACAGTCTTGCTTCCGGTGTAAAGCACCTCCCCTTCGGGAAGATGTTTCGTCACCGAACAAGCCGACAGTAACACTACACTTATCAGACAAACAGCCAATATATTTATATGTATCTCTTTCATACTTACTTCTTTTTCTTAAAGATGAACAGTTCACTAAGTTTGTCCAGCTTCTTGCGAAGCACAATACCGACTCCGGTTTCCGTAATCTCACCTTCGAGCACACTCTCGTAGTTCTTGTCATAGAACAGGCGGATATACCGGGTTCCGGTTCTATCCAAACGATATTCCAGAGAAATATTGTCGATGAAGGATTCGGCGTCATTCGTCGCATTCTCACCTTGAGAAACCTTGCCACCGATTACAATCTGGAAACGATTGTTAAACAAGCGTTGTGAATAACGGAAACTGTAATCCGTACGTTTACTTCCCGTCTCTGAATCGTCGTGGTCTTCGACACCGACAGAGAGACTCGCATTCTTCAAGTTACCCATCAAGGAGTTTATCTGACTACTCAATACAGAAGTCAGAGCAGATCCCATATTCAGCTTGCCGAGTCCGCCGCCACCCCCACCAATCGGTCCGGTGCCGAGATAAGTTTTCATCACCATGATATACAATGCCTGTTTACCTCGTTCTTCCGCCCCCATAGCGGTCAACTCGTTTTGTACGGTCGCATCTTCGGGAGCCGCAACATCGAATGCAAACGAAAGATTATCCAAGCGGTTCTTGACTACAACGGAAACATCGAAATTAACCATACGACTTCCACCATTCTCTCCTTCGGAAACTGACGCACGGATACGGTCAGTCGCCTTAAAGTTCAACATCGGGTCCATCGGATTTCCCGTCCATTCCACGTAACTACCGTTATCAATGGCAAATTCCTTTGCTGCAATCACCGGCAAAGCATATTTCATCAAGCCGCCACTCAACGTATAACGTCCGGTCAGAGTCAGGTCGCCTTGCGGAGTGTATTTCATGGAAAGGTCACCCCCGCCTTCCAGTTCGATACGGTTATCATTACTTGCATCCAGGTCAACTTTCACTCGGACGGACGGATCGATATGTACCATCATTACCATGTCCAATCCGCCTAAAGAGACAGTCGGCACTTCCTGCCGGACAACAGTTGTAGTATCGCTAAATGAAGTAAATGTTACCAAACTTCCCAAACGGTCCTGCACTGTCAATGGTGAATCGGTCAAGACATACGAAACATCGGTGTTCCCCAGCAGACTCACGTTCCCACGCATATTCAGCCCGTCCAAAGGCCCTTTCACCGTCGCCCGGAAATCAGCAAATACTTTGCCGTAAACCAGACTTTCACGGGTACGCTTAGCATCCAGTAACGTATAATTTTGTGCCAGCATATTCAGGTTCGCCATTGGACGGCTCATATCACGGAAATCAACATAGCCATCAATAGTAAACGGATTCTTCGATGTTGTGTAAATAGCAAATTTATCAAATTCCAACCGATTGTTCTTTATTTGCACAGGACGATTGTCAAACATGAAACGCGCACCATATTGACGGGAAAGGACAGCAACACTATCCAATACAAGTTCGCCGTTTATCAAAGGTTGTTCAGTACTGCCCGTTATATTCAGATTACCATCCATATCACCGGACAAAGTGACCATCTGGTCAGGAATAAACACATTCGCCACCCGCAGCGGAAAATGCTCCAATGTTGTATTCACTTCCAAACTATCTTTGCCTGTGCGGGTAGGAACCAGTTTCCCATCTGCCACCAGCACTTCTGCCTGTTCGTGATTCAGATAAGCATTCAGATATTGTTTTCCCTGTTCGCCCGGCAACCACGTAGCCCCTAATGCAACGTCACCGATACGCTGACGTTCATAAGTCAGTTCATCAACAGACGCCTCAGCCGAGAGTTGCAAATCCTTTTCTGTCTGTATGTAATGAGCTTCCAACGAGAACAATCCGGTTATTTCGGGGAAGTAAGGCAACACACTCGTTATCTCTTGCAGACGGATTCTACGTATTTCAACATCTATATTCTGCAGAGACACCGTATCGCCCGGTACGGAATGTACCCTGAATCCCATTCCTTCTTCATCCCACATATCTACGTTCGCGTATACACGCATATTTTTATGCAGGTAAATCCAGTTATGATTCTCGTTGAAATGAAATCTTTGGAAGGCAACAATCGGATTCTCCGGAATCAGTGTGAAAGCGATTCCGTTCCCCTTGCCATGTCCTTCGAACAGAGGGCGGGCATTTACCCCCAGCAATACGCCTGTTTCTCCTTTGCCGTTTTTGTAGTCTACCAGCAATTCCGCATCGCGGTCGCGAATCTCTCCGGTCAAAGTAGTAGCAAAAGAGAATTGCGGATTCTTCGGTCCGTTTATTACACCGGCACGTAGTTTCATTAAAGTAGTATCCTGTTTGACAGTAAAGAAGATTGTATCCAGTTGCAATGTGTCCATCTTCAATGCATGCACCGCAGCTTTTCCATTGATTCCCCAATCGGGAGCCATACCGAACTTCATGGAAACATCATGGTAGGATATGTTTTTAGTAGCCAGAAAATAAGCTAACGGATTCTCTTTTCCTGCGGAGAAAGATAAAATAGCTGTCGGCAACGCTTCACGCAGTTCGGCATGGTTCAAGGCTTTTTCATCAATCTGCTTC
>ERZ832522.3806-NODE-3806-length-15986-cov-7.502417_pt1 | contig 15986 bp, 10 predicted proteins | sample MGYA00519951_ERZ832522 | MGnify/ENA primary metagenome ERZ832522 (study PRJEB31850, sample SAMEA3708728) | human gut metagenome | biome: human gut; feature: human-associated habitat; material: faeces | place: China | collected 2014 ... | reverse complement strand
TTATTAAATGATATATATGAATTATCTAAGATTATTTATTCTGTTAAGCCCCATCGCTCTGTTCCTCACCGGCTGTGAGAATGATGATGACAATAACGGAACCTTGAATCAAGTCGAAAACATTATCAATTATAATCCGGCTGAAAATTACAAGGGCACTTATGACATCACCCTTCAAAAAAATATAGCACTCGAATTTTGCAAGGTCGAGGGAGTCATGGGAACAGATGAATTTATCGTCAGAAGTCAAGATTCAGGCGAATATACATATGTAAATTGGGGCTATAAATATGCCGGTGTCCAAGGAGACGAATATGGGTATTACGATCGTGTTTCGTATAACGATACGATTTTGATCGGACTGGGTTTCTCTGATACATGGCAAGTAGGTAAGTATGATCTTCTGTTAGTCAGAGATAACAACTATCAGGTGATAGATCAATTCAACTTTATGGTACTTAAAGATATCGAAGTTGATATAACACAAGCGAAAGGAGGAGTTCTGAAAGTAAAAGCAAACGGTTGGGACGTAGCAACTGACGCTGTTATCGATTCACTTGAATTCATAGATAAATCGACACAAACAGTCGTAGAAAAAATTGCTTCTGCATACAAAGGCGGAAATGACTATGAAAGTATTGTTTTTACAAAAGATAAGTATCAATCGGGAGATTATGAATTATGGATAGCAAGATGGAACTATGGATTCCGACAAAAAATCTGTGATTTCAGCTACTTCAGATATGAATTTGTTAATTCCGATCCGATGCAGAAAGATGCAAATGGCAACTATTATCTCCAATTCTATTTGGACGAAATCAATGAAGGAGACAGCTATATCGTAACAACCGAATCTCCATATATCGGTGCTTACATTGATAGGAATAAAAAACTCGATCCGGCCAATTGGGATCCTGAAACTAAAATTTATACTTATACATTGGACGAAGATTGCTGGATGGCAGACATGGAAGACGGAATGACTTTCGCTGTTCGTTTAACATTATCCAAGATCAGTATAAATGTAGCTGGGTCTAACAAATTGAAATTATAGAATCAATAGGTATCAAAATAAAATAGTCGCCATAGATAATCAATAAAACTGACACAGAACCAAGAAGATGTGTCAAGAGCTTAATTTCTAAAAAAAGTACTATAACAGCTTGTTGTAGACAACGGTTTAATAGAAAAATAGGCTTTTGATATGTCTTCTTTATCTATTTTGCTATTCGTATTATGAGAACAAACAGTTCTATATAAAAGCTTGGCACTATATCTTAATTATAATTATACTATAAAAAATGTATTTCTTACTAGGGATGTCTATTTCTTATCTGCTTTATAAAAACAAGCGATAATTTGTTTAATTAAAATTCAATTATTATGAAAAAACATTTTCTATTACTAGTTATTCTAACTCTATTTCCGTTTATTGCAAGCAATGCAGTAGGAAATAGGGCACTCAAACTGCAAACAAACAGTCTATTGAGTGAAGACGAACTCTCTTATTGTATCCCTGATGCAAACTCACGCACCAGTTCAACAGAACGACGGTTAGAAACAATCACGATTTCAGGTGCTACATCAAAAGGGGTATCCAGTCCTTTTTCAAACACTTTAAACAACAATCCACAACCGGAAGTATATCTGGATGTGACAGATGCAACCATCACTGCGACAAAAGGAGACGAATTAACTATATCATGGACTTTCCGCAATCAAATTTCATGGATGCATTATTATGTATACATCGATTACGATCAAGATGGTATCTTCAATGAAGAAAATGAATTAGTGTCGTATACATACTATAATGCAACCGGAGAAGGTCCGTCTACCAATAGTATCGGAGAAACAGTAGAGGCAGGTGAAGGTAAAACCGGGGCACCTGTATTTACAATTCCGGAAGATGTTCTAACCGGTAAAACCCGATTGAGACTAAAAATAGACTGGAATAGTAAAAATCCTTGTGGAAATCCGAGTCCTACAAACCCAATAGGAGGAAACAATGGAACAATAATTGACTATAGTATTGATATTCAAGCTAAATCTACAGCTACCACTTCTACTATCAACTTTCCCGAATCAATAGTAAACGGAGCTTTGACAGTTAAAGCCGGTGATAAAGATATTACCAACGGAGAAGAAGTAGCTAACGGAACAGAACTGACAATCATAGCTACTCCGGCAGAAGGATACATTTTAGATTATCTGAAAATAAATGATACACCACTGACAGAAAGTACTTATACCGTAACAGAAGATGTTGCCATCACAGTTGCATTTTCAAAAGAACCTGCAAAGGCTACAGCCAAAGCAATACATATTCCAACAAATAGTGGTAACACACAATATCAATTCCGGTTTGATGATCTCGTTTTAGGAGAACATAAGAATGGAACAAATAATAACTGGAGTAATGGTATCGTAGATAAAGGCGATTATCGTGCCCGTAATTTCACGATGTCAGCATGGGTTAGACCTCTGAATAGTACAGGCGACCTCTTTGGTCATGCACAAAAATCATTCTATGGTGCCGAAGGAACATTCGCAGTCCGCATCAACGCTAACAACCAATTAGTACTAAAAGCCAGAGCTTGGGTTAACGGATCTCAATGTGACGGAATACAAGAAATTGTATCTGACGTAACTTTGGATATTAATGAATGGGCTTTCTTAACAGTAGCTGTAGATGATGATGCACGTTCAATCAAATTGTACAAAAATGGTGTGTTATTATCCACAGGAGATTTAAGTGCAACTAAAAATGGAACAGAAGCTCATGGTATCGGTTTATTAGCAGACGAATGTATTTTCTTTGCAGGTAACGGTTCATCATCTTGTGACGTGGATGAAATACAAGTATGGAGTAAAACACTGAACACAGAAGAAATCGCAACCTCTATGAACGGTTATATCAATGCACCGGAAAATTTGGTTGCGTTCTATAAGTTTGATGAAAACTCTATCGAAAATATACCGAATCAAGGTACCGGAGGTACGTGTGATGCCAATTTGGTTTCCGGAACAAGTGCATATGACCCTTCTGTATGGGGAGATGTATATACTTGCTCTCCTATCCAAGCAACTTTGGTTGATGGCCATATTCTTCCCAAATTCGCAATAAATTATGTATCAGAAACAGAACACGGTTCATTTGTTATCAAGAACGGTAATAATGTAATCACTCCGGGTAGTGAAGTTGCACAATACACCATGTTAACTGTTGAAGCAACTCCTGCTGAAGGTTATCAAGTGAAAAGTATTAAAGTAAATGATACAGAAATTGAAGGTAATACATTCATTGTAAATGGAGAATCAACTGTTAGCGTTGAATTTACTGACAAACTGACCATTAACTATACCGTTTCAGGAGTAGGAACGTTCACAGTCATAGATGAGAATGATCCGGAAAATCCATTCAACAGCGGAGATGAATTTGAAAAAAATACATCTATCACAATGGTGTTAGCTGCTGGCGAAGGTTACGAAATATCCAGTTTTATCGTTAATGGAGAAGAACAAAAAGAGTCTATAAATGCTGCCGGAGTATATACAATAGCCAATTGTCAAACAGACCTGAACATTGATGTAGTATTTGCTAAAAAACTGTTCAATGTAACATTCAGTTCTAACGATTTCGGTACATTAACAGTAAAACAGAACAATGTAAATATTGAAAGTAACACTCCTGTAGAATATGGTACAGAATTAACAGTTATCGCAACTCCTAATGCCAATGCAACTTTAAGTGTATTTACGATCAACGGAGCTGACAAACTTGCAGAAATCCAAAATACATTAAAAATGAATATTACTGTTTCGGAAGAACTGGATATTCAAGCAGAATTCACTACTATCAGCCGGACTGTAACTTGTAACATCATTGGTAATGGTTCTGTAAAAATTGCAGATGCTAAAGACAATGTATATGAAAACGGTGTAGCTTCTATCCCTGATGGTTCTAATATCACTTTGACTTTCATTCCTGAAGATGGTTACCAATTGAATGATTTCAAATATGACGGTGATTCCATGTTCGAAGATATAATTGATGATCAATTCAACTTTATTGCTGATGAAGATTATACTTTCGACGTAGTTTTCACTAAGATCACTTCACTCCAAAACACTTCAGAAGATGCTGTAAGCGTTCGTTATGAATCGGGAATGCTATACGTTGAAGGAATGAATGCCGGTGACAAACTTGATATCTATGACATTACCGGAAAGTATATCGAGACATCAACTCTCGCAGCAACAAATGTTACAGATCTTGCAAACGGTTGTTACTTGGTAAGAATATCTCTCGGAAATACAATCAAAACCGTGAAGTTTATTAAAAGATAAGCTTGAACGCACTTTGAGAGATTAACATAAATTGAAAAGGCTGTGTCAAAGCTATAAATACTTTGCCACAGCCTTTTCTTCAAAAAAACAGTTCCCATAATGAAAAACATCCTTTTATTTACTCTGTTGTTATGTAGCATGACCCTACATGCGCAAACATATCGTGTGTATCCCGTTCCTCAAAAAATAACAATGAACGGAAATACCATAAAAATGACTCCAAATGTAAATATCGTCAAAGAAACCGGTATTAATGAGATTACCATAAACCGCGTCCAAGAGGTATTAACCAATGCCGGATTTAGTTTCACTGTCAGTAACACGCTTACCGATGATCAAACGAATATCCTTATCGGCATTAATGGTTCTAAAGAGATAGCCGATAATTATGCAACAAGCCACTCCCTGCCAAGAGATGTCTTTGCCGCAGCAAGCAATAAATACGATCCTCACCTATTACAAATAAACAACCACCATGCCCAAGGAGATATAATCATCTTAGGTGATCATACCGGATCGGCTTATTATGGCATGGCCACTCTGGAACAAATATTAGACCAAGCTGACGGAAACAACCTGCAAACCGTCACTTTCGAGGATTATTCCCATACTCAATATCGCGGAATTGTAGAAGGATTCTATGGACATCCGTACAGCACGGAAAGCCGGCTTAACTTGTTGGACTATTGCAAACGATACAAAATGAATATGTTTGTATATGGTCCGAAAGCCGATCCTTACCATGCAGGTAAATGGCGTGAAGATTACCCGACAACCATAACCGACCAAGAACGCCACATGGGGCTGATCACCCAAGACGACCTGCGCGAACTGGCAAGCAAAGCGAAAGCCTGCAATGTTGCTTTTATATGGTCGATCCATCCGGCACTCGAAGGAGGAGGTATAAACTTCAGCAATCTGGATCCGGGAGTGGAAGCTATCATGGAGAAATTCGATCACCTGCACAAATTGGGTATACGGCATTTCGGTGTATCCATCGACGATATGAGCGGTCACCCGTACAACCAGTCTGATCTTGCAGATAAAGCTCAAGTCAAATTATATGAAAAATTCAACAAGACCGGAGTGTCAGAGGAAGACAAAGTAGGACCGCTTCTATTCGTCCCGACACAATATGCATTAAATTATGGAACCTCTACCCTCTCCTCTTTCAAAAACATTCATAAAGATGTGCTGGTAGCCTTTACCGGATATGACTGCTTTTCTAATATCCGGGGGAGTGCCTGTGACCGTATGGCCGACTTGATAGGACGCAATCCCATCATGTGGTGGAATAATCCGGTAAACGATGATTATGACGAATTTCTCTATATGCATGGGCTCACCGCACGTTGGATTATCGAAGATAAAACTCCGATCTCTTCACTACAAGGGTTGGTTTTAAATCCGATGAATCAAGGGCAGGTTTCAAAGATAGCGCTATTCAGTTCGGCAGACTATGCATGGAATCCGGCTAAATTCGATGAGTCAGCCAGTTGGGAAGCATCTCTTTCTTCTATCGTAGCCGAACCTGAGTTAACCGAAGCCCTCAAAACATTTATCGGTGTGATGAGTGCATACACTACCCATGATACAAGAACTCCGGAAGGGGAAAAATTCTCGCCGCTCTACACAGCTTTTCAATCGGCATATTCCAAAGAGAATATCCCCGATGCAACGCAACTTTTGAGTGAAATGAAAAAAGCGAATGAGGCTTGTAAGGTACTACAAACACTAAAAGACAGTGAAAATAAAGAATATAATTTATTCTACGAAGACATTAATTGCTGGCTGGCAAAAGTAGAATCGATGACGGACATCGTAGTCAAATCGATCTCTTTGATGAAAAATCAATCCGACCTTTCTTCATGGACCGATTTTGCCATAGCCCAAGCCAATGCACAAAAGATACATACAGATCCGAAATTCCAGTTGAGTGTACTCGAGGGTAAAGGAACAAGTTCTTACGAAGAATTTAAAGAGGTGCAACCCACCCCCAAATATCTGGATCCGTTCATTGATTTCCTTGCCGGTAAATTAAGTGACCATGCTCCACAGCTTCCGGAAAGATCACGGGAGATGGAAGTGATCACTAACATAAAAAATCTATCTGAAGTCAATATTCAGGCGGAAGAGAATGTAACCAAACTATCCGGACTCAATGCCGTCACACTGAAACCGGGAGAATATATCGGCATCTTCTTCAATGCAATCAAGGAAGTTACTACCGGAATTCTACCGGCATCTCTCACCGATAATCTTTCAACAGAATACTCCATCAACGGAAAAGAATGGACCGGCTTTATACCGACAGAGGAATCAACAGAGCAAATGGCTTATTTCCGTATTGTGAACAACAGTAATTCCGACCAGCTCATTCCGATAAATGAAATTTCATTCAGAATGCCGGCTTCCGAGAGTTCAGTCCCTTTAGAAGCCACCACCAACATGGGTACTTACCAAACTTATAACATAAAAAATGTAATAGACGGCAATTACTCCACCAAATTTTGGAGCAGCAGTGCACAAAAAATTGGAGATTACATTCAATTGGATTTTGGCGCGTCCGCTGCCCGTTTTGACATAACCCTGCATTTTGCCGATGGAGACATGCCTACCGGGGAAGCTCTTATCCAGTTATCCGACAATGCTCAAGATTGGACTACGGTAAAATCGTTCACCGCTTCGGCCATATCCAATAGCATATATACTTGCAATGCCGGTGGAAAATCTGCAAGATACGTGCGTTTATATCTTAAATCGATAAGCGGTAATAATTGGTTCCAATTGACGGAATTTGAAGTAACGAGTTCACGTATCACTCCTGTTGCAGAAGACAATGAAGGAAACCCGATCACTCTGCTGGATGACCGCAGCTTGGCGGCTGGCTATCAGGCTCAAGATGCCGGATATGTAATCTATCGCTTCATTGAGAACATCTCTATCGATGAAATTCAGATTTTCCATAACAGTACATTTGTACCTACAGCAGACAAACCGACAATAACGGTGTGTGCCAATGGGAAATGGATCAACAAAGGCGAACTGGACGCTGCATGCACTTCTGTCCAAGTGGCTAATCTGAAAAATATTTCTCAACTAAAGATTACTTGGAATAAGGATAATATCCCTGTTCTTTACGAAATAATGCCGATCGAAAATCCTTTCATCGAAGAAAATAAAGCGATTACGATTCCGCAAGCAAGTGGAACAAGTGGTTATCGCCTGCAAGTACCGGAAACCATTCTTGGCGATCGTTCCGGAAGTGATACGGACCGTACGGGAAAATCATTCACTCTTGCATCGTGGGTAAACATGGATAAATTTACAAATGAAGGTAAGAATAAAGGTAACGTTATCATGGGGCACGGACCGCAAGTGCATATGAACTACAACGGAAGCCTCATCCTGAGTACTACAGAAAACGGAGAACTGAAAGTGATAGCAGGCGCATCCAACAAGATCGATCAAACGCTTTCTACCCGTATCAGTCTGAACACATGGACCTATCTGACTCTTATTTATGATAATGACACCCACAAAGTCAGCGTATATAAAGATGGTATATCAACCGGCGAAGAGATACAATTGAACAATAAATTGGAACTTTTCCCAGATGATCCGTGTATATTCTTCGTCGGTGGTATGGGATTCTCCGGACTTTGCGATGAGCTTCAATTTTTCAATAAAGCCTTGTCGGCTGCGGAAGTTCAACAAGCCTATCAAACCCCTCAAGATATGCCTAACCTAACAGCGTGGTACACTTTCAACAGCATTGACGGTGGTAGTGAAGGGGCATTCCTTAATAAAGCGACAGTTACCGACAAAACAGATGAAGAAGCCGTTTTCTTTGAATACACAGGAACAAAATCTTCGGACGGCGGTTTAATCAGTGGCACCGTTACAGAAGCTGTGCCGACATTAGCCGATGGCCGCGTTCCGGCAGCAGTGTTCTATACCGTCACGGTGCCGGCAGAAGTTGCCAACGGGACACTGACCGTCATGAACGGAGACATTCCGCTCGTTGCCGGAGAGAATCAAATTGAAGAAGGTACTGCACTGACCATTACAGCGATTCCCGATAAAGGATATCAATTAAAAAGCGTTAAAGTAAACGGAACCGAAATTAAAGGCAACACATTTATTCTTGAAAAAGAATCTATCATTACGGTTGAGTTTATGCAAGACGCCACTGCCAGGCGGAGTATCACCTGTAACATCACCGGCAACGGTACTGTACAAATCACGGATGACGAAAACAATGCATATGAAAACGGTGTCGCTTCCATCTTGGATGAGACAAAAATCACCTTAACTTTCATCCCGGAAACAGGCTATGAACTCAACGATTTTATATTCGACGGAGATTCAATGTTCGACGATTTAGTTGATAATCAATTCATTTTCACTATTGATGATGATTATACTTTCGATGTTATTTTCAGTAAGATCACTTCCGTACGAAACACTTCCGAAGAAGCTGTAAGTATTCGTTATGAATCAGGAGAACTATACGTGCAGGGAATGAATGCCGGTGATAAACTCGACATTTATGACATTACCGGAAAATACATCAGAACATCAACTATTTCAAAAACAGACGTTGCAGATCTGGCAGACGGTTGCTATCTGGTAAGAGTATCTCTCGGAAATGCAGTTAAAACCGCCAAGTTTATCAAAAGATAAATTTAAACGGACTGAGAGAGATTAATATAAATTGAAAAGGCTGTGGTGAAGCGATAAATACTTTGCCACAGCCTTTTCTATTAAAAGGATTCCAGTACAGAATAATATTTCAATCCTCTATCTGAATATAATATTAACGATCACCGTCGCCCCCACTTTCTGGTTCAGGCTACGGACTAACTTTTCACGCGCCATCATCAATTCCTGACGAAGGGCGGCTGAGGTCAGATGTACATACAATGTTTGATTCTTTATATATAAGTTCTGAGTGTATGAGGCAATGGTCGGTCCCAGTATTTGCGGCCAGGCATCCAGCAAACGCTGCTCATTCAAAGGCGACTCCAAACTTTCCTGACGAAGAAATTGCTGAATCAGTTTTCCTATTTGTTCTGCATTGTTCCGTTTCATACTTCAGTCTCCTTCATTTCCGCTATTTCACCTTGTTCTACCCGAAACATTTTATAATCGCTGCCTATCTTATGCAAAATCCGGTCCAGATGTTCACGATTCGTATCGGTAATAAAAATCTGTCCGAAACTATCCCCAGCCACCAATTTCACAATCTGCTCTACACGCGAAGCATCCAGTTTGTCAAAAATATCATCCAGCAACAACAGTGGAACCGTGCTGCCCGTACGTTTCAGAAAATCGAACTGTGCCAATTTAAGTGCTACAAGATACGTTTTATTCTGCCCTTGCGAACCTTCTCTTTTTATCGGAAACTCGCCCAACAGCATGTTCAACTCGTCTTTATGAATACCCCGCAAAGAATATCCCATTATTTTATCACGCACACGGCTCTCTTTCAATACTTCAAGCAAAGAAGCGTCACGCGCATGAGAATCATATGATAATCCGACTTGCTCCTTATCCTGTGATATAAAAGAATAAAAAGATTGAAAGATAGGAATAAATTCCCGGATGAACTCCTCACGTTTACGATATACCACTTCACCCGCCTGCGCCATCATCTCTTCCCATACAAGAAACAATTCTTCTTCTACCGGAAGTTCGCTTTTCAATAATGTATTGCGCTGGGTCAACGCTTTATTATAACGGATCAATGCATCCAGATACTCTTTATCATACTGAGAAATCACCACATCCATAAATCGGCGGCGCTCATCGCTCCCTCCGGCTATCAATTCAGAATCGGCAGGCGAAACCATCACCAAAGGAAGAAAACCAATATGATCGGACAAACGGCTGTATTCTTTCTTATTACGTTTAAATTGTTTTTTGGAACGGCGCTTCATGCCGCAATATATCTCTTCGGGCGTGCCGTCTGCCGCCTCATAAAATCCTTGAATCACAAAAAAATCCTGTTCGTGCCGTATATTCTGCGAATCGATCGGATTTCCGGCACTCTTACAGAAAGAGAGAAAATAAACTGCATCGAGCAAGTTCGTCTTTCCCATGCCATTCTGTCCGAAAAAACAGTTCAACTTAGCAGAAAAGTTCAGTTCAACCTGCTCCAGATTTTTATAATTTAATATGGATATACGTTTCAGTATCATGTTTACACATTAAGTTTGGTTACAAAAGTAGAAAGATTTTCGTGGTTTTAGGGTGTAAAACAAAAAAAGATGCCGCTAAATTTCGTTTGTAGATATAAAAAAACTACTTTTGCGAGTCGAAATACAAAAGTTGGAATAATAACAAAAAAGAATCATATAAAAATGGCAGGACAAAAGCACCACAATGAACAAATGAATGTGGAAGATGCACTGACACAGTCGGAAGCATTTCTTATTAAAAACAAAAAAGCAATTATCGGCGGAGTTGTTGCTGTGATCATTATCGTAGCGGGCGTTATCATGTACAAACACCTTTATGCCGAACCTCGTGAAGAAAAAGCACAGGCTGCTCTCTTCAAAGGACAGGAGCTATTTGAACAAGACAACTTTACCCAAGCATTAAACGGTGACAGTATCGGTTACACCGGTTTTCTGAAAGTGGCGGAACAATTCAGCGGCACAAAAGCAGCTAACTTAGCTAAAGCATACGCAGGCCTTTGCTACGCACAATTAGGACAATATGACGAAGCCATCAAATATCTGACTGAATTTGACGGAAAAGACCAAATGGTAGGACCGGCCGTTCTTGCTGCTGCCGGTAACTGCTATGCACAAAAGAATGAATTGGATAAAGCTGTTGCTGCATTGCTGAAAGCTGCCGATAAGGCAGACAGCAATACGTTAAGTCCTATTTATCTGTTGCAAGCCGGTGAAATCCTGATTAAGCAGGGTAAAGCAGAAGAAGCGATCAAAGCATATACCCAAATTAAAGATAAATACTTCCAGTCATATCAGGCAATGGACATCGATAAATACATCGAGCAGGCTAAATTGCTGAAGAAGTAAACATAACCCAAAACAGAGTGAAGAGTGAGAAGTGCCCTGTAGCCTTAAGCGCAGTAACTTTTCACTCTTTGTTTTTGCCCCTCCCCTCCACCTTATTTTTTATTCTTAATACATCATTTTTTTAATTCTATAATTATTATGGCAACAGCTTATCACAATTTATCAGATTACGATTTTAATTCTGTTCCGAATGCAGAAGAAATGAAATTTGGTATTGTTGTTTCTGAGTGGAACGATAAAATCACCGGCGCATTATTGGACGGTGCAATAAATACATTAAAAAAACATGGCGCCAAATCCGAAAACATTTTGGTAAAGACAGTACCCGGAAGCTTTGAACTTACTTTTGGTGCCAACCAAATGATGGAAAATAGCGATGTCGATGCAATTATTATCATTGGCTGCGTAATTAAAGGAGATACTCCACATTTTGATTATGTTTGCATGGGAGTGACTCAAGGAATAGCCCAATTAAATGCAACTGGCGATATACCAGTTATTTACGGACTTATTACCACCAATACAATGGAACAGGCAGAGGACAGAGCCGGTGGCAAGTTAGGTAACAAAGGAGACGAATGTGCAATTACTGCAATAAAAATGATCGATTTTGTTTGGAGTTTAAATAAATAGTTGTATCTTTGCACCGCAATTGAGAAACAAACCTCCTCAAAAGCAAAAAGGGCAAATACCAGAGTGGCCAAATGGGGCAGACTGTAAATCTGCTGTCTTTCGACTTCGGTGGTTCGAATCCATCTTTGCCCACAAAAAATTGCGGAAGTAGCTCAGTTGATAGAGCATTAGCCTTCCAAGCTGAGGGTCGCGGGTTTGAGCCCCGTCTTCCGCTCTTCAAAGAGAATCTGAGAAATTAGATTCTCTTTTTTTGTATTACTTTAAACCTCTAAGAACATGAAAGATTCTCCAACACAATCAAGCGTACTGCAATTGGCACACCCCCCTATCCCAATTGTCCGCATCGGAATTATAGGATTGGGGAATCGAGGGCTACTTACCCTGCAACGTTATCTGCAAATAGAAGGAACTGAAATCAAAGCTCTCTGCGAAATCAGAGAAGGCAACTTGAACAAAGCCCAACTCATACTAAAAGAAGCAAAGCATCCAGAAGCCATGGGATATACCGGACCGGACGGCTGGCGAAGGATGTGTGAATGCAACGATCTGGATTTAGTCTTTGTCTGTACAGATTGGCTCACTCACACCCAAATGGCAACCTATGCAATGGAATGCGGCAAACATGTAGCTATCGAAGTTCCTGCCGCCATGAATGTAGCCGAATGCTGGCAACTGGTCGATACAGCAGAAAAGACAAGACGCCACTGTATCATGCTGGAAAATTGCTGTTATGACCCTTTTGCCCTGACTACTCTCGAAATGGCACGTCAAGGTGCACTCGGAGAAATAATGCATGTAGAAGGAGCATATATTCACGATCTCCGTTCCATGTATTTTGCCGAAGAGAGCGAAGGCGGTTACCACAATCACTGGGGAAAAAGATACAGTATCGAACATACAGGCAATCCCTACCCCACCCACGGACTAGGGCCTGCCTGTCAAATCCTCGACATCCACCGCAATGACAGGATGGAATATCTCGTATCCATGTCCACCCATCAGGCCGGCATGAGCGAGTATGCGCGGAAAAGATTCGGAGAGAACTCACCGGAAGCCCGTCAAAAGTATAAACTGGGAGATGTCAACACCACGCTTATCCATACCGCCAAAGGGAAAACGATCATGCTTCAGTATAATGTTTCGACTCCCCGCCCTTACAGTCGCCTGCAAACAGTATGCGGTACACTCGGCTTTGCACAAAAATATCCGGTACCATGCATTGCCCTGGATTCTCATGGAGATACTCCGCTTGAAGGCGAAGCACTGGAGACAGTATTAACTCGCTATAAACACCCTTTTAGCGCCACCATCGGTGAGGAAGCACATCGTAAAGGATTACCGAACGAAATGAACTATGTAATGGATTATCGGTTAATATATTGCCTGCGCAACGGACTGCCCCTTGACATGGACGTTTATGATGCAGCCGAATGGTCGTGTATCACCGAATTAAGCGAGAAGTCAGTATTGAACGGAAGTATTCCTGTAGAAATACCGGATTTCACCAGAGGTGTCTGGAAAAAACACAAACATTAGATTTTACCTATTTACCCCAATTAAACTATAAAAAAACACATGAGAACATTCCTATCATTAAAGACATGCTTACTATCTGCACTTTTACTTTGCGTAAACAGCATTGCAGCAAGCAAGATTATTTCCGTATCTGATTTCGGTTTGAAACCCGACAGCCGTATCAACGCAGTGCCATTTATACAAAAGGCAATCGATGCTTGCAAGCAACATCCCGGTTCCACGCTTGTTTTCCCAAAAGGAAGATATGACTTCTGGGCACAACATGCTATCGAAAAAGATTATTACGAAACGAACACCTACGATGTTAATCCCAAAATTCTCGCCGTGCTATTGGAGCAGATCAATGATCTGACGATTGACGGTAATGGTTCTGAGTTTATTATGCATGGACGGATGCAACCATTCACTTTGGATCATTGCCGGAACATTACTTTAAAGAATTTCTCCGTCGATTGGGAAATCCCATTAACTGCGCAAGGTATTGTCACTCAATCTACCTCCGAATACCTTGAGATCGAAATCGACTCCCACCAATATCCTTATATCATAGAAAACAAACGACTGACTTTTGTCGGCGAAGGATGGAAAAGCAGTCTTTGGGCGATCATGCAGTTTGATCCCGACACCCATCTCGTCCTGCCAAATACAGGTGATAACTTAGGCTGGCGCTCATACGATGCAACAGAAATAAACCCCGGATTAATACGCTTATCCGATCCTAAAAAGGAGGCTGATAAATTCTTCCCTGCGCCGGGTACGGTCCTTGTGTTACGACACAGCACCAGAGATCACGCCGGTATCTTCATTTACCACAGTATGGATACAAAGCTAGAGAACGTAAAGCTATTCCATACCTGCGGACTGGGAATTCTGTCACAATATAGCAAGAATATCTCTTTCAATGATGTACATATCATCCCTAACACTTCCAAGAAACGTGTGCTGAGCGGACATGACGACGGTTTCCACTTCATGGGATGCAGCGGATTACTCAAGATTGAGAACTGTAGTTGGGCAGGATTGATGGATGACCCTATTAACATCCATGGAACATGTTCCCGTATTATGGAAGTTCTTTCTCCTACCCGTATCAAATGCAAGTTCATGCAAGACATGAGTGAAGGGATGGAATGGGGACGCCCAGACGAAACAATCGGATTTATAGAGCATAAAACCATGCGTACCGTAGCTACCGGTAAAATGAATAAATTTGAAGCACTGAATAAAGCTGAATTTATCATCGAATTATCAGTACCACTTCCAGCCGGAGTGGAAGCCGGATATGTAATAGAGAATCTGACCTGCACACCTGATGCAGAAATACGCAACTGCCATTTCGGAAGTTGCCGGGCACGTGGTCTGCTTGTATCTACTCCCGGCAAGGTTATTATCGAGAACAATGTATTCGAATCCAGCGGCTCTGCCATTCTGATTGCCGGAGACGCAAACGCATGGTATGAATCAGGAGCTGTCAAAGATGTGCTGATACGCAACAATGATTTCCGTTACCCTTGCAATTCTTCAATTTATCAATTCTGTGAAGCTGTGATTAGCATTGACCCGGAAATACCGACACCGGAACAGAAGTACCCCTATCATCGCAATATCCGCATTATGGATAATACCTTCCACCTATTTGATTATCCGATACTCTTCGCACGTTCGGTAAACGGGCTCACCTTCTCCTCCAATACACTCATACGTGATACGACTTACCAGCCTTATCACTATCGCAAAGAAGGTATTACGCTGGAAGCATGTAAATCTGTAGTTATTTCAAACAATAAGATTGAAGGGGATGTATTAGGACGTATTGTTACAATTGAAAAGATGAAACCTTCGGATGTCAAGATTAGCAAGAATCCTTTCTTTAAACTGAAAAAATAAGAAACACCATATAGCCAATTAAACGTATTCAGACTCAAGCATGGGTATGAATACGTTTGAGCCTTTATCCCATAAATACGACAAATAAAGGAAGGTTCTCTTTGATGAACTTCAATGCTAATGTTATCTGCCGTTCTATTGCTTTTTCACTGACTGCACAACGTTCCGCGATTTCCCGATTAGATAGATGCTCTTCGCGGCTCATTCTAAAGATCTGCTGTCGTCTGGCCGGAAGTTGCGAAATCAATTTATCAATATAGTTCTTCAAATCAGCAGCATCCAATTCCTCTTCTATATCATAAGAATTTTCAAGTCCTTTCAGAACTGTCATTTTAAAATTCAGCTCGTTAAAATGTCTACGCGAATAATTGAATATAATATTACGGGTAATCATAAAAAGCAACCCATCAAAATTCTTGGTAATATCAAGAAACTCTTTGGACTCCCAAACTTTCACAAAAACATCCTGAACTACTTCTGAAATCACGGAAGATGAAGTGATATAAAGTCGTGCAAAGTTATAAACCTTCA
>ERZ832522.3796-NODE-3796-length-16016-cov-3.725017_pt1 | contig 16016 bp, 15 predicted proteins | sample MGYA00519951_ERZ832522 | MGnify/ENA primary metagenome ERZ832522 (study PRJEB31850, sample SAMEA3708728) | human gut metagenome | biome: human gut; feature: human-associated habitat; material: faeces | place: China | collected 2014 ... | reverse complement strand
CATGCCCGTAATACTGTTGAATCAGGGCCTTGAGCCGATTTTCGACCGACGCGGTAGCAGATATGGCTGTCGCTGTCCACCGAGATAGGCACCTCATATTTCATGCACAGGCGGGCGATGTCCATGCAGTTGTCATGGCTGCCCTTACGGATGGACAGAGACGCGTTGTTAATTTCTACAATCTTGCCGTGGTCGTTGCAGCGGCTGATGATGTACTCGTGATCGAACGGGAAGTTGGAGTTGCCGAGGTGGCCGAATGCGTTGACATACGGGTTGTACAGGATGGCCTCGAGCGCCGCCGTGTGCACGCTGCTGTCCGCCGGCGGGAACATGCACTCGTGGAAGGAGGCAAGCGCAAACTCAATGGGCTTGAGACTCTTGTTGGAAATGACATTGATGCCGCCTGCCGGAGCGGTGATGTCGAATTCAATGCCGCGAATGACCGTTACCTTGCCGATCTTGCGCGGGATAAGGTCCAGATTGGAGAAATGCCACTCGTGCGGGCCGTCCGGATTGGTGGGGCCGTGGTTGGTGATGGCGATAGCCGCAAGACCGCGGTCCTCGGCCGCCTGCACCATTTCGGTGAGCGTGCTGAACGCGTGGTCGGTTACATTGGTGTGGGTATGCAGGTCTGCGATGATTTGCATGGGAAAAGGCTCCTTTTGACGTATGATTTTTTTGGGGGAAAGATGAAAGGCGGACACATGGGTCCGCCTCTGTATTTGCAGTTCGCTGAACCGCCGGTATGCGATTGTTTATCGGCGGTGTCTGCGCGGATAATCATCGTTATCGTAGCGCTTGCGCATCGCCTTGCGGCGACGGCGGCGCCGGATTCCGCCGAATGTGATGTTGAACAGAATGTACAGCACGATGAAGACTGCAGCTGCGATCAGCACGATTTTGAACACGGTGCTCTGGAAGAAATGGCTCAGCTTGTCCGAGTAATAGAGTACGCGGCTCATTTCCACATCGCTGAGCGCGACCAGTTCGACCGTGCCGTAGGACGTGCCGTTGTAGCTGTATGTCATGCTGCCGACTACATCACCGGCCTTGATGGGCGCGTCAACGGCTTCCGGCAGATTGGGTGTCGCTTCCAGCGAATCGGTCTCTACATCGGCAGGGAGCAGCGCCACCAGATCGGTTTTCGCGGTCAGCACCAGCTGATCGGTCTGCGTGGACAGGTCCACCTTTATATGGGCGAGTGTGTCGCCCTTTTTCGCAACGGTCTTGGTCTTAAAGTGGGTGAAGCCCCACTTATACAGCGATTTGGTATCCGTGAAGCTGGCCGCTACCGTCGGGTACTCCTTGGACGAGGTGGCACTGCCGAGCACGACCGAATACAGCTTGGCATCGCCGTACTCCGCGTAGCCGACAAAGCAGTTGCCCGCCTGCGAGGTATGTCCGGTTTTGATGCCCTTGTTGTACGGGTACGACCACGGATTGAACGAGCTGAAGATGAGCTGGTTGGTGGTGAAGATGATGCGTTCCTCGTGCATGTTGGTCTTGGGCATACGGTACTGCACGGTGTCGATAATGTTGGTGAACGTGTCGTTCTTCATGGCCTCGCGGGCAATGAGGTACAGATCACGGGCGGTGGTGTAGTGGTCTTCTTCGTGCAGGCCACATGGGTTGCAGAAATGCGTTCCGGTGCAGCCAAGCTCCTCGGCGCGGGTGTTCATCATGTCCACAAAGTGCTCGCTCGTGCCGCCGACATGGCGCGCAAGCATGTACGCCGCCTCGTTTGCGGAGGGCAGCATAAGCGCATACAGCAGGTCGATGACGCGCACAGTCTCACCGACCTTGATGTCCGCGTTCGAGCTGTCCGATGTGACCTTGGCGAAGTCGCCCTGCTCGGCGGTGACGGTCTCGTTCAGATCCTTGACGTTCTCAAGCGTCAGCAGCGCAGTCATAATTTTGGTCGTGGACGCCGGATAACGCTTTTCGTCCGCATTTTTCTCATACAGCACCATGTCGGAATCCGGGCTGATGAGCAGGGCGGCGGTAGCCGTTACGGCAGGCGCTTCACTTGCCGCTGCGGTAACGTCCTTGTCGTTGTCGGCGGTCACGTCCTTGGTGTCCTTGGAATCCTTGCTGTCGGCAGAATCCGTGCTGCCCGAATCGGTGGACGAGGTGTCCGTGCTGTCCGAATCGGTGGACGAGGTGTCTGCGCTGTCGGAATCCGACTGGCTCGATGAGGTATCACTCTCATCATTCACGGCATAAGCGCGGGTGATCGGCGCCGCACCGAGCAGCAGCGTAAAGCACAGCGCCAGTGCGGTAAGACGGTTTTTGAAATTATTGCTCTTCATCGGTATCTCCTAAAGAAAAATCGGCATCGGTGAAGTGCCCGCGCAGAACCGCCGGCTTGGGCGGTGTGCGCCGCAGCGGATCGTAGCGGAAGGAACGGCAGTGATCGGTGCCGTTTACCACACCGCGTTTGCGGCAGGCAATGCGTTCGCCGTCCGCCAGCGGAGAGCCGTGCGCGCAGTAGGTGCAGCGCGGTTCTATATTTTTTCGCAGCAGCTTTTTGAGCCTCATGCGTAGGGTCACTCCAATCGGTTAAAATCAGTGGTAAAAGTGTCCTGTCGAGTGGTGTCGGTGAATACAGGACGTATATAAAATATTATATATCATTTCCTGCGCTTTTTCCACCCCCAAATTGGATACAAAGCGGAAACGAACAGCACAGCAAGCGTATACCGGAACCGTACCGATATCGGTGTCAGCTCCGGTGAGGAAACCGTCAGCACGGCAGGCGAGAGGGAAAACAGGAAAGCCGTCAGCACAGCTGCGAGCGTACCGTGCAGCAGCTTTGCGGCAAACAGGCCGCGCACCGGCAAATCGTGTGCTTCCGCGAGGGCGCGCACCTGAAACTGCACAGCCAGTCCGCCAAATCCCAGCAGGAAGGACGCAAGCGTCAGCCGCGCTCTGCGCGGCAGCGGCAGCACGGCCAGCTCGTCTAAGCCGTTGGTCAGCTCGATCATGCCGTCCAGTACGTTTCCGTATGGCAAAAATGCAAAAACCGGCGAAAGCAGCCGCAGCAGGATGGAAAACATGGTCAGAAATGCCGTTACCGTCAGCGCCGTGGATGCTGCCTGCTGCACGGATGCGCAGAAAATAGAGGGGAATGAGGTGCGGTTTCGGTTAGGGATACGCTGCGACACGGCAGATAACGGGGTACGCGCGAAAAACAATCCGACGAGCAAAGCCGAAACGATATGCATCCCGTACAGCATCGCGCCTGCCCGCGCGGAGCCGAACACGCCGAGCCCTACCAGTCCGATGCAGAAGCCCGGACTGGCGCAGTTGCAGAAGCGGTTTACGCGCTCTGCCGCTTCGCGGGATAGCACACTCTCGGAGAGCAGCGCACATGTGGTCGCGGCGCCGACCGGATACCCGCCGATGAGTCCGAGCACCAGAGCAGGCGCAGCCTCGGGCGGCAGGCCGTATAATCGCCTGAGCGGCTTCGCCAGCAGCGGCGACAGCCGCGCGGTATCACAGCGGACAAGCAGTCCACTGATAACGAAAAACGGAAACAAAGCCGGTAAAGCCTGCGCAGCAGCAAGGGAAAGTCCCTCGCGGACACCATCCGCGCAGGCAGTCGGGCAAAGCAAAAACGCGGCAAAAAGAGCCAGCGATAAGAACAGCTTCATAGCGTCACCTCGGGATAGTGTATGAGAAGCAGGAAAGTTTCAGTACGTTTATACATAACATATACCGTTATACCTGCCCTACGGAGAAGGTAAAATGCGATATGAAGGTGGCGCGATATGCTGAAAGATAACTTATACGCCGAACTCATGGAGGACCTCCACCCAAACCGCCCGCGCGTGGAAATCCTCGGAGATAGCCGGGTGATCGTGGAGAACCACTGCGGCATACAGGAATACGACGACAGCATCCTGCGCGTCAGATGCCGCGGGTGCGAGGTACGCATTCTGGGTGCAGACCTGGAGCTGACGGCGCTTTCCATGGACGAACTGGCGGTGATCGGCGTGATCTCGTCGGTGGAATACATTACGACCGAGTGAGGAAGGAGGGGCGCGAATGATCGGGCGGCTGTGGCTGCTGGCTTGCGGGCAGGTGCGCGTGCGCGTGACAGGCGCAAGCCTGACGCGGTTTCTCAACCTGTGCGCGGCGCAGGGTATCACGCTGCGGCAGATGGACCGCACGGCATGGAATGAGCTGCACGCAACCCTGTCCATCCGGGATTTCCGGATGCTCAGGCGGCACATGGGCCGCACCGGCTGCCGCGTGCATATTCTCCGGAAACGCGGTCTGCCGTTCCTTGCGGCGCGTCTGTGTCCGCGTACGGCGCTCTGGGGCGGAGCTATAGCGGCAGCGGCGTTGTGCTGGCTGCTCGGCACGCATGTATGGGCGATACAGACCGAGATCGCACCGGCGATAGATGAGGTGGCTGTCATGCAGCAGCTGAGCGAAATGGGGGTGCATATCGGCATGCCCATCAAGGACCTGAACACCCGTCAGATACGGTGGAAGATGATGCAGCTGCAGCCGAATATCACGTTTTTCTCGCTCAATCTGCGGGGCAACAGCCTGACCGTGGTCGCCTACGGCAGTACCGACCCGCCGGAGGTACTGGACGAGCACGCGGTCACCAAGGTGGTGGCCGCGCGGGACGGCGTGGTCACGCAGGTGCGTGCGCTCGAGGGACAGCCAATGGTGCAGGCAGGAGATGCCGTGCAGACCGGTGATACGCTCATCAGCGGTCTGGTGGAGCCGACACGCGAAGGCGGAAAGTACCGCACAGCGCATGCGCACGGCACCGTGCAGGCGTACACCACGCATACGGTTCGGGCAGCGCGGCCGCTCACCGAGCAGAGAAAGCGGTATACGGGTAAAATTCGTCATCAATATGCACTGGTGATGGGAAATAAACGGTTAAATTTCTATATTGGCAGTGGAATTGCAGGGGGCACTTGTGATAAAATAATAACGACCAAACATTTTTGGCTGTCGGACAGCGTGGTGCTGCCGGTGGCGCTGGTCACACAAACGTATACATTCTACGAGCGGGAGCCGACGACGCGCACCGCCGAGGACGTGCGGGTGGCTATGCTGTCGCGCGCACTGGGCGAGACAGCCGCGGATATTGACGGCATGGTGACGAGCCACAGCGAAACGCTCACCGAGCAGAACGGCGCGGCAGTGCTGTACCTCACCGTCCACGCCGAGGAGCAGATCGGCACCGAGGCCGTGGATGACAGTACCGTTCCGGAGGAAAATGCGGAGATGGAGCAAGTGCCGTAGAGACAGAAAAGGAGACGCCTATGAACCGTAAACCCGCGACGATTCTCGCAGGACTGAGCACCGCAGCGGCGTTTGCTGCTAACGGCTCGGACTGGCTTCACGGCGGTTCCGCGAGTGCAGGCAAATTCTGCGTCAGCGCGGTGTTTATCGTGCTGGTATCGCTGCTGGTGTGCGCATGGCGGAAACACAATACCGCAATGTGTCTGCTGACGATTTCATCGGCGCTGATTGCGATTGGTGCGGCAGCCGGTTTGCTTATGACGGCGGATATCCTTCCGGCAAATTCGATGCTGCTGCCGTTTACCGTGTTCCTCGTGCCGTTTTTCGGTGTGACGAATTTTATGACGTCCACAGCTGCCGCAATGTTTCTGCCGACGGCGGTTTCGGTGGTGTGGCTGATTGTCGCGGTTGGAAACTGGATTCACAATTGGAAAAACGTATGATTTTACGTTGTGTGGGCGAACAATGTTCGCCCCTACGGTTAGGCAATGTGCAGATCGTTTACAACGGTACGCCGAGTCGTACCCCAGGGCACCTTCTCTTGCGGCGTTGCCGCAATTCACCTTGCCGCACCCTACGGTAAAACATCATGTATTGCTGCAGATATATGAAAATTAACTGTATGTAACCGTATGCAACTGTATGTTGAACGAGTTATTGCAACAGATACATACACTTGCATACAGTTTATTTGATAGATAAACACTATCCGCAGGAGAGCAGGTAACGACAGGGAAAACGCCTGCCTCCTGCCTTGCACGGATGAAAACTAACATTTAATTCCTAACTCTAATTACTAATTAAACATAAGAGGGTGTAATCATAGAACAGGTAATGCAGATTGAACAAACCGAACTGCTGATGGCAGTATTCGGTGCATTTGACGAAAACATCAAGCAGATCGAGCGGGAACTGAACGTCTCGGTCATCAGCCGCGGAACCGAGCTGAAGATCACCGGCGAGGACGAAGGCGTGTCCATCGCGGCACGCGCGATTACGGCGCTGCTGGCGATGGCAGGCCGAGGAGAATCCATCGGCACCCAGACCGTGCAGTACGTCATCGGTTTGGCAAAGGACGGCCGCGAGAGCGAGGTTCACACGATGAGCCGCGATGTGCTGTGCATCACGGCAAAGGGCAAGCCGGTAAAGGCGAAAACGCTCGGCCAGAAAAAATACATGGAGGCTATCCGCAAGAATACTATCGTTATGGGCGTTGGCCCTGCCGGTACCGGCAAGACCTATCTCGCCGTTGCGGCGGCTGTTGCGGCCTTTCGGGACAAGCAGGTGTCTCGTATTATCCTGACCCGTCCGGCGGTCGAGGCGGGCGAGAAGCTCGGCTTTCTGCCCGGCGACCTGCAGAGCAAGGTAGACCCGTATCTGCGCCCGCTGTATGACGGTCTGTTCGATATGCTCGGCGCGGAAAACTTCACCAAGTATCAGGAGCGCGGCTCTATCGAGGTTGCTCCGCTTGCATATATGCGCGGACGCACGCTTGACGACAGCTTCATCATTCTCGATGAGGCGCAGAACACCACGCCCGAGCAGATGAAAATGTTCCTCACCCGACTGGGCTTTGGCTCCAAGGCAGTCATTACGGGCGATATTACCCAGATCGACCTGCCGGACGGCAAGCAGTCCGGTCTGCGCGAGGCGCTGCGCGTGCTCGATGGTGTAGAGGGCATCGCCCAGTGCTTCCTGACCGAAAAGGACGTTGTGCGCCATGAGTTGGTGCAGCGCATCGTCAAGGCGTATGCAGAGTACGAAAACAAAAAGGGCAAGGGCAAGCCTGCCGCAAAACCGGCAGGAAAGCGCCTTCCGACCCGCCGCAGGGAGGGAAAATGATGAATCATCAGATCAATATCGGCTTTGAGACCGAGGTAGCGGACGAAAACAGCGTGCGTGAGCTGATCCGCACCTGCGCCGAGCGCGTGCTGACGAGCGAGCAGGTGGACTTTGACGCCGAAATCGACGTTACCGTTGTCGATGCTGAAGCTATCCGCGAGATGAACGCCGAGTACCGGAATAAGGATGCCGTGACAGACGTTCTCTCGTTCCCGATGTACGAATTCCTCAACGGCGAGCCGCAGGAGGAGCTGGAGGCCGAACCGGACTCCGGCTGTGTCATGCTCGGTGATATGATCCTGTGCTACACGCGCGCCTGCGAGCAGGCGGAGCAGTTCGGGCACTCGCCTGCAAGAGAGTGCGGCTACCTGACCACGCATTCCGTGCTGCACCTGCTCGGCTACGACCACGAGCGCAATGACGAGGACACTCGCCTGATGCGCAGCAAGGAAGAGGACAACCTTGCGTTCCTCGGACTGACGCGGGACTGAGCCATGAAAAAGAATATCCGAAAACTGAGCGAGAGCTTTTTGCACGCTTTCCGCGGCCTGCGGCTGTGCATCCATGACGAGCGCAACTTCCGCGTGCACATGACGGCGGCGTTCTACGTCATCCTGTTCGGCGTGTTCGGCGGCGTGAGCATGACCGAAGCGGCCATCCTGTGTATCTGCTTCGGCCTTACCATGGGCGCGGAACTGCTGAATACCGCCATCGAGCGTCTGTGCGACAAGCAGGCGAGCGGGTATGACGGCATGGTACGCAACGCGAAGGATATCGCGGCGGCAGGTGTGTTTGTGTGCGCGGCAGCGTGCGTCGCGGTCGGCGCGTGCATCTTTATCGGAAACGGCGTGCTTGCGGCAGCCATCAAATTCTTGTGGTATAGGCTGTGGCTCGGCATGGCGGTTGTGGTCACCGTGCCGTTTGCGGTTTGGTTCGTTTTTCATTTTGGAAGAATTCAATAATAATGGAGAATGGAAAATGGAGAATTCGCGCAAGGATAGCGACATTGTCAATTTTCCATTCTCAATTCTCAATTACTGTACTGGAGATAAATAATGAGCAAGATTACAAAAACTGCGGTCGTATCCGTTGTAGGACGGCCGAACGTGGGCAAATCCACGCTGACAAACAAGCTGGTCGGCCAGAAGGTGGCTATCGTATCGAGCAAGCCGCAGACCACGCGCACGCGCATCACGGGCGTACTCAGCCGCGGTGAAACGCAGTATGTTCTGCTGGACACCCCGGGTCTGCACAAGCCGCGCTCCCGTCTGGGCGACTACATGTGCAAGGTGGTGACGGACACGGTTTCCGAGGTGGACGTTGCCGTGCTGGTGGTAGAGCCTATTCCGAACATCGGTCCTGCAGAGGAAAGCCTGATTGCACAGATCAAGCAGCATCACATGCCGGCGATCCTCGTCATCAACAAGATTGACACCATCAAAAAGGAGGAGCTGCTCGCTGTCATTGCGACCTACGCGGCAGTGCATGAGTTCGATGCGGTTGTGCCTATCTCGGCACGCACCGGCGAGGGTGTAGAGGAGCTGCTCACCGAAATCGACAAGTACGCCATTGAAGGCCCGCAGCTGTTCCCGGAGGACATGGTATCCGATCAGCCGGAGCGTCAGCTTGTCGCTGAAATTATCCGCGAGAAGATGCTGCGCCTGCTCGACCGCGAGGTTCCGCACGGTGTAGCCGTCGGCATTGAGCGCTGGAACGAGCGCGAGGACGGTCTTGTGGAGATCAACGCGGTGATCTACTGCGAGAAAGCCAGCCACAAGGGCATTATCATCGGCAAGCGCGGCGCGATGCTGAAAGAAATCGGCCAGCAGGCGCGCGCGGACATCGAGCGCATGCTGGATGCCAAGGTATTCCTTGAGCTGTGGGTCAAGGTCAAGGAGGGCTGGCGCAACAACCAGTACCAGATGCGCAACTTCGGCTACGAGGATCAGTAAATGGCCGAGGTCAAGCTGCGGGCACTCGGTCTGCGCGAGGTGGATTTCGGTGACTTTGACCGCTATCTGACCGCATTGACCGAGGACGGCCGCAGGATTGAAATCCTGTGCAAGAACGCGCGGCGCGGCAAAAAGCAGAATCCGGCGGCACGGCAGCTGTGCTACTCGGAGTTCATTCTGTCCGATCGCGGCGGCAGGTACACGTTAAGAGACGCCGACCTGGTGCACTCATTCTTCGCGCTGGCAGGTGATATCGAGAAGTACGCGCTGTCGTGCTACTTAAACGAGCTGACAACTGCTCTGACCGTGCCGGATTTCGACAATCCGGCACTGTGCCGTCTGCTGCTGTACGCGCTATACGCACTCGAGGGCGGCAAACGCGACCCTGAGCTTGTCAAGGCAGCTTTCGAGTGGCGCATTATGGCTGAGAGCGGCTACGCACCGGATTTAACCTCGTGCGGTGTGTGCGGCGAGGTGATAGAGAACCCGCCGGTGTGCTTTTCCGTTCGGGCGGGCACAGCCGCGGACGCAAAGTGCGCGAAGCGTGTCGGCGGTTATGCACAGCTTGTGGACAGTACCCTGCGGGCGATGCTTCATGTGCTTACAGCCGAGCCGAACAAGGTCTATGCGTTCGCGCTCAACGGACCCGCCAGAGAGCAGTTCTGCAATATGGCGGAGGAATATGTCAAGTACCACCTCGGACGCGGGTTCGAAAGTCTGCAGTTTTATCGGTCATTGCAGATGCCGATGAAGTAACAGCAGAAAGGAGCATCCTATGACGCACAAAGCAGTCTCCATGTGGAAGGTAACGAGAAATCTGATTCTTACAGACGTCTGTGTGATCGCCTTGTTCTGGCTCATACCGAGCGTAAAAATGCTTGCGCTGCTGCTCGGTGTACTGTGCGCCATCGGATATATGCTGTGGCTGGGACGGTGCTTTCTGAACGACTGCAAGGCCAATCTGCCGGGTGAGGACTATCAGCGCATTGCCGCCGAGTTCGGCTTTATCTGGTTCTGGAACCCCGGTCGGAGAAAACAGTGGCAGTACGTTGCCGAGGAAAGCGGCGAGACCGGTGCAGCACTGCTGCGCATCTGGCGCGGCAATATGGTGCTTGTCATCGTGTCGCTGGCGGTCATGGCGGTGCTGGTTTGGATGGGGTAAACGTATAGAAATGTCGTAGGGGGGCGTGGGTATGTGAATGTATATTGGTAATCCATCAACGAAACCCTGCGCAATAGGTTGAAATAATTCCTAAATTATAATTGAGAGGATTTGAAATGAACAAATTAGGCGAAAAATCCCTTAAAACACTGGAATACTACGAAATACTGGAAAAACTGGCCGGACAGGCGGCATCCCAGGCGGCAAAGGAGAAATGCCGTGCACTTCGTCCGCTGGACGACCACGAGCAGGCCGAGCTGTGGCTGCAGCAGACCACGGACGCGAAGGACCTGATGGTTCGTCAGGGCAGTCCTGCCTTTGGCGGCATCCGAGAGGTAGGCGCGATCCTGTCCCGCGCGGACCGCGGCGGCACGCTCAATCCGCGCGAGCTGCTGGCTGTGGCAAGTCTGCTGCAGACCGCGCGCCGTGCCCTGCTGTACGATGCCGAGCACGAAACCAAGACCACGCTCACGCCTGTTTTCGGTCTGCTCTCCGGCAACCGTGATCTGGAGGAATCTATCACGACCGCCATCATCTCCGAGGAGGAGATCGCGGACGGTGCATCTCCCGAGCTGCTGAGCATCCGCCGAGAACTGCGCCGCGTGTCCGGTAAGGTGCGCGAAACGCTCAACCGCATGATCTCGGGCGAGCGCTCCAAGTACCTGCAGGAGAATATCATCACCCAGAGAAACGGCCGCTTCGTTGTGCCGGTCAAGGTGGAGCACCGCGGCGATGTGCCCGGTCTGGTGCACGATACCTCGTCCACCGGTGCAACCGTGTTCGTCGAGCCGCAGCAGGTCGTGGAAATCAACAACCAGATCAAGGTGCTCGAGGGCCGCGAGGAAAACGAGATCGAACGCATCCTCGCGGAACTGTCATCGCGCGTGTCCATGTACAAGGGCGCCATCGAGCAGGACTACGATGCGCTGACCACGCTGGACTTTATCTTTGCGCGTGCCAAGCTGTCATTCGACATGAACGCCTGTGCGCCCGTACTGGTCGAGGACGGCAGCCGCTGCAAGCTGCTTCGCGCGCGCCATCCGCTGCTCGATAAGGACAAGGCGGTGCCTATCGACATCGCCATCGGCTATGATTACGACACCCTCGTCATCACCGGCCCGAACACCGGCGGCAAGACGGTTTCGCTCAAAACCCTCGGTCTGCTGTCGCTCATGGCTGCTAGCGGCCTGCATATTCCGGCGAACGAGCAGTCGGAAATCGGCCTGTTTGAGCATGTTTACGCCGATATCGGTGACGAGCAGAGCATCGAGCAGAGCCTGTCCACGTTCTCCGCGCACATGAAGACCATCGTGTCCATCATGGATTGCTGCGGGCAGGGCGACCTCGTGCTGTTCGACGAATTGGGTGCGGGTACCGACCCGGTTGAGGGTGCGGCTCTGGCGGTTGCCGTTATCGGCTATGCCCGCCAGATGGGCGCGTGCGTTGCCGCCACCACGCACTACGCCGAGCTGAAAACCTTTGCGCTGACCACCGATGGCGTTGAGAACGCCTCCTGCGAGTTCGACGTTAAGTCGCTGCAGCCGACCTACCGCCTGCTGACCGGCATTCCGGGCAAGTCGAATGCATTCGCCATCGCGGCACGGCTCGGCCTGCAGCCGACCATCATCGAGCGGGCGAAGGAGCAGGTCTCCACCGAGGACGCCCGCTTCGAGGACGTTCTGGCGGAACTGGAGCGCGAACGCCGCCGTGTCGAGCAGATGAAGGAAGAAGCGCAGCGCATGCGCTCTGCGGCGCAGTCCGAGCGCGACAAGATGCGCGCCGAGCGCGATGCTGCCGAGGATCGTGTAGACAAAATGATGGAGAGCGCCCGCGGACAGGCAGACAACATCCTCAAAAATGCCCGCATGACGGCGGAAACCGTGTTTGACGAGCTGGAAACGCTCAAAAAGAAGGCGCAGAAGAAGAACGCCGACCAGAACCTCGCGGCAGCCAAGGCGGCGCTGCGCGGTGTCATCACCCAGACCGAGAACGAACAGCGCCGCGGTATTCAGAAGCGCGTTGTCGAGGCTGACGAGGTTCGTTCGGTGCAGAAGGGCGACCGCGTGCGCCTGCTCAACGTCGGCGGCGTCATTGCGACCGTGCTCGCTCCGGCGGACAGGGACGGCAGCGTGCAGGTGCAGGCCGGCCCGATGAAGATGACGGTCAAGGAGAACGAGCTGCGCCTCGTCGAGGAGAAGAAGAACGCGCCTAAGCCCAAGCCGCAGCCGCGGCGTGACGCTCCGCGCAGAGAACTTAACATCCGCTCGGCGGAAAGCGAGGTTGATGTGCGCGGCATGAGCGCCGAGGAGGCTCTCTTTGAGGTGGACAACTTCCTGTCGCGCGCCATCATGGCCGGATTGCCGTCTGTTACGGTCATCCACGGCAAGGGAACCGGCGTGCTCCGCACGGCTGTGCAGCAGCATCTGCGGAAAAACAAGCGCGTCAAGAGCGTCCGCAGCGGTGTTTATGGCGAAGGAGAGCAGGGCGTAACGATCGTCGAATTGCGCTGAGGCAATCCTGCACAGTTTACGCATAGATTTCTTTTAATGAATTATGTGGTATTGCCCTAAAAATACCTGTTTTAGGAATCGGAAACCGGCGAATAGGGCATAATGCCCTATAAATCAGTACGTTTTTTGAAAAATTCATTTAAAAAGCAAAGGGCACATCTGGAAATAGTCCTTGACGAAAATGCAAAAAAGCGATAGACTATATACAACGGATTTGAAGAAATAGGAGCGATGCAGATATGTATTCAAAAGAGGTACAGGTTACCAATCAGGTAGGCTTATATGCCCGCCCGGCAACTTTTTTCATTCAGAAGGCAAATGAGTTCAAGTCTACCATCCTGGTAGAGAAGGAAGAGCGCCGCGTAAACGCGAAGAGCCTGCTCGGCATTCTGTCCCTGGGTATCACCAAGGGCACTACCATCAACCTGATCGCTGATGGCCCGGATGAGGAAGAGGCTGTTTCCGCACTGGTTGAGCTTATCACATCCAATTTTACTGACTAAGTTATCGCGTCCTGAGGGAAAAGCGCCGGTTGTTTTGATCGGCGCTTTTATTTTTGCAAATGACGATTGAGGGAAGGAGGGCAGTTCGCATGACAAGAGAACAGCTGAAGGAGCGCGTGCGCAAGCTGCCCATGCAGCCCGGCGTTTACATGCACAAGGATAAGACCGGCAAGGTGATTTACGTCGGCAAGGCCAAGCTGCTGAAGAACCGCGTGTCCAACTACTTCCAGCCTCCCGAACGGCTGAACGCCAAGACGCGCCAGCTGGTCAGCCATATCGACGACTTCGATATCATCGTCACGGACAGCGAGTTTGAAGCGCTCGTGCTCGAAAACTCGATGATAAAGAAGTACAAGCCGAAGTATAACATTCTACTCAAGGACGACAAAGGCTATCCCTATGTGCGGCTGGACACCACGCTGCCCTACCCGGATTTCAAAATTGTCTCCAAGCCTGCACATGACGGAGCGCGGTACTTCGGTCCGTACATGGGCCGCGGTGCGGCAAGACGAGCGATTGATACGATCGGTGAAGCACTGCACCTCAAAAGCTGTGCGCGTTCCTTCCCGCGGGACATTGGCAAGGACCGGCCGTGCCTGAATCTGCACCTCGGCCGCTGCTGTGCGCCATGCACCGGCAAGGTCAGTCCGGAGGAGTATCACACGCTGATCGAACAGGCGATCTCGCTGTTCGAGGGCGACGCAAAAAAGCTCGAGCGTGAACTCACCGAGAAGATGAACGAAGCCGCCGAGGAACTGCAGTTTGAGCGTGCCGCCGTCCTGCGTGACCGCCTGCGTGCTATCCAGAAGCTGGGCGCCAAGCAGCATGTGGTTGCCGGTGCGTTCGCAGAGCTGGACGTTATCGCCTTTGTGCAGGGACAGACCCGTGCGTGCGTCTGCGTGCTGCATTACAGCGGCGGCACGCTGCAGGATAAGGAATACACGTTCTTCCACGTCACCGAGAGCGACCCTGCCGAGGTGCTTTCCTCGTTTATCAAGCAGTATTACGCGCAGCGCAATGCGGTGGCGAAAACCGTTCTGCTCTCGCATGAAATCGAGGAGCAGGATGCCGTGGGCGAGTACCTTTCATCCATCGCAGAGCGCAAGGTCGAGCTGGCCGTGCCGCAGCGCGGCGAACGCCGGGTGCTGACCCGCCTCGCGGAGAAAAACGCCTTCGAGGAGATCGAACGCAGAGAGAAGCAGTCCGAGAGACGGCATAAATCGCTTGAACTGCTGCAGAATGTCACCGGAATGGCGGCGTTGCCGCTTCGGCTGGAGGCCTACGACATTTCCAACTTCGCCGGACAGGATACGGTCGGCTCGATGATCGTGTTTGTCGAGGGTCAGCCGAAAAAGAGCGATTACCGCAAGTTTAAGATTACGTGTGCCGCCAACGGACAGGACGACTACGCCTCCATGCGCGAGATGCTCACGCGCCGCGTGCAGCGCTATGTGGACGGCGACGAGAAGTTTGCGCCGCTGCCCAACGCGTTCATGATCGACGGCGGTCTGGGTCATGTGCACGTCTGCAAGGAGGTGCTCGACTCGTTCGGGCTGTCGGTTCCGTGCTTCGGTATGGTCAAGGACGACCGCCACCGTACCCGTGCCCTCGTTGCACCGGACGGCCGTGAGTTCGGCATCTCGGCGACTCCGGCGCTGTTTGCGCTCATCGGCCGCATGCAGGAGGAGGTCCACCGGTTCGCCATCGAGTATAACCGCAAGCTGGGCGGCAAAAAGGTGCGCGGCTCCACACTGGATAAAATCCCGGGCGTGGGCGATAAGCGCAGAACCGACCTGCTCAAGCACTTCGGCAGCATTGAGAATATCAAGCAGGCGTCCGAGCAGGAGCTGGCGAGAATTCTGCCGAGGAATGCCGCGCAGAGCGTTTACGAATTTTTTCATCAGGATTCATAAATATTACGAAACCGCATGATGTATCTGGGTTTCCATAGGGCGGGGTGCTCTCATCCCGCTCTACACGATAGAGTGATGTTATTGTTAAAAAATTTCAGCAGGAGGCTACCATGAGAGTTGTATCCGGAACTGCACGCGGCTGCAAGCTACAGCCGGTGCCCGGCATGAACACCCGCCCGACCACCGATCGGGTAAAAGAAAACGTATTCAATCTGATACAGGATCATGTGCGCGGTGCCGAGGTGCTCGACCTGTTTGCGGGCACCGGTCAGCTTGGCATTGAGGCGCTCTCGCGCGGCGCTGCTCACTGCGATTTTGTCGAGCACAACAAGACAGCTTACGGCATCGTGAGCAAAAACGTCGAAAGTGCGCGTGTGAAGGATAAGGCGGCGCTCCACCGCACGGAGGCAGCGGAATTTGTTTCCAAAGCAGGCAGGGAACGGTACGACGTGATCTTCCTCGATCCTCCGTACGGCGGCGTGATCTTAGAAAATGCGCTGAAACAGATAGAAACGTTTGACATTCTCTCTGTAAATGGTATAATAATATGCGAAAGTGCAGTAGAGGACAGATTCTCCCACGGCTTCGCGGTCGTGCGGGAACGCCGCTACGGCGCTACCATGATTACCATTCTGCAGCGACAGAGTGGCGAAACGGAATGAAATAAATGAAAATTGCGATTTATCCGGGCAGCTTTGACCCTGTCACACTGGGACATCTGGATATCATCCGCCGTGCGTCGATCATGTTTGACCGGCTGATCGTTGCGGTAATGCACAACCAGAACAAAAAACCCGCTTTTACCGCCGAGGAACGTGTGGAATTCTTAAAGCGGACAACGGCTGACCTGCCAAACGTCGAGG